>JGI25318J35512_1000276_pt1 | contig 32006 bp, 30 predicted proteins | sample AutmiccommunBRH9_FD_35512 | JGI IMG/M metagenome (IMG submission 35512)
GCTGGCCGTCGTGTGGTGCTCAGATCTGATCGATCACGGCGGGCCGGGGTGGTTGCACCTCGTGATCCTGATCTGCCTCTGGAACGCGATGAAGTTCATCGTCATGGGCCCGGTCAGTGTGGTGCTGCTGCTTCGGTGGAGGCATTTTGAGGCCGTCGCCCGCAGAGAGTCGGCCGCGCAGGAGTCACCGGCTGAGCCCAACTCTGTGCTCAGCCGGTGAACGCGATTAGTTGGGAACTTCTCCCGCGTGATCGTCGATGCTCGCGTAGAAGGCATCTTCGGCGGTCTCGCGTGCTTGAACCTGGTCGACGACGAATTGCACGAAGTCGGCATCGCGGTCAGTGATGACCTGTTCGACGATATCGACCGCGTGATCCTCGCCGGGCCAGATTGTCAGCCGTGTGGGCCGATCTCGATCGAGTCGTGTGCCGCTTGCGGCGATCCAATCGCGCAGACGCTGCCTTGCGTCGGCAAAGTCTCGATGCCATCCCAGCGGGGCAGATCCGTCTTGGTTCATGTCATAGGTGCAGAGCCAATGCAGGTGAAGTGCAGACAGCTCCCAGAGCAGCTCGGGGTGTCGGTGCCAGAGCGGCGGGATCACTGACGCCGGGAGCCCATACTCCAAGCGCAGCCAGTTCACCCAGCGGTTGAGTTCGAGGAGTTCCTGCTCAAGGTCATGCGAAGTGAGCAGATTCCAGTTGACGGGATGCGGCGGCTCGGCAACGAGGTTTTCCTCGTTCCGCTGGTCGTGCACATACTCGGGCCCCTCATTGGGTGCATTGTGTTCGTTCATGGTTCTGTCCTCGATGCTGTTCACAGGCCGAGTGCTGGAGTGACATTTGTCGCCCGCTGGGGGAGAGAGTCAAACGTGTGATTCTGCTCATGCGTGGCACCATCGCGTACTGCGTTCTTGCGGGGCGAGCGGTCAACCTCGTACCGCGTGCGAACGACGTCATGACCCACGCGCTTCGCCACGAACTCATCGCTTTCGAAAGCCTGGCCATCGCGTTCGTAACTCACGGGACGTCGGTAGCCCACGGCGATGAAGTTGTCGCCTCTCAAGAACCGTTCGTTTGCCAGTTCCGCTGAGCGTCCAAACATGACGAGATGGTGAAAGCTGGTTTCGAGCTGCGTGAAGCTGCCGTCCTCTTCGCGACGAAAATGCTCCTGCCCAAAGCGGAAATAGAGACGCTGGTTTCCCTTTGCCGAGGTCGTCAGTTTTGGATCTGTGGCGACAAAGCCTGAGACGGATTCTTGCGTGTGGATCGACATATTCTCTTCCTGTCTGCTCGGGTGACCGGCTTTGTTCGGTCACTGCATCAGGAAGGTGCGCGTGGATTCCCCGCACGTACCGTTACGTCGTGGGGCGTTGCAGCAGCGTCTCAACTGCCGCACGATCGGTCTTAAGTTGAGGGCTGTCAGGTCGCTTTGGCCATGGATGAAGATCCGTGATGATCGGCGGTGCTGACCGCAGCAGAATGACACCGGTACCAAAGGGCAGGGTGCGGATGCGGTCGGGTGGCAAGATCGGGACGCGGCGAACGGAACGTTGGTTCGAGCGCGAACCATAGTCACCCAGCGTGATCGAGTCGATGAACTCGTCTCGTTCGCCGATCAGCGTGGAGAGGTCTTGAAGGTCGCGGGAGTTTGATGCGCCGCCGAGAATAATCTTCGCGATGCTGGCATCCCAGATGGCCGCAGCTTGATTCTCTGACCACTTGTCTCGTGCTTGGGCGAGTGACTGGAGCACGGGCATGGTGGTGATCCCCGTACCTCCACCTTCCGCCATGAGCGTCGGGAGCGAGGGGAGCGGTGCGAGGTTTCCAATCTCATCAAGTGCGAGCAGAAGCGGTGGGTCAAGCCGCGCGCCCGGCGATCGTGCAGCCATGCGACGGGCCGTCTCGACGAGATCTTCAACGAACGCAGCGACAAGGGCAGAGCTATTCCCGGCACCCGCACCGGTTGCAAGCAAATACAAAGTGCCCCGACTGCGAATGAATGTCTCAGGGTCAAAGTGTTCACCGTCGGACGGGCTGACGGCATCGAGCACTCGCGGGTCAGCGAGTGCAGATAGCGCAAGCGACACGCCTTGCCAGATGCTGTCGCGCGTGCGCGGGTCAGCATCGAGCATTGCCTCCAGCGACTCTGCCCAACCCGTGGCCGCGCGTGACGACCCGATCAATATAGCGACTGCTTCGGCCGCCGCAGAGGGGTCGAGCGTCCATCGGAAGAGTTCTGTCGGGCTTCGGTGATCGAGGGCTGCAGCGTGCAGGAGCGCCTGCAACGCAATGCGCGTCTTTCCTTCCCAGAACCCTCCGCCTTCGACGCCACCGGAAGACAACTCCGTGGCCGCGGCAAGTCCGGTTGCTCGGATCATAGCGGTGAGCGGATCCTCGCACCCGCGTATAGGCGACCACCGCAGTCCGGCAGGGATGCTTTCGGCAAGGCGCTGAGGGTCGAAGACGGCAACCGGACCGAACCGCTCGCGTGCCTTGAGTGTTGCGGTGAGATTGTCGGGCCTCGTCGACGTCGTGACGACGGCGCCGGGTGCATCGAGGATCGCCGGGATGACGATATGCAGACCTTTACCTGAGCGTGGTGGCCCGATGAGCAGGATTGAGTCTTCGACGCTGGCCCAGATCTGTTTGCCACGTGAGCGGCCAAGTAGGTAGCCCACGTCTTCGGGAGCGGGCCTCTCCAGCGAAGGACGAAGGGTGGCAGCTCGGTGCAAGAGAGACTTCGCAGATGCATTGGCTGCAACTTCGTGGCTAGTGGCGGTGCCAGCGAGCTTGTGCGGATCAGTATCGGCAGCACGCGAATGGCGACGCCACCTCATCCAGCACCAGCCGATCATCCCGCCGAGTCCGAGAAGCAACATCATCGCCACCACCCAGTAGATGATCGCGTTCAGCGCGGGCGCTTGGAATGCGGTAGCTGGGTCCAACGGATCAAAGAGAACGTTGACACCACCTGCAATGCCGACAGCTGGTTGCTCTGCCCCAGTGAGGAAAGCAGCGATTGATCCTGCTGCTCGCAGAACCACGGCGACACCGAAGACAGCAACAAGTGCAATCATCAAGGCGTTGGTTAGCTCATCACCGAGGCCACGACCCTGCGAGTGTGGAGTACTCATGACGGCAGTCGCTCGGAGACCACGACACCCGAGACACGTCCGATGAGCAAGATATCGGTACGGTGATCCACCAATTGGCTTAGGTCGACGAGTCCACGAGCCTTGCCATCAGCAGACCCTACGGTGCTGGACACTGCCAGCGCAACGGTGACGTCTTCGCCTGGAATGAACCCGGACCCGGTGATCTCGAACAGTTGATGCGTCGGACGGTGCCGCGCTCGCCGCATCGCGGTGTGCAGGGCAGCGTCTGCCGTGGCGCGCTCGCTTCGCACCGCGTGGACAACATCGGTGAACACAGAGCCATCGAACTCGTGTACCTCGACTCGGACAGTGCGAGTGCGGTGGGCAGAGATCGCATCGAGTAGATCCCCAAACCGTGCCCGGCTCCATAGAGAGTCTGGGGTTAAAGGTGCGAAGTCACGTCCGTCGTAATTGACGTCCATGGTGCCGTGTTCGTTGACCGTGATGACTGCGAGCGGAAGATTGACGTGTGATTCGGGCGGAGTTGCGACAGGGCCATTGTGAATGCTCATGCTTTAGAGGTGATCCCGAAGACCCCGGCGTGCGTGTACCGCGGTGAGATCAGTGCCGCAGCGATACGATCAGAATGTGGCCGAAATAAAGTCGTTCCTGGTGCAGCACCTGCATCCACTTGCAGGACCCTATTTGTTCGTTGGAGCTGGCTTCTCGCGCCGATATGCATCTATGCCGAGCTGGCGAGAGCTTCTGTCGAAGTTTTCGGAGCCAACAGGCATGCCACTTTCTTATTATGAGAGCGGCACATTACCCGAAGCCGCTTCGAAGCTTGGCGAAGCTTTCAGGGAACACTGGTTCCGTTCCGAAGAGTTTGCAGACTCTCGTGCGGAATGGCAAGACGAAGTCTCCGGAGCGATGTCGCTACCACTTAAAGTCGAGGTTTCAAAATACCTTGATGAATTACTGGACGCGTTCGCGCCTTCGGCGGACCTGCAACATGAATGGAACCTATTTACTAAGACAACGGTAGATGGGCTAATTACCACGAACTTTGACAAGCTTCTTGAGCATGCGTTTCCAACCTACAAGCTGTACGTGGGACAGGACGGCCTCCTTTTCAGCGACCCTCAAGGAATCGCTGAGATATATGCAATTCACGGTTCTACGTCCGATCCTTCATCTCTCGTTTTAGATGCAGAAGACTATAAAGTCTATGAGGAGCGGAACGCATATCTCGCGGCGAAGCTGCTGACGGTTTTCGTGGAGCATCCAGTACTCTTTCTCGGCTACAGCTTCAACGATCCAAATATTCACCAGATACTCCTTTCTCTAGTTCAAGGACTCCGTAATAAGAGCGTCGAAAAACTCCAGGACCGGTTGATCTTTGTTGAGTGGGACCCGGATGCTTCTCCTTCGGTCGAACGGACTCAGATGTCGGTCGGTGGGCAACTCTTGCCAGTCATTCGCATCGTGGTTCCTGACTGGATTGAAGTGTTTGAAGCACTGGCTAATCGGCAACATGCGCTGAATGCTCGTACCTTACGAATTTTGAAAGAGCAGGTATATGAGATCGTTTTAACTAACGATCCAAAGGAACGCTTGTATGCGTACCAAGATATTGATGACGACAAAGCCGAGGAACTATCTATCGTTTTCGGCGTAGGAGCCAAGGTAGCTGCCGTTGGGGTTGTCGGCATCAAGCGTGAAGATGTGATTGCTGACGTCCTCGGGACGCTTCCCGGAGGATTCCCGGCCGATGAAGTCATAGAGCGGCACATCGCAGACGTGCCTACGAGGACTTGGTACCCACTGTATAAATACCTATCCGAAGCTGATCACCTCGGAGCGAACGGTGAGATCTTGGAGCCCGCCGTGCTTCCACAGAAGATCTTGGCTCGGGACAAGAAAGTCCGTTCCGAGGTAACCATGCATGTTAAGCACCGGCGTCGTTATTCGTTTGACAAGCTGGTCGAGAAACACGGTGCGAAATGGATCTATAACAATATTTTGGAGATCCCTTCGTACACCCACGACGCAGAAGATTTTAGAGCATTCTTAGCGACCTACCCTCAAGACGGCCTGGATAATCTTTGGGGAGTAACACAACATGTAAAGGGAGTGGTGGTCTACGACTATTGGGTGCACAGGTTGCCTAGGAGTGAGAATTAAGCCAAGAATTGGGTGTGCTGCGATGTCATCATGCGACCGGTCGTGTCGAAGAGTTCCAGCTCTGCTGGGTGCAGCTGGTGCTGGCACACAAAGGAACGATCTTTGATTCGCCAGAGGCCTTGCCCCACACCGAGCCCAGGTAAGAGCTTCTGCTCGGTTCCGGTTAGCCCAAGTGCTCTCGCAGTTGCTCCGAGCTGATCGGACTCCTGTCGGTAGATGATCCGCGTTTCGGCATTCGCGAGCAGGCTATTGGCGAGGGCGCGCATTGCGGATCCTTGATCTCCGACGTTCTCCAGGTCGGTCAGCTTATGGAAAATGAGCATGTTCGCGATCCCGTAGTGCCGCGCCAGCCGCCAGTGAGCATCCATACGTCGCAGCAACGCCGGATGCGACATGAGACGCCACGCCTCGTCGTAAATACACCAGCGCTGACCACCGTTTGGGTCCAGGAGTGCGGACTCCATCCAGGCGGACGAGCACGTCATGAGCACCGACATCAACGTCGAGTTCTCCGTCACCCGTGACAAATCAAGCGAGATCATCGGTAGTGTCGGATCGAACGTGACTGTTGACGGGCCATCGAAGAGCCCGGCGAGGTCGCCCGAGACCAATCGCCGCAGCGCATGCCCGACGAGACGTCCGTCCTCGGCGAGACGCCCATCGAGATCTGCTTCCGGCGTCGGCGCAAGGATGTGATCGACGACCATCGGAAGGATCGGTACGTCGTTGCTACGCACGACCTCAGTCAGTGCCGTATCGATCGATGTGTGTTCCAGCGGAGTGAGTGGTCGCGTCAGAACTGTCTCCGCGAGTGCGCCGATGAGATCGCGCCGTCGTGCTGAGACTGTGGATGCCCAGTTCTCCTCACTCATTCCTGCAGGCCGATAGCCCTCATCGAGAGGATTCAGTCGAGCAGAGAGTCCATGACCGAGCACGATTGCCTTGCCACCGACGGCTTCGGCTACCGCAGTGTGCTCACCCTTCGGGTCGCCAGGAACGTAGACACGACGGCCGAACGGGAGGGACCGGGTATAGAGGCTTTTGGCCAAGCTGGATTTTCCGGATCCAACGATCCCCGCGAGCACGAGGTTCGGGGCAGTGATCAGGCCGCGAGCATAGAGCACCCACGGGTCGTAGACGAATGACCCGCCGGAATATAAGTCTTGACCAACGAAAACTCCATCAGGCCCGAGGCCGCCTTCAGCTAGAAATGGGTACGCGCCAGCAAGGGTTGCCGAGGTGTCTTGATGCCGTGGCAAGCGAAGCTTTCCGGGAGAACGCAGCTGGGCAGTGCCAGGCTCTCCAGCACCCGGGAGGTACGTGGTCGCCCGGCGCTCCGCCAATTCGGCGGCGTATTTCGCGCGAACCGCCTGATGCTCCGTTTTCTTCTGCTCAGCTTGCAACTTTGCGGCAGCCTGAACGCGCTGTTTGCGCACGCGTCGCTTCTCGGATGCTGGAGCGACGAGGACCGAGGTGTGTAGACGCTCGGTGTCATCGTGGTTCATAGTCCCAGCCCTCGCTGCTGCTTGATCGCCGTGATGCTGGCGGGCTCGAACCACGACGTTCGCTGTTGCTCACGGGGTCGGACCGATACCGACGGAGCACCATGGGCGCGACTGTGACCAGGTAGTTGGTCAGCTGGTGCAACACTATGGAGCCGATACAGGGCGACGTGCTCGAAGCTGTGGCTGTACGCCAGATGGTAATCGCCATCTCGTACTTCACGCTCAAGCGGCCCGCTTGGTGGAACTTCATAGACGTACCCGTTCTCCATGGCCGTGCTGGTGGTCTCGTCACCGAAGTCCCAGGACTTCAGATGGCTGAGCCCAGCGAGAGCGCCATCGGCGTCGATCATGTCGAGCACCTCATCTGCTTCTTGACCTTGCAGGAAGACGACACTGATCCACCGAGCAACCGGGTGTGGATCAATGCTGGGAGCTTCGCGCCAAGCAACGCGACTTGCTGCTGTGGCCGCTGCGTCGAGTCGCTCTTCTGCCTGGTCGATCAGGGTCGCTGCGTGGTGGAGTTCGTCGGCGGCTGCAAGAGCATCCTTCGACCCGATGGCGTGGTCACCGTGATCATCAAACGCGCGAGGACGATTCTCGACATGGGCTGCAGCGAGCTGGTCGAGCACCTGCTTGAGCGATCTCACGCCTGACAGCAAGTCACCGAGTACCCCATACAGATCATGTGGATTCTCGAACGTACGAGTCGCGTGCGCGAGTCCGCGCAGCGCCTCGGATGCTTCACCGGCATCAGCGCCGGGATCATAAAACGTGGGCATGGTGACCTCTCAACAATCGAGATAACAATCTGTATGTCGAGAAGGTGCGTGAGCCGTGTCTGATGCTTAGATGCGAGAGTGCGTGGAGATTGTGCTAGATCACTGAATCAATAAGCTTCCAGGTACTGTGGCTCTCAGATCCTAAGATCCCTGGTGATCCACTGTCCGACCTCGCGTTTGATCGAGTTCTCAATATCGTAGCCGTCGAACTCTTTATAGAGGCGGTGGACGACATCGGTGGGCACTCTGGGTAGACGCTTTTCTTTCAAGAGAAGCGTGCGCTTTCCCCGGCCCATGAGATAGCCAAGTTCCAAAGAGACGTTGGGGTTGAAATCTCGCTGGTCGATGTCTTCAAAAACTGCGATGCCGTATTGGCAGCCGGTCAGATAGACCTCGATATTTGACCAGAGCTCTCCGGTGTAGTCGCGGTCGTCGGCTCGCACTGCGTTCATGCCGTGTTCTTTGAGTCCATCAACGATGGCGCGATGAATCTGTTTCATCTGTGGAGTGTCACTGAAACGCATCATGACGAAGACATTTCGACTTGGTTCTGGATGGTCCTCAAGGAAGCGACGGAGGTCATTTTCCAGGTGGCGAACATGCTGGATGTCGCCTAGTTTTCCAAGAGCGTTCAGGGTTTCGATTTCCTTAGAATGAGCGACTGCAATTGAGTGGAGTATGGCGATTCGCTGAGGATTATTTGGCAAAGGTAGTGCAAGAACGAGTACTTCTGTCCAGCCGAGCTGCTGCTCAACCAGCTGGGTCATTGCTGTTTGGGAATACACCTCATCTGGGCGATCCAGCCAGGTCAGCTGCGCAACACCTGAAGCGGGGCTCAGAGCAATCAGTACTTGTGTGCGGTCTCTGAGCGCTATGAGCGAGAACGGTTTGAAAAAGGGGGAGGTGTAAGCGGGAAGTCCTAGTTCGGCGAGCGCTTTGCTCACCGAGTCACCGAAATTGTCAAGGAGCGCCTGCACTTCCTTACGTGCAGTGTCATCCATATCGCCGCCACCGGTACTTACTCCTGGCCAGTTGATCCCCAAGTCCCACGCCTTTCATTGAGCTAATGCTCATGAGCATACTTCGCGCCACTGACATTGATGACTTGCTACATCACACGACAAAGCGGGAGCGCCGCGGCGGTGAACGCCTGAGCCTGCTGGCCGACGAGGAGGCGAGTCTCACACGACGCCTGGATCGCGGCTTGCTCGATCGCGGCGACGGCGGCGTCGAGTTCGTCTGCGGTTCGCGCTGAGACCGAGATGAGCCCGGTGTAGCGCAGGACACCGTGCCCAGCGGTGAGATCGGCTTCCTGCTGGAGAACGTCCTGAAACTCCGCGGTTTGCGAGGCATCCTCGATCTGGCCGATGCGCTGGCGCTGAGCTGCATCTGAAATGTATTCGGTCTTCTTCTTCCGGATGTCGCGTGCTGCCTGGTCCGACCGCATCGGTGTGCACAGCAACGAGAAGGATCGCTGGATCCCTGAGGACAAGAGCACCGGTGCCAAGAACCCCGGGTAGACCATCGAGCGGGGCCACTCCGAGATCCACAACACAGCATGGAATGCCGAGTCCGTGCGCAGCCTCGCCCAGGATTCGTTCACGGCGACCGGCCCAGCAGTGGCAAGCGACTGGCCGAGTTCACCGTGCCGTTCGAGTGTCGCTGCGATCGCCGGGTCATACGCAGAGCGCAAGATCACAGCGATCTCGCCGCACGACAACCAATCTGACGGAGCCAGGTCGGCTGAGCGCAGTGCGGCGATCAGCGAAGACATTTCTTGCCGGAGCACGGCTGCAGCACCACGAATTCCACCACCAGCAGTGCGGATCTGTCGTGCCGCTGCGTGCATATCGAGCGAGAGTGAGAGCGTCGTTGCGTGGCGCTCACCTGCAGGCCCGGCACGTTCAATAAGTTCGGCGTATGTTGTTGAGGCCCAGGAACCATCTGCGTTCCCGTGTGACGCCCACCATTCGGCGAGTCCGGTACCGGAGTCTGGCAATGTACGCTCAAGTATTTGCAGCATCGAGAGTCGACCCGACCGACATACGGTCGCGAGCACTCGACCCCACGAGCTGACGCGACGGTCCTGTTCGCCGGGATCGAGGAGCACGAAAGCAGGGTGAGAGACGGCAACGACGGCGGTAAGGGTGCTGGCGGTTGGGTCATGAACCATCCCTGCACCGGTGATCGGATCTTCATACTCGCGCAGCCGGGCCATGTCGCCGGGTAGCGCGAGTGAACCCACGGGCCGTGGCTTCACAACGCGTCGCCGGTAGAGTAACTGGCCGCCGGTAGTCTTCCACAGCCACCAGAACACGACGGGAATCCATTCGACGATCGCCCGTCCAGAGATCCGGATCCACACCGCGGCCGCGGCGGCGAGCCACACGGGTGCCGAGAACACGATGAGCATGCCACCTCCGGCATAGAACGCCCACACCAGTGATCCGACCCCAAGCCCGAGGGCAACAAGCTGCGAGAGTGACAACCCAAGCAGGACGCCCCGTCGCGTCAGCCGGGAGAACTTCACCGGGATGAGGTCACCGGCTCGCTGATCGTCATAGTCCTTCGACATTGTGGGTTATTCCTTCCCCGTCGTACGCGGCTGCGGAGGTTGAGGCCTGGGTGGTGCAGGGTCTGATCGAGGCGCGGGAGGCTGAGACGTTGAAGGAGGAGCGGCGGGTGCCGCACCCGAGCTGCCAGCTCCAGCGGCCGCCGATTCGGCCGTCCCGCCAACAGCACGTCCGAGCTGAGGCCCGGCAGTAGCGGCACCTTTGATAACTTTCGCACCGATGATAGCCGCCGCTGCGGGGCCAGCTACCGCGGCCGCGCCACTGGCACCGCCACTGGCACCGCCACTGGCACCGCCACTGGCGCCGGCACCGGCGCCGGATGCTGCGCCTGCACCAGCAGTTGATCCGCCGGATGCCGCTCTAGCTGAAGCAGCGGTGCTGGGTGCACTCGTTGCCGCTGGAGTGGCGTTCGGCGTCGCACCGCCGCCGGAGCCACCATCGAGCACCTTCTTGACTCCGTCGCTCTGCGATTTCGACGGCACGGGCACGGGCCGGTTCACGGCGCTCTTTGCTTCTTGCTCGCTTCCCATCGCGTGGTAAAGATCGAAGCCGAGGAACGAGATGAACCGGTAGACCATGTATGGCGCGAAGGCTGCAATGAACAGCAGCACGATGCCTGAGATCGGTTCAGTCACGGAAGACAGATCGGCCTCAATCGGCGTTGAGACCTGCGTGATCGCGATGAGGAACACGACGACGAGGACGAGTTTGGAGATGATGAGCGCGACAACGAACGCGGCCCATTTACCGATCCATCCGCGGGTGACATCCCAAGCCGCTCCAGCGAATGCGATGGGTGCGAGCACGATCGCAACGAGCAACAACGCTTTACGGATCAGGAGCGAGAACCAGACAATCGCGACCGCACAGATCATCAGCCCGGCGAGGAAGATCGTAACGATCGCGCCGACGCCGGGAGCCGCGATGTTGATTGTGGTGAGCCCGGCGGTGAGGAGCGCGATCTTGTCGCCCATAGTTTCGGTGGTTTCTCCTGCCGCCTGGACGACACCGATGCACAACTGATCCACAATCTCCAGAGCAGTTGCCGTCAACGTGATGACGACGAAGGAGCCGAGAACGGCTTTGGCTGCGCCGAGTGCTGCGCGTGAGAGCGCGGCGGGCTCGCGCCTGATGAGGCCGAGGACCAGCTGGAAGCAGAAGAACAGCAAGACGATGAAGACACCGATTCCAAAGAGCAGGTTGTAGACGTCAAGGTAGCCTTCTGATTGGACGTCTACGAGGGTCGTGCTGTCGAAGACAGTCCACATGGCTTCGATGAGCCAGCCCGCGGCTTGACCCATCGTGGAGGCGAGCCAGTCGAAGGGCGCCGACACCAGAGTCGCGGCGCCTTCACCGACGGCATCGCAGACGTTGGATATGACGGGGATATCGCAGACACTCATCGCAAGCCTCCCTGAACTGGTGGGTGGTGAGCCTCAGACCTGCTGTCCGACGTTCCAGAAGAAATTGATCAGGGTCACGGATGCGCCGCAGATGACTGCCGCACCACACGAGATGAGTACGCCGAGCTTGCCGCGACCTGCGAGATGTGGATTGGACGAGTTCGATCCGAACCCCCACACGATCGCGGAGATAATCAGCGCGAGTACGGAAAGGATGAGCCCGACAGTCATGACGGCACCGACAATGGTGCGCAATTGCGCGATCCCCGGCAGACCGGAGTCATTCGGTGTGATGTCGATGTTCATCGGCAAGACTGCGGCGATGGTCGTGATGAGTTCAAACACGGTGGCTCCTTGGCGTGAACACCGCCGACGGCGGCAGACGAAACATGGTCGAGAGCCAGGTGTGCAGCCCGTTCCCGTTCGTCACGATGCGGCAGAGAGCTACAACTGCTTGCCCAGATGAATGAGCCAGTTCAGCCAGGTCACACCGCCGCCTGCGAGGATCGCGGCGCCCAGAGCTACGAAGACCCCCGCGCGTGCCTTAGCCGCGACCGCGGGGTTGCCGCTGGAGGTCGAGATGCCCCAGATGATTGCGCTGACGATGATCATGAGGACGGCGACAACAAGGATGATCGTGAGCATCGCTCCGATGACAACCTTGAGATCACCGATGCCGCTCATGCTGCCGAAGTCTGGAAATACATTCATGACGTGCCTCCTGTCGTCGCAGAACATCCAGCACCGGCAGTCGCCTCTGGGAGATCAGCGGCGTCGTGATCGTTGAGCCATTTCGCCGCATCGATCGCCTCCGCATAGGTGCCGCCTGGACGGACTTCAAAATGCAAATGTGGTCCGGTTGAACGCCCCGATGAACCGACATCACCGATGTGCTGACCAGCAATGACACGGTCTTCTACAGTTACGTGGATGCCGTTTCGCCACATGTGCGCGTACGCGGTGGCGACGGTGGCGCCGTCAATGTGATGCACGATGACGATCAACCCACCCCAACCGCCGGAGAACTCTGCGACGGTCACCACTCCATCTGCTGCAGCGAGAATCTGAGTTCCGTCGGCGGCAGCAAGATCGGTGCCGGTATGGAAGGCGCTTTCCCCGGTGATGGGATCAACGCGCGGTCCAAAGTCGCCAGTGTGAACCCAGCTACCTTCCGGGAGCGGAAACACGACACGAGAGGTTTTCGTCACCGCGCCAGGTGATGGTGCTGGGGGCGCCGCCGTTGACGCCGTCGCTGACGACGTCGAGGCACCGCTCGTTAGCGTTGCGAGAATCTTTGCGGCAACGGGTTCGTAGTTGTTGTACCGATCCGGGTACGCAGACACCTCGACCGCCTGTGCTACTTCGCCCTTGCCCATGCTCTGCCAGCCGGGGATATCGAGCAGGCCGCGAGGCGACGGATAGTTAGGCCCCGACGGCCCTCCGAAGAAAGCGGCAGCCTGATATTCGGGGTCCATCAGGCCAGCGACAGATCCCCACCCCGATTGCGGGCGCATCTGAAAGAGGCCGAGCGAGTCGTGATCGGATCCATTTCCATCGTTCGGGTAGTCCCCGGATTCTGGGTAGGTTCCCGTGTTCGCGAGTTGCCGCAGCGTTGACTCGGTGAGGGCGGCCATGAGCGCGATCTGCACGCCATCGCGTGTGACACCTTCGATGCCTGAGCCCACGGTGATGATCGTTGCGGCATGCGTCAGCTGTTGCTTGTTGAGCGTGAACGTCTCCCCATTTGCAGTTGTCACCACGAGAGAGTCCGGCACGTTACCGAGCGTGAGACTTGACGATGAGAGGCACGCAATAGCGGCGGGGTTCATCACAAGACCGACGGTGACGAGCCCCAGTGTTGGTGCGAGGAGCATGAGAGTGACGACTGCGATCGCGAGTTTCTTCATCATGAGCCGGGCTTCCTACCGCAGCGGATTATTCAGCTGTGAAAGCCGCAAGACATGGCAGGTGTCTTTGGGCGGGCAGGCGATGAAAATAGTGAAAGCGACCTGCTGGTCGGCACTGACCTGGTCACCATTCCAGTCGCCGGAACGATGGCGGATTCCCTCGATCGTGAACGCGGTGGCACCTTCGGGGAGCTGGCCTCGTTGAGCTTGCGCAAGCGCGTCAGCCCAGGCATCCGGCATGTACGCGGAAGTGATCTCCAAGTGTTGCTGCGTTGCGTACTGGCGCAGTTGCGTCCACGCATCGTGCGTGGGCAAGTAGGTTGCGAGATCGGCCGCGAGGCCGGGCTGCTCGGTGCCACTCGGGTCTGCAACGTCGAGGATGACCTCGGTGTAGTCCAGCGGAAGGAATCCACTGCCGGTGTCCCAGGTAAACAGCGCCGTAGCGACGCCACGTGCGAAGGTTTCGGCATCGGTGCTGTGGGGGATCACCGGAATCCGAGGTGTCGGTGCATCCGGGGTATTCGAAGGCCCAGGTTCATGTTCAGTAGTTGGCGAGACCGGGCCGGTTGGCTCACCGTGCCCGCGGGATCCAATGATGAGTCCGTAGACGCCAACGCCGGTCATGAGGAGCACCACGACTGCGGTCGCTATGAGGGCGACAACGGTGCGGCGGGAACGGGGAGCGGTCAGAAGCTTCATGCCTGGAAGGTGCGCAGCGTCGGCCGCGCATCAGATCGCTCGGAGGTTCCTTATCTCCATTGGCTGCTCAGCGGTATCAACGTTGGTATCGAGCGCTGTTCGGAGTCGCTCCGCGAAGTCTGAGGTCGCATCCACTGCACGCAAGAACAACTCGACTTCAGCAGCACTCAGTTTGAGAGCGAGGTCGTCGACATCAAAGTGACGCCACCACCCATCGAGCTCAGTCCAGGTAACAACGAACGCGCGAACTGGCCACGGCTCGTCGTCGTCCGCACGATTCGTCTGCGGACTCGGCGAAGAGCGGCGCTTGGTGCGCGGCGTGCTCTTGAGACGCGCCAGAGCTTCTTCCGCCAGCTTCGCGACATCTTCCTCAGGTGCATCGGAGTCCGCCTCCGCGACAAGCTGGCGGGCCCTCAGATAACTCGGGTGTACCGGTGCGCCTGAACCGATGAGTTCGAGCTCGGCGGCAACTCCCACACGAACTGTCTCTGATTGATCTTGGTCCTCAGCGATCTGCTGCAGGTAGTTGATCTTCTCGAGCGTGGTGTGTGAAGCACCATCGGGGATCATCGCAGCGGCCTGGGCGCGAGATTGTCCCGGTGATTCTGACGGTGGCGCAAAATTTGCTGCACCGTCACTTCCCGGCTGATTTTTGCTGCTGAAACGCGACGCTTCTTGTCGACGAGCAGCATCTTCAGCCATCAGCGACTTGATCTCCCGATAGAGCGCTGCACCCTCCAGCTGGGTGAGCGGCTTGTGCAGCATGTTGTCATCTTGTTCAGCAAGCAGGTGCGCGAGATCTCCCGAGATACCTGAACGCACCCAAACCTTGACGTGCTGCCAGCCGAGCTGCTTGATCGCGGCCAATCGGCGCGCACCGCATACCAAGATCCCGTCGGGCGTGACCGTGATCGGTTGGAGCAAACCGTCGCGCTCAATCGAGGCTGCGAGCGAGTCGAGGTCGCCGAGTCCAGTGCGGTGACGCCGCCCAACGCGGATTGATTCGACGGCACGGTCCAACTCGATATGTCCGCCGTCGCGACTCATTGGTTGCTCCCGTGGGTGGGGACAGACATCGCGATAGCCGTGACCAAGTCATCGTCGCTGAGGAGTGTTGCGAGCGCTTCACCGACGAGGATGCGGAGAAGGATGCCTCGTCCGGTGCTCGTCGCGCGATACGCGGGATGGGGGTGCCCGAGCAACACCTGCAATAGCGCCGACCAAGAGTCGGCGGGCAAATCGAGCAGTGCCCGGGCGTGCTTGTCTCGACGCAGCAGTTCGTACGCACTCTGTCGAGACCCGGCACGTGCCACCGCACTACAAACGTGTTCGATCGCCGTACGGGCAGTGCTTTCGGGCCAGCCCAACGTTGTAAACAGAGTGATCGACGCGTCGATTGCGCGGCGAGCAGTGTCAACATTTCGGGTAACGTCAGGGTCATCGTCTTCAGCGACCGAGTACCGGTCCACCACGTGGAATGCCGGGTGATAATCGGCCAGTGGGTTCTCTCGGTCGGCAAAGCGCTCCGGGTCATGGAACGCAGAAATATGGGGTCGACGTGCTTGATGGGTCGCGCAGAGCAATCCCTGTCCCCGCTCTTCAGCGATGCAGGTGACTTGAACACCGCGGGTTACCACGGCCCAAGGATCAATCGCCTCACGAGCGGATCGCGTCCTCATAACGTCGAAAGCTGCCGACGCTGCCTCCCAAGGATCGAGGCCATGCTTGCGAGCCAACGCCGCGTACTTTTCTGCGGCGAATGCGGCGAGGTCAGCGGCGACGCGGTCGTGCTTCCAGGCATGTGAACCCGAGCGGTGCAGCCGATGCAGGAGGGCGCGGAGCCCTTCGCTGGTCGTGTAGTCCTCGCGAGGTCGTGACGCAGAGTGGCTTGAATTGGTCATGGTGTGGGAACCTCCTGGCAAGCAGGTGCGCGCCCGCTCCCCAGCGGATTCTTAGGTGTCCGTGAAGTGCCCATGAGAGGTCATGACCAACGATCAGTGCGTCCCGATCACGCCTCGTCCAGCACCATGACGGTGATTGCCATGGCCGAACGCGGATAACGGTGGGAGGTGCCGGGCCCGGTCTGCGATGCCGCGGGCGCTCGCCGCAGTCACTTCAAACGTGCGGCGCCGGAGTTTGGTTTGGAAGTTGATCCCCGCCCCAGCGAGGCGCGAACTCCCGCGTGCAATCAGGTCAGTCGGACGCACCCATTCGACTCCTCGGCCTCGGTAGACCGATGGATCGACTCCCGCACGCGTGCGCCGACGCTGAACGCTCGCGGCCTCGACAGCTTCTGGCAAGAGATGATCGTTTGCCAGATGACGATCGGTGCTGGCAGTCAAAGCATCCTTCTCTATCTCGTTCATTTTGGCTCCTCGTCGGATGTCGTTGCGGGGGAGGGCTTAAGGCCCTCAACGGTGAGCGGGATGTTGGCGAACCAGCGCCCCACGGTGGAAGGGTGCACATTCAGTTCGTGTGCGATGGCCTTGTTCGACCAACCGGCATCGCGCAACGTCATCGCAGAGTCTTGGGGTGAGGTCTGAATGGCTGACGTCTCAGTGCTTTCGGCTGTTTCAGTAGTCGCGGGAGTCCGGATGAGGAGCACGGTGAGATGCGTGATCGCCAGCAAGACCACGGGCGGAACTGCGGCGACCGCAGCGGCAAGAAAGCTCGGCACATCGGCATCCGCAGCGACTACGGCATGGATTGAATTCGCCGTGACCGACACGGCTGCCGCACCAGCGAGTAGTGTCCAGGGATACCAGGCGGCGCGGGCCCCGGCCAGCGCGACGACGGCGACGGTCGAGACGACGATGACTCCGTCGACAATCAGTGGCCATGCCCATGCTTGGCCATCACCAATTCCAGACCGTGCGGCAAGGTCTGCGAGCGAGGTGAACGACAGCCAGAAGGCTCCCGCAGCAATGAAGACGGTGCCTGCCACAGCTGTCGATACTGCCCACCGTCGTCCGTTGAAGTCACTCATGACAGCATCCGAAAGGTTGATGAAGGCGGCGGTCGGTCGTGTGAAGTCGATGCGCTGACTCGTATCGACTGCTGCGGAGGGGCGCCCTGCACCGCTCGGTAAGCTGACCTCACGGTCGTCGTCGTTTCGCGGTGGCTGAGGCCTGCCCGCTCAGCGGCGGGACTCAGCGCTTCGAGCGCTTCGACTGTCGGCACTTGCTGCTCGGCCATCTTGCAGGCGGCCCAGAACAGTCCATGATTACGTTCGCCTTCTTGGCGGCGCGCAACCCAATCTGCCAGCCGCTGCACGTCGACAGGCTGTTGTGGCAGGCGTCCACTCCGGCGCCACTCGATACGGCGCGGTGGATCGAGATAGTCGCGGAGCTGCTGCGAATCGAGCGGATGGCCTGATTCACTAGCCAGCCGGAGAACCTCGTACTGGCGCACGCGGCCGTCGATGGTGCGCAGCGACGGAGGGACGATAACGTAGCCACCGTCACCGCGGAAGTCGATCCCAGCCCGTGCAGATTGCCATGAGCGCTGCTCAACGTTTGCGGCTACTGGGAAATAGAGGTGGAGCCCGCCAGACGGAGTCCTGACCGCGGCCTCCCAACCTTCAAGCCGCCCGGCGTGCTCGGCGCCACCGAGTGCGTCGTAACCGTTGACGGGGCCGTGCACATCGACGTCGACCACAACAAGACCTGAGACGGCGCCGGTCGGCATCCCGATATTCGCTGAAGGCATTGCGGCCCACCAGCGAAGAACTAGCTCAGGATCACTACTGGCCTCATGAAATCCACGCGCAACAACCGGGCGCTTCCCGCCTGTGACACATGGAAACACGGGGATGCCCGAAGCTGCGAGCGCGAGCGCGCCCTGGCGGACGGATACCTCGTGACCAACGCGATCGAGCGTTGTCACGAACGCTTCGCGCGGGATCATCGCAGCCCCCGCGCATCGATCAACGTACTTCGCTGGGAGACTCCGGTATCGATCGTTGAGGGCGAGACGCTGGTGCGTTCGGCTGTCTGAACGCTGCGTCGAGTCGACTCCCGTTCAAGCCCCGGTGGAGTGCCGTCAGTAGTCATGTGAGTGTCGAGCTGATCGAGTATTTTCATCGCCGTCGTTCGGACTCGCTCGCCAGTTGCTCGAACGATCTTCGACGGTTCCTCACCATCGACTTGAGCCGCCCACGTCGAGACATAGGGAATCGTGTAGCCGGTGGTATCCATGCCATGTGCTGCGCCGATCATCAGTGCGACAGATTCTGCTTCGACCTCGCCGATGCCACGGTGCAGTCGGACGTCAGCATTCTCGGGGTCGTGCATAAGCACGTGTCCCAACTCGTGCGCGAGCGTCTTCACCCTTGCTGCAGCATCCATGTCGGCGCGCACGAGCACGCTCTTCTCGGTGTAGTTCGTGACGCCATTCGCCCCGTGAATTGATGGTGTATCGGGCACATCGTCCAACGAGAACCCCGCGGCTTCAACCTGTTTCGCAAGCCCTTCCCAAAGCCCGGCGGGTGCTTCGCCCTCAAGCAAAGTCGGGGCGGGTAGCTCAGGAAGTGGATCACCCGCGGTCTGAGAGGCATCCCACACATAGGCCGGGCGAACGCCGATCATCTTTGATCTCACCGCCTCACCTTGCCGAGGTTTCTCGAACTTCTTTAGTCGCCTCCATGAATCTGCATTTGCTGGCGTGGCAGAAGCGAAGCGGCCGGTGACGGGCGCGAGGATCTGATACCCGGGTTGCCCCTTCTGCACTTGGCGGCCGAGATCTTGCCATTGCTTGTATCCGGCGACGTAGGTCGGCATCGGATCAGGCACAAGGCCCTGCTCGTGGGCCGCCTGATGCTGCACCCAGATCAGCAGCGTGTTGTTGAAAGAACGGCTTCGAAAGTTGGCCGCGAACGTCAAGGCCCGCTTCCAATCGTCACCAGATACGAGTTCTTCGACGGCCCCCGCGAGCTTTTCGTGCAGCTCATCGAGCTTTGCGTCTCTGGCGGCTTGGCGATCCTCGATCGTGGCCATAACTGGATCTCCTCTCTGTCGTGCCGCGCGACGAACTCGTGTGGCAGTGCATCTGAGAGGTGTGCGTGAGTGTCCGGTGTGGCGGCAGGATGACCAGTTTTTGGCATGGGTGAAGCGCATGGTGCACCTCCTCGGTGCAGAGACGGGTGCACGCCCAACATTCGCCGTTGAGCATGCCCAAAATCATGTGACCTACTGTCTAACACCACATTTGAGCATGCGCAACCCTTGATTTGAGCATGCCCAAGAGGTACATTGATCATGCGTAATCACCTCAAAAGGTGACGATTGACTATCGCCGAACCCATCCCGAGGGGAAGGGCACCATGCACCAGACCGAAGATCAGAACAAGGCCGCGGCCGAACTTCTTGAAAAACGCCTGCGCCTGCTGCTCGATGTCAAAGCTGCCGAGACCGGTACTGAACCGTCGTTCTTGGAGATTGCCGCATTCTTGAAAGAGCGCGGTACAAGCTTGTCGCGATCCCGCTGGACTTACATGATCAACGGGCACCGAAAAGTCGATGACTCTGAGGTGTTTGCAGGGCTCGCCGAGTTCTTCGACGTCGACGTTGACTTCATCACCGGCGATAGTGATGCCTCAACGCCGGAGAAGGTGAAGGCCCAGATTGATCTCGTGCGCTCGATGCGGGCAGCAAAAGTGAAATCGTATGCGACGCGTACGCTTGGTGACCTTTCGCCGGAAACACTCCAGGCCATCACCCAATTTTTGGATCGAGAAATGACACAGTAACGGAGCAACACCGGTGTCGCTCACAAGGTTGACGCCGAGGATGCTCTCAAACAGATAGTGAGCACACCGTGAATATCGAACAGACCGTAACGACCGCAGTCGCGAGCTTACAGCTGGGCGAAAACTTCACATTCGAAGCACTCACCGACGCTGTGCAGCGGCAACGAGGGCGTGAGATTCGGGTCGCTGAACTCGCGGAGATTGGCGACAACGACGGACTTTGTGCGTTGCTGTTCTACGGCGAAGACCAAGACGTGATCCTCCACGCCCGTACCGACTCGGCCCTTCATAGCCAGCAGTTCGTGCTGCACGAATTCGCGCACATCATCCTTGGACACTGTGATGGCGAAGGTTGCTCGCTCAACGATGTCGTACACAACACACTGTTCCCCGACATTCCTGCTTCTCTACGCTCCCGTGTACTGGCACGGAAAGACGTTGAATCAGAAGACGAGATCGCCGCTGAAAGCTTGGCTGATCGCCTGGCCGCAGGCATCCGCGGGTCGGCGTTTGCTGAGACGAGCTACACGGAGATATTCGGGTGATCCAAGTGCTTGTCGCAGGCGTCATGTGGACGCTGGTCGCAAGCCTGCTCATTCTGCGTCGAGGGCGTGCCGACCGCAGTATTACTTACGCTGCGGATGCCATCGCGCTTGCGATGACGCTCAATATCGACGACATCTACCTCACGATCGATCCCGCACTGAGTGGAACGAACCTCGTCACCCTTGCGAGCGATGCTTTGCTCATGACGGGTCTCTTCTTTCTTGGCGGGGGCGTGATGAAGGCAGGAGACTACCGGCCCCAACTGGTCAAGATCGCCGTCGGGCTCCCGGTGCTCGTCGTTGCACTTACCTGCGTCGCCATACTGTTCTTCTTCATCGACCGCGGCGAGACGACCACAAAGTTCATGCGTGATCTTGGCGCTCATCCCGCTGCTGCGATCTACTCGATTACCGTCTTCGCGTACTGCGGCATTGTTGTCGCCGCCATGCTCGTGCTGGCCATGCGGCAGTTTCGACTCGCTTCAGGAGTGCTTCGAGTGCCCGCGATGCTGCTGGCGGTCGGAGCTGGTTGCGGTATTGCACTGTGCGCCACCGTGATCATCATGGACGTCGCACACGTCACCGGCGCACTGAGTGTCATGTATGCGGTTGATCCCGCATACGGGCCGCTCATGATCGCGACGTTCCTGTTTCTTTGTGCGGGCTTCATCGCGCAGCCTGCGATGCGCTCGCTCCGGCAGTGCCTGCGTGATGTGCAGACCGACGTGCTCGTCGCCCAGCTCGACCCGATCTGGCGTGATGCAACCAGCCTTAGGCCTGGTCTCAGCGGGAGCCACTCCATTCCGGGAATTCTCGAGGAACCCGAAGCACGATTGCATCGCAACATCGTCGAGATACGTGACGCCATGATCGACCCACGGGTGACCTTCGCCATCGACGATGCCGACCGCACATTGCTCGAACATGCTGAGGCCCACTTGTTGGGAGTGAAGGTGCCGAAGACGAACCGGCGCAAGACCTCTGGCGTTGAGGTCAAAGCGGAGTCGTCGTGAGAGTGGGGCATACCCTCGGCGCTGGCGTCGCGCTGCTGGGCGCAGGTGCAGCCGCTCTTGGCTGGGCTATCGCCCGCAAGCTCACCGCGCCCGTCGGCGTGCGAACCTTCAACCTCGTTGTTCGCGGCATTGAAGACGACGGTGGTGTGCGCTGGATTGTGCTCGACCGCACGCCAGACACCACTGCACAAGGTGTCTACAATCTTTGGTTTGAACGAGGCGGTTGGGTGCAGCTCGGTAGCGAGATGCAGGACCGCGGGCCAAAGCAAATCGCCCGTGAAGTCACCGGAACTTCCGACGGACCCACCCTCCAAGTGGGTGATCGTGTCTCGTGGAGCGGCATCTACTTTGCTACTCCAGCGGATGCAGGGCTCGAAGCTCATGACATCATGATCAACACCCCGTCGGGGTGCGCACCCGCATGGCGGGTCGGTGGCAGCTCGTCGACGTGGGCGATTCATATTCACGGTCTTGGCAGCTCCCGCGCAGGCACGCTTCGCGGCGTGCAAGTTGCCACGAATCTGGGGTACACGTCTCTCGTCGTGAGCTACCGTAACGACGGTGACGGCCTGAGCATCGGGGGCGGTCGCTCAACACTCGGGGCCACTGAGATAGAAGATGTCGAAGCAGCGATCAGTTATGCAGTTCGTCGTGGAGCCGAACAGCTCGTGTTGTTTGGTTGGTCGATGGGTGCCGCGATCGCACTACAGCTCGCGCACAGGTCGGGTTATGCGCAGCTAGTCGTAGGTCTCGTGCTCGACTCACCGGTGCTCGATTGGGTCGAGGTGATCAAAGCGAATTGTGTGCGAAGTAATCTGCCCGCGGCAGCAGGACAACTCGCCATTCCATGGTTGACCTGCGACCCGCTGGCTCGCGTAGTCGGGCTGCCGAGCGGGATCCCACTTCGAGAATTTGATTGGGTGCAGCGTGCAAATGATTTCACCGTGCCGACCCTGGTTCTTCATGGCGCCAGCGACGATTCAGTCCTCGCCACCCTCTCCGAAAAGCTTCGTAATCGACGTCCCGATCTTGTACAGCTTGAACTCTTCGACGCAGGTCACACGCTGCCCTGGAACTCGGATCGCGATAAGTGGCGCACTACCGTTAGTTCCTGGCTTGCGAGCCACGTGTCAGCCTGACACTCGCCCGAGGCTCCGCGGGGGACTCACATCCGAAGAAACCCAACCGCTGCTGATTAGGGCTCGTATCGTGTCAGAAACTGCCGGGCAGTTTCTTCGATGGAATTGCCTGGAGCCTGTTTGTGCACATGACGATGCCAGCGCGAGGGGTGCGATGTTCGGCCGCCGAACGTCCAAACTTCGACGGACCGACGACGTAACTCTTCAGTCAGCCACGACACCTGATCGAGGTAGTTTCTTCTCTGAACTCCGCTGGGCGGGCTAACGCCGTAGCCCAGGAGAACTGCTCCTGTCGCCTCTGCATCGAGGATATCCAGGATCTGGCCTCTGCCGTTTGCCCAAACTGGGTCGTCCTTGATCTCGGGAAAGGTGTTCGTGTTTGGAAGTTGTGCAGGATAGAGATTCGCCACGGTGAACGAAGCAAAGTTGAGTGCATTGCATGCGAGTTCGACGCGACCCAATGTGAGCGCCCCGCTTCCCGCGGGCTCGCTGTGAAGCACCGCTAGGAGTCGTGGATTGCCAGTCGTCACAAGCAAATCTCTCGTTCACAAATCCGTGAACGGAGAGGGACGTTCATCATGCTTCCACTGCCCACTTCAAAGTAAAAATGTGTTGTCGGTCGTCGGTGCCTTTCAGCGCCTGTTCGATCATGTCGAGATACTCGTCGGCTTTGCGCCTGAGTCGGTCACGCTCCATCTTGAACTCGTCGTACAGGTCGTCCGCTCGACGAGCGAGGCGCTGTGCTTCCTTACGACATTTCAGTCGCGCGGTGAGGTCCTCGGTCCGGCGCTCTTGCGCGAGGGCCTCAGCCCGGTCCTTCTCAAGCTTGCGCGTATCGGCGTCGTACTTCGCTTTATGGTCTTTCAACCGTGACTCGATCAGGTCGCCTTGCTCAATGCTAAATTGTGCCGACCTGTTCTGTACCTCGCCGGTGAAGGCCTCTGCCTGCTGGACGAGTGCGGGCTGGAGGTCACTGACTTCGATGTCTTCGGTGCGTTCAACTCGAACGCAGGAGAGATCGAGGATCTGCTCAATTTGTTCGGCATCAAGCACCAGGCCGCTGTCCGATCGGCCTGCGGCGAGAATGTATGACTCGGTGACGGTGTTGTCACCAGCTCGCGTAGTGAACGTGAGCAGTTCGGCAGTTAGCGTTCCATGTTCGCCAACGAGGTCACGAACGGCGGATGCGACGCGCTCAGACTGATCGATCGAAAAGACGAGTGACCGCTCCGGAGTCTCCTCGGTGAGAGCAGACTGCACCACATACTGACCAAGATCGCTACCGTATCGGTACTGGTGCGCGCCAGGCTGCGGTTTCGACTTGAAGAAGTAGCGACCAACTGGGATCCCGTTGGCTGGTGCTTCAGCAAGTGTGAAGTTGTACCCATCGGCGTCGAATGCAGCGAAGGGGTCCAGTTCGTGCCGCGTGACCTGCAGCAACAACCGTTCGAAGGTGTTGAGCACCTTGCCTTGCTCAGTGTCATAGCTCTTGAGCTTGTCCTGCACGTTTGGGTCGAGGTTGTCGAAGACGCGGGCGCGGGCCGACTGCATCTCGTGGCTGATCTCGCTCTGGTATTCGCGTTCCAGCGCGTCGAACGCCGTGTTGATCTCGTCCGCCGATTTGCAGCGTTCGAGGATCTCAGCGATTCTCTTCTCAAAGTCGAGGCCGTCCTCGATCGTCCCGAGTACTTCGTCTGAAGCGCCGAAGACTGACTTGAAGAGATTGAACTTCTCGTCCAGCAGTTCGAGGATGCGTTCTTCGGCGAGGTTTCCCTGATTCGAGAAATTCACGACGATGACATTGTGCTGCTGCCCGTATCGGTGCACACGGCCAATACGCTGTTCGACGCGCTGCGGGTTCCACGGCAGATCGTAGTTGACCAGCATCGAGCAGAACTGCAAGTTGATGCCCTCGGCGGCGGCTTCAGTCGCGATCATGATCGTGCCACGCTCACGGAACTCATCGACGAGTGACTTGCGGCGATCTGCGGAAGGGATGCCTGTGATGAGGTCAGAGCCCTCGTTGGCCTTCAACCATTCGCGATAGGTCTCTGTCGCTTCGGGCGAACTGTTGGAACCGTTGAAGAGCACCAGACCGTCACCGCGCCCGGCCTCCCGCAGCGACGCGGCAAGATACTCCTGTGTCTTCGTGGAGTCAGTAAAGATAATCGCTTTCTGTGGTGCGCCGATCTCCGCGAGTTTAGCGAAGCCTTGGTCGAGCGCATCCAACAGCTTTACGGCCTTCTGATTGACCGTAATCGACCGGGCAAGATGTGCGTATGCGCGAAGCTCATCGACTTCCTCCGCCATCTCCCTGCGGGTGTCCTCGGCAACAGGTGACGGCGTCAGGATGAAGAGTGCCGACTCAGTGTCTTCAATCTCCTCATCGGTCATATCTTCGTCGACGAGCCCCCCACGGTTGTCACGCCGCCGACCGGACAGCATCTCGGCTTCGAGCCGATTCGCGATGCCCTCGAGCGTCGAGGCAACCGCATAGGTCGATGACCCCAGTCGTTTACGGAGGATGAGTGCGGATAGGTGCCGTTGCGACTTGGCGAATGCGTAGAGGAACGGCCGCTGCAAGTACTCGTTGACTTTGTTGTAGAGATCTTGCTCCGCGTCTGAGGGCATAAAGCCGAGAGTGAGTGGCATTCGCTCGGTGAACCGGATGTACTTCTGCGCGTCGCGTCGTAGGGTACGTTTCGCGATGTGTGAGATTCTCATCGCAAGGTCGTCATTGCCGTAATCCTCGGGGTGATCGACGTAGCGTTCCTTAAACCCCTCGATCGAGTGGAAAAACTCAGGGTCAAACACTGACACCAGGCCGAAGAGCTCCTCCAATCGGTTCTGCAAGGGCGTGGCTGTGAGCAACAGCGATTTACTTGCAGTGCCGATCACGTCCGACACCGCTTGTGCGATCTTTGCGTCGCCTTTCCAGAACGAGCGCAGCCGGTGTGCTTCGTCGGCAATCACCAGATCCCAATGGCGCGCCAGGTCGTCGACATTTCGCAGCACGAACTCATACGAACAGATCAAGACGTTGCCCGCCAAGCCGGTTCCTGGTTTCAGCAGATCGCGCTTGTTCTTCGCGTCGAGCAGCTTCGCCGGGATCGCAAACTTCTCATCAAGCTCCTGCTGCCATTGCTGGCGCAACGAGGATGGGGCAACGATCAGGATCCGCCGCTTCCGCTCCGCCCAATACTGGCAGAGCACGATTCCGGCTTCAATGGTCTTTCCCAACCCGACTTCATCGGCCAGGATGACGCCGGGCGATGACGATGTTTGAAGAGCGAACAGCGCCGCGTCGATTTGGTGCGGTTTTGGCTCCACTTGCGCATCAAACAGCAACCCGGCAAGACGCCCCACATGGTCAGACGCGTACGAACGTTCCAATTGGTGCGCATAGAACTTCGCTTGATGCGCGGTCAGCGGTGTCGCCATTTCCCCGCCCTACCGGTAGTCGCCTGCGAGGTCAGACTCGTACAAGGCCTTCGCGTCATGATGCTCGCGGATGGCTTGCCGTACCTGGTCCCGCTTCAGATCGAGCACGCGGTAGACGCCATTCGTTTCGGCAACAGACTCGACACGTCGGAATTCGTCACCCCACTCTTCAACGAAGTCCGCGAGCCCGCGCAGCTTCGGCATCGCATCAGAGAGGTGATGCCCGTGCGGGTCGACGAGGTCGACGGCGATGCCGTTCTGGCCTTGCGCGAAGAACACGAAATCGGGGCGCAGCGCCTTCCAATTTCGTGAAGGATCCTTGTAGGCGATCGCCAGTGATTCCTTCACGGCACGGTCAGGGTTACGCCACCATCCGACATACCCGCTGCGTCCAGACTCGGCTGCGAGAACATGCTGTTCCCACCCGTTGAGTTCAATCGGGAACTCACCGCTGTCGGTGACCATGAGGTGATTCCGGTACGACGGAAGGTCCGTTTCGTTACCGTCAGCCTGTCGAATCTTCATCTCGGTCTGCCCGGTCTTCGGGCTCACAAGACTGATGCGTTCAGGCTCGGTCGACATGCCTTCGAGTCGGTCGTACTCTGCCTGTTTCTCGTCGCTGAGGTTCTTCCGATCGACTCGTGTGTCGGTCAGCCACGTGCGGGCAAGTCGTTCTGCTTCCGCTTCGACACTCGCGACGATGTCGGGCACCAATCCGATAGCTGCTACCTCGATGTATGCCTCAAGCAGGTCATCTTCGATTGCATCCTCGGGTACAAGGTAGTCGACGTACGACGAGCATAGTGCTGGGCTGAGATGGCGCTCGGCCACCTTGTACGCCTCCATGATTGCGCGCGGGTCAGCGGCAAGCTCAAAGGAAGAGTTCACCCAGAGCCCACCGCCCAGCCGGGCACGCAGTTCCTCGCCCGACATGGTCAACACGTCTTCACGCGCCCGATCCACCTGCGCTTTGTACTGCATCGCACGCGATTCGACCACGCGATCCAGCTCATCGTTCGATTTGCGGACGGCCTGGTCAATGACTTTGTCCTTGGTGAGCGCTGCGGCAAGCGCGGTGAACCGCTTGATCGGCTTGCTGCGATGCTTCGGCATAGTCACGGTCGGCAGAGACTCAAACTTTTCCCACACTTCGACTGGCAACTCTTCGTTGGGGTGCAGCAGGACCGGGTCGAACAGCACGCGGCGTCCTTCACCGCCGCCGCTGTCACCTTCATCGTCCTTCGATGTGGCACCGTGCATCAACATCTCCGCGACGCGCTTCGCCGTGTCGCGATCGAAGTACGGCAGCATGCAGTCGACCGAGTTAAGCACCTCGTTGCCAGGGATGCGCCGCGCGAGGGGTGTGCGGATCATACGGCCGAGCAGCTGGGTGATGTTCGTTGGGTCAGATGCGGGGCGGAACGACACCAACACCTCGGCACGCGGGCAATCCCACCCCGTTGAGATCGCGGACTTCGCGATCAGCACACGAATGTGCTTCGAATCCTGCACGCGCTGCGGTTCGATGTACGGCACGGTATAACCACCGACCTTGAGATCCTGATGCTCACCAAACACATTGGCAATCGCTTCGTTGCCCAGTTCAGGCCACGCCTCGAAGATCGTGTCAATCGTGCTTGCGAGTTTGTCGTCACTGGGTTTGTCGGCCATCTGCACGACTAACAAAGGAACGACCGAATCGGCTTCCTCCTGCTCGCGTGTGTACTCGTCCCACGCGCGCCCAGCTTCACGAATCTTCTCGACGGCGCGACGAAGTAGTACGCCCTCAAACGCACCCGTTTCAGCGGGAATGGTAAGAACGATGTCATCTTTGAGTAGGCCAGATGCCTGCACGAGCGCGGAATCAACCTGTACGCTCGGCAATGCAGAACGCCCAGTGACGGCTTTCATCGCCTGCTCGAACCGGTCGACCGTGGCCGAGATGCCGAACACGATCGGAATCGGTGGAACGATACCTTGCCCGTTGATGAGCCGTTGCACAATCGTCGCCCGATCACGCTGCGGTTTCATGCCACGGTGTGCTTCATCAAGCACGAGGTACAGGGTGAGGTCTTTGTTCTCGATCGTGTTGATGATGGTGTCGTAGATGTTCGACTGCATCTCATCCGGCGCAGGCGTCAACTCATCGAGCGTGGCTGTCGGGTCAAGTTTTGCACCTGCACCCTTCACCAAGTTTGAACTCTTGCTCAGCTTCTGCGTGTTCAAGAAATACACGTGACCCGGCTGGAACGACGTGTCGCGGAAATCATTCGTGATCAGCTTGAGTCGCCAATCTAGCTCGCTCGACGCGGCTTGAATACGCGCTCGCGACTGCTCATTCAACGAAGGATCGTCTGAGAACCACAGAACCACCGCACCTGGGTCCGCTGGGAAATCGAACTCATCAGAGCCAGTCAAAAGCGCCTCGATCACCGCGGCTGCCATCACTGTCTTACCCGCACCGGTCGTAGCTGACAATGAGAACTGCGACAGCGACCCGTAGCGGTGATACATGTCTTTAGCTTGCGCCAGGTTGCGCAGCACGCCTCCGACAGCTTCAGACTGATAGTCCTTGAGGGTGTACCGCATCAGAAACCTCGCCCCTGGTTAATCTCGAAGTTCTGCAGATATGACTCGTACAGTCGAACGACATGAAGGTCGGAGCGAAGTTCACGGCACACCATCTGGAACGCGGCATCGTCATTGGTTACGACAAACACGGTGTGAACAGCTTCGGCACCGCGCACAGCACCAAAGAAGCTCTCTGCGTCGTCGATGTTCTCCAGCACCGCGTAAACGGCCGAGATGTCCCAACCTCGATCGCCAAGGTCGTCAATAACACGGCCAGTTGCACCGGCTCGTAGCCATAGCATCGGAGCGATACGTTCGAATGCTCGATGATGGCGTACTGAAAGAGGCGCCTCGTAGGTCAGCGTAAAGAAGGCGGCATTCTCTTCGAGGCCATCAGCAATTGGGAACTCATCATTGAACTTATAGTCACCCTTGGTGGGTTCCCCCGCAGGAGTCTTTCCTGTAATTGCTGCCCGGATGCGTGGCTTCGTGATGAAGTCACAGATACCCCAACCGTCCCATTCCGTGTCCCCAGCGCGGAGGGAGCGCGTGCGCAATTTTCCTTGCTCTTCGGCGCTAACTTCATTGTTCGTCACCGAGATACATTGTCTTCGCCCGTTATCCACTCGATTCAGGCGCATGACTGCATGCGCGGTGGTACCCGAGCCAGAGAAGAAGTCGAGGACAACCGCCTCTGGCTTGTCTCCGATATAGAACCGAAGGGCATCTTCGACAGCGAACAAGGACTTAGGAAATGGGAACTTGCGCTCAGGGAGAAGCGAGCGCAGCAAATAGGAACCTCCAGTGGAAGCATCGTGAGACTTTCGATTCCAGACACTTTTTGCAGGAACCGCCCGTTTAGCGGTCTCCGCCGCCTTGAGAACCACGGCACCGTCGGTGGTCGAGCCGACAACCAAAAGTTCACCATCCTCGATTCGCTTGACCGCAGATCTCAGCAGATAGGAAACAGACTTTCCATCCTTTCCGAGACGAACGTACCCTTGTGTCAACAATCCACGTAGAGAGGTATGCGAGACTCTCCACCTTCCTTCACTCCCATCATTTCGGATGGGCCAGATTATGTGCTCTCCGTTTGGAGAGGAGACGGTTGACCGGTCAATCTCTAAAGGGAGCGGATCACCGATCGCGGTGATCCTATGGGCCGAACGATCGACGAAAATGGGGTAGAAGAGGTTCTTCGAATCCTCCCTGCGTGCGCCCGTGCCACCTCGCTGAAGCCTGCTCCACATGTCCGGTGTTGCGACCTGACGCTTCTCATCTGAGCTCATATCGAACTCACCGCGTGCTGGAGCCGACTCTCCGATCATGACGAAGTACAAGTACTCCTCGGTTCGGGAGAAGCCGCCAGATCGGGGGCTACCAGCGGGATTGATGACGCTTGAAACCATCTGAATTCGAGACTCGGGAAAGGTCTGTTCCAACAGCATTCCGAGTCGAAGGTATTCCTTCTCATCGATCGTGACAATGAGGACAGAGTTTTCTGGGTTAAGAAGTTCGCGTGCGACGAGCAAACGGCGTTCCATGAAGGCGAGCCACTTGGAGTGGCGGTAGTCGTCGTCACCTTCGACGTAGTCATTGTTGTACTTCCAGTCGCGTGCGCCCGTGTTGTACGGCGGGTCGATGTAGATTGCGTCGACTTTGCCGCGGTGGGTGTAGGTGAGCATCTCCAGTGCGTGGAAGTTTTCGGCGTTGATGACGGTGTGGAATGGCTTATCATCGCCACGTTCGACGCGCCCGGTCTCGACTAGACCCGGGTAGATCTTGTCATCGAATTCGGCGACAATGACGAGGTCCTCGATGGGAGCGGTCGTGTGCTCGGGAGCTTCCTTCACCAGCTCAATGAGCTGCGCGATCTGCTTCCCCACAATGTCGGACTCGATCGAATCGACTCGCCACAGGCGAGAGTCACCCTTTGAAGTCCCGCCGCGTGGTTGCAGAACACGCACCTTTGCGCCACGCCGTATCGGCTGACCGGGCAACTCAACGGCCTCGGGTTGGTGTCGTTCGAAGACGAGGCCGAAGCTGCGTCGTTTCGTGAGCGCGCTGAACTCCTTCTCAAGGTCGGCGCCGAGCTGAGCATCGGTGCCGCGCACCTGGCGGAGCAGGTCTGTGAGTCGTGACATCCGTTATTCGTTCTCCTGTGTTGAGGCGCCGCCTTGGCGTACCCACTCGTCTACTTCGCTTGTTTGAAACTTCCAGAGCCGACCGACCTTGTGAGCGGGCATCTGCCGGGTGCTGATCCAGGCATACACGGTGTCCTTGGAGACGCCAAGATGCGCGGCGATCTCGTCGGCACCCAACCAAGGCTCGGCCATGATCCATCCTCAATGGTTCGTACGTTCAAATAGCTCTATACCGGACTTTACCGGATCAAGGCTGATTAGAGCAGGATTGGGCGGGCTTCGAGTTCATTGGACAAGTCCAACGCAAAGGGGCATTCTGGGTCTCGGTGGCTTTTCTAGGTGATGAGCTGGCTCACGAGCTGTGAAGCTGCAGCACCTGCGCCAGCATTCGCTGCAGAGGTTAGGACGCCACGAAGCGCCGGCAAGAGTCGCTTGATCGTTTTGGCGTCTGGAGCAGGTTTGGTGCTTTCCTCAATGACTGAGATAGCTGTTTCGCGAGCTACCTCGACTTCATCAGCATCGATACCTGCCGTCTGTTCAATGCAAGCGAGCGCGCGTCCGACGACATCGACTAGCGCGGCATACTCGGTTTGTATTGGTACCTGCTGGGTGATCGTACTGCCTTCAAACGCGATGTTCACGTTATTGCCGTTGACTACTATCGCGTGGCCCGAATTCGCACTGTGCGTTGGAGTCGGTGCGTCGTTTGTCCATTTGACTGAAATGTGTCGTAGGTTCATGCTGCCAGCATCAAACACCTGGACTTCGCTGGCACGCACCTGCTTTTGCCCGCCGCGAGGATCATCCCATTCAAGAAGATCACCTTCATAGATGGGGGTGTCCACATTGAAATCGACCGACTCAGCTTGCACGAGCGCATCGAACTCGGCAGTCCTGCGGCCGGGCGATTCAGGCCCGGGCGTAACTAAGACCCGCTTTGTGACGAATGCTCCGCCGAACATCTGGATAAATGTCATAGATTCCTCTGCTCCTATGCGTGGAAGTGCCAACGGTTCTCCTGTTATGCATGACTCGGGTTTCCAAAGTGGATGCCGCTACGTGAATGGTAGGTTGCACCCCTGACATTGCTGACTCGCGGCATGTTCAGGATGGTCAACCTGACGCAGTCACCGACCTACCACGCGTCTTGCAGATCGAGGTCAAGTGGGCATTATCGTTCCAGAAGTTACATCCTAAGCACCCGTTAGGCGCATTGTTCTCCTGAAACTTCTGCCAGACCCTTGGCACCGCAAACTAAGTCGC
>JGI25318J35512_1000280_pt1 | contig 31727 bp, 20 predicted proteins | sample AutmiccommunBRH9_FD_35512 | JGI IMG/M metagenome (IMG submission 35512)
ACCCCGCATGCCCCTGAAGTGATCGAGGCCATGCGGCCGTTTCTGGAAAGCGAATTCGGCAATCCGTCCAGCTCGCACTGGTACGGCATCCGGCCCAAGCAGGCGGTGGATGCAGCCCGCCGGCAGACCGCTTCGCTCTTGGGGTGCAGCGCCGGGGAGGTGATCTTCACCAGCGGCGGCACCGAATCGAACAATCAGGCCCTGAAGAGCATCGGCGGTTCGCGATACGCTCAGGGCAACCATATCATCACCTCGCAGATCGAACATCCTGCGGTGCTCGAGGTCTGCCGGTCGCTGGAACGGTATGGCTTTGCAGTCACGTATCTGCCGGTCGATGGCGACGGGCTGCTGGATCCGGCGGCCCTGGCGGCGGCAATTACCCCGAAAACCATCATGATTTCCATCATGCATGCCAATAATGAGGTGGGCACGCTGCAGCCAGTTGCCGAGATTTCGACGTTGGCCAGGGAGAAAGGAATTCTCATGCATACCGATGCCGCCCAGTCGGTGGGGAAGGTGGCCGTGCGGGTCGATGAACTCGGGGTCGATCTGCTGTCGGTCGCCGGACACAAGATCTATGCACCGAAAGGGGTGGGCGCTCTTTATATCCGCGATGGCGTCAAGCCGGAGATTTTCTGTCATGGCGCGGGGCAGGAGCGGGGGATTCGGGCCGGAACGGAAAACGTCCTGGGAGTGGTCGGTCTCGGCAAGGCCTGCGAGATCGCGGGCCAGGAGCTGATCTCCCACGCCGACCATATGCGCCGCATGCGCGACCGGCTGGAAGAAGGGCTGGCCGGAGCCCTTGGCGATATCCGCTTCAACGGTCACCGGCAAAAGAGGCTGCCCAACACTGCCAGCGTATCTTTTCCAGGCCTTGCGGCGAACCGTATCCTCGAAGAGATCGGTCTGGAAGTGGCCGCTTCGGCCGGGGCCGCCTGCCATGCCGATCATGTGCAGATCTCGCATGTGCTCGAGGCCATGCAGATTCCCGAGGTATGGGCGAAGGGGACAATCCGTTTCACCACCGGCAGGATGACTACAGCCGCGGAAATCGACCGGGCGCTGGAGGTGGTTGTTGCGGCGGTGAAACGGCTGCGCGGGTAGCCGTGGTTGGCCCACCTCGTTCCGGTCTGCCTTCCTGAAACTTCTTGTCACAGAGGGAAAGAGTAGAGTAGATACAAAAAATGGTTCTTCCGGTTAAGCGTACGTGAATATCGCAATATTGAGAGATTTCATCTTCAATACCAGGAATGGACCGACAATCTTGTCGATATCGATATCGGGATCGAAATCGAACAGAAAATGCGAAAAGCTTTACAGCAGGGAGCGGCCCTTCGTAAGTTGAGCTACAATCATTCAACTACAGGCCTTTTAATAATTTTTTATGTGTTGGCATGCGATGACTTCACCACAGGGAATTCTCAATACTCTCATAGTCGATGACGAAAAAAATATTCGCAAGACTCTCTCATATTGTCTTGAAACCGAGGGGCATTCCGTCGTGGCGGTTGCTAATTCGCACGAGGCGCTGCGTGAGGCGAAAAGACAGTCTTTCGATATAGCTTTCATAGACCTCAGGCTCGAGGCGGAAAACGGGATGGATCTCATTCCGCCGTTATTGGCTGAATCTCCCTGGCTGAAGATTGTAGTTATAACGGCAAATGCGACAATCGAGACCGCAGTTGAGGCAATGCGCCGCGGCGCATCCGATTATATTGAAAAACCGTTTACAAGCGCTCAGGTAAAACTCCTGATTCGAACACTGGGGCATATTCGCGATCTGGAAAATGAGATAGCCGTCCTGCGGGAAGACAGGCGGCGGTTTGCACCTGAGGCCCTCTTGCAGAGCAAAAACGCCGACATGCTTCGTATCATCGAAAAGCTGCACAAAGCAGCGGCTTCCGAAGCCATGATCCTGATTCGCGGCGAGAGCGGGACCGGAAAATCCGTCTTTGCCAGGACCATCCATAATTTGAGTCCACGGGCGAAAAAACCGATGATGATTGTCTCGTGTCCCGCGGTGCCGACCGAACTTCTTGAGAGTGAATTATTCGGTCACGCCAAAGGGGCCTTCACCGGTGCGGTGAAGGAGAATCCGGGCCGTATCGCAGCATGTGAGGGAGGGACCCTCTTTCTCGATGAAATCGGCGACATGGCGCTCACGATACAGGCCAAACTGCTTCGTTTCATCCAGGACAAGGAGTATGAACGCCTGGGTGAGACCTTTTCCCGCAAGGCAAACGTGCGGATTATAACTGCAACCAACGTCAATCTCGAGCAGCGTGTCGCTGAAGGCCGGTTCCGCGAAGATCTTTTCTACCGGATAAATGTCATCAGTGTAAGTGTTCTGCCGCTTCGTGAGCGTCGGGAGGACATCCTGACCATGGCCAGGGATTTCTGCAGCTTCTTTTGTCTTGCCAACCATAAAGGGTCGCTTGAGTTTGATGCCGGCGCCGAAAGGGCACTCATGAACTACTCCTGGCCCGGTAATGTCCGCGAACTTAGAAATGCCATCGAACGGGCGGTGATCCTGGGAANTGGCCCCAAAATAACCGAAGATGACCTGCCTGAGAATATTGTTCCCTCTCTTGGTTTTCAAGGAGTTGGAGATTTGGTCTCTCTTGCTGCCATTGAAGAAATTCATATCAAGAAGATTCTGAAGAAGACCTCTTCCATTCAGGAGGCGGCTGATGTCCTCGGAATCGACCAGACCACCTTGTGGCGAAGAAGAAAGTTTTACGGAATCTGATTCGATCAAGCCCTATACTTCACCTTCCAAATTGCATGGTTTTCACCTGCCATCCTTTCAAATTGCAATCCCGATTTACCCTTAATTGATAAAAATCCCCTGAATTCAACTTTTTACAAGTTGGCATGGCTTTTGCGTTAAGACTTTTGTTCGCTGCTTCCCCGCTCCTGGCTGAACAAAGGATACATAAGTCATGAATCTGAAGAAAAAAATACTGATAGGCTATGGCGTTGCCTTTAGCCTTATGGGTCTCGTTGCGACATGGGCAATCATCAATTTATGGTCGCTCGGCAAAACGACAGATGGGATCCTGCGTGATTACTACCGGAGTATTCTGGCTGTCGAGAATATGACGGATGCCCTTGGACTCCTGGACAGCGGCGTGCTCCTCATGCTTATGGGCGATATGGAAAAGGGTACCGCCCAGTATCAGGAAAATGATGCCCTTTTCTGGGAATGGCTTGGTCGTTCCAGGGACAGTATTGCCGTGGAGGGAGAGCGAGAGGTAATTCACACGATCGAAAGGGTATATGGGGAATACAACAATAAAATCAAAGAAATATACGATTTTGAAGAAAAAGGATGGGAGTCGCTTCCGCTCACTCTGGAAACGTATAAAGACTCGATACTTCCGGTGTTCAGCAAGGTGAAGGATACCTGCCTGGAACTGCGGACGATGAATGAAAAAACAATGTACTCAGCCAGCGAAAAAGCGAGACAGGATGCGCGATATGCAATCTGGTCGACGATTTTCGTTGCATCGATGGCATCCGTTATCGCGCTTTTTTTCAGTCTCGTTTTTGCGGAGAGGCTTGTCCTGCCGTTGCGGCGATTTGTCGAGGCCGCTAAAAAGATTTCCGCCGGCGAATTTTCCGTTCAGCTGTCCGTTGCAACACACGATGAGTTGGGTGAACTCGCAGTNGAATTTAATCGGATGACGGCTGAACTCAGGCGGTATCACNTGATGAATGTCGATCGCATCGTTGCGGAGAAAAATAAGGGCGAAGCTATACTGGCGAGCATTGAGGATGGATTGGTGGTGTTTGACACGGACAGGAGGGTCACCGGTATCAATCCTGCCGGTTGTCAGATGCTGAATGTCGAATTCAGGGAACAGGACGTTCTGCATTGTGAGCAGATTCTGCCGATGAACAGCATTTGCGACATAGTTGCAGAAACACTGCGAACCGGAATACAGCCCGACATCCCCGATGATCGACGGGTTTTCACTCTGAAAAACCAAGACAGTTCCCGTCACTATCTCTTTACCGCGACAGCGATTGGACGAAGAGATGACCATCTCTCGGGTGTCGTATTGTTGCTCAAGGATATCACTCAATTGAAAGAGGTTGAGCGGCTCAAGAGCGAGTTCGTCATGGCAGCATCGCATGAGCTGCGAACCCCTCTCACCAGTTTGGGAATGGGCATTGATCTCCTCATCGAGCATGCGGTGCAATATCTTCCCGAAAGAGAAAAAGAACTGCTCCATGCCGCGCATNACGAGGTGCACCGCATGAAGTCTATGGTCCATGATCTGCTTGATCTGTCAAAAATCGAGACGGGTAGAATCGATCTCGAATTTGAAAAAATTCCGATTGCGACGCTGTTTGAACATGTTCGAGATATTTTTAAAGGACAGGTCAGCATGAAGCATATCAACCTGACCATTGATGACACTGAATTTATGCCTTTGGTTCGTGCGGATACCAATAAAATCGTCTGGGTCCTTTCCAATCTCATCTCAAACGCCTTGCGATACGTCGAAGAAGGGGGACACATCCGGCTTTCAGCCGAAAAAAAAGGCGCGGAACTCAACATTGCGGTTCATGACGATGGAACAGGAATTCCGCAGGAGTACCAGACACGGATTTTTCAGAAATTTGTCCGGGTCAACAAGCAGGAGAGCGGCAGAACAGGTCTGGGCCTTGCGATCTGCAAGGAGATTGTCCGAGCCCATAGCGGGACAATCTGGGTTGAGTCAAATCCGGGAAAGGGGAGCACTTTCACGTTCACCTTGCCTGTAGTTTCGTAGCAAGAGTTCCATTGTTCAAGTGTTTTATAAAGAGATGCTTCGATAGGCGTCTATCGAGGAAAAGAGAATAAGGAAAAACGTTCTGCAATAGAAAAGGAGTAGTCATGGTTACCACCCNGGTCATTATCTTTGTGCTCGCTTACGCCTCCATCGCCCTTGAGCATCCTCTCAAGGTCAATAAATCGGCATCGGCTCTTCTTGGTGCCGGTCTTTTGTGGACGGTCTACGCAATGATGGGCGGAGACCATCATCTGGTAACGGAAAATCTCAAAGAGTCGGTAGCGGCAACTGCCCAGATCGTCTTCTTCCTTATGGGAGCGATGACTATCGTCGAGGTGGTCGATGCCCATAACGGATTTTTTGTCATTACTTCGCGCATCAAAACCACCAAAATCACGTCACTGCTCTGGCTGGTAGGCTTTGTCTCCTTTTTTCTCAGCTCCATCCTTGACAACCTGACTACCACCATCGTCATGATCTCCCTGATGAAAAAGCTGCTCGATCGCCATGAAGACCGACTGTTTTTCGCCGGTATCATCGTCATCGCCGCCAACGCCGGCGGAGCCTGGACACCGATCGGCGATGTCACTACAACCATGCTGTGGATCGGNGGCCAGATTACCACCCTCAACATCATCAAGGGGGTTTTCCTGCCTTCGCTGGCTTGCCTCATCGTACCGCTGACTCTTCTTTCCTTTACCCTGCGAGGCAAAAAGGTTTATGCTCCGGCAGTGGTTGAGAACGGTACTGATATTCAAACTACTCCTTTCGAACAAAACCTGATGTTCTGTATGGGCATAGGCACCCTTGTAGCCGTACCTATTTTCAAAGGGGTGACCCACCTTCCTCCCTTTATGGGTATTCTCTTCGGTCTCGGCATCCTCTGGCTGGTGGGCGAGCTACTTCATCGCAATAAAGTTGATGATTACAAGGAGCATCTGACTCTGGTAGCCGCCCTCAAGCGCATCGATATGAGCTGCATCGTGTTCTTTATCGGCATCCTGCTGGCTGTTGCCACCCTTGAACACACCCATATTCTGACATCTCTTGCCCAGTGGCTTGATAAGACTGTTGGCCGTCAAGATGTCATCGTCACCCTGATCGGTCTGGCCAGTGCGGTTGTCGATAACGTGCCGCTGGTGGCCGCATCCATGGGCATGTACGACATGGCCACCTATCCGACCGACAGCTTCCTCTGGGAGTTCATGGCTTACTGTGCCGGAACCGGCGGCTCGATCCTGATCATCGGCTCGGCAGCCGGTGTTGCCGCCATGGGCCTCGAGAAGATCCACTTCTTCTGGTATGCCAAAAAGATCGGCGGGCTTGCCGCCCTTGGCTATTTTAGCGGAATCTTTGTCTATATCATGCAGTACAAAATGCTGCACGGCTGATATCCGCCAGACCCTGCCTTTGCAGAGGAACAAGAGCACAAAGAAAAATGAGGGTGGAACTGCTGAGAGTGCCTCCCTGAACATATTAATAGAAGAGAGGAGACGTGATGGAAGGAGAATTGAAAGCCAAGGTGTTGCTGGTGGACGATGAGGCGGATTTTTTGGCCACGTTGGCCGAGCGCCTTGAGACAAGGGGCTTGAAGGTCAATACCGCCGGCAGCGGCGAGGATGCTGTGGCCATGGTTGAGAGCGAGGGGTTCGATCTCGTCATCCTCGATCTGGCGATGCCGGGTATCGACGGTCTTGAGACCCTGAAGAGGATCAAGGCTCAACAACCCGATGTCGAGATTATCATGCTCACCGGTCAGGGTTCGATCCGAACAGGCATTGAGGCAATGAAGCTCGGGGCGGAGGATTTCCTCCAGAAACCGGTCAACATCTCCGAGTTGATGGACAAGATCAGCGAGGCCAAGGACAAGAGGATGCTTATCTTTCAGTCAAAGAGTGTCAAGGAGATCGAGAAGATCCTGCACACCAAAGGCTGGTAGAGAAATGAGAAATCAGTTTCAGGATAAAGGTCGTGATTCTGAACTCTGTGCGTCAAGGCGACATTTTTTTACAAGAAGGAGAAAACTTATGAATACTGAAAATCAGACGGTACGAGACATCATGCTCCCCCTTTCCGGTTTTCCATGTATGAAGGAAAGCGGTACTGTCCAGGAGGCTCTTCGACAATTGCGGTCGTTCTGTCCCCTCGGCAATTCCCGTCCCTGCGGCTTCAGCGAACTGCTGGTGGTGGATGATAAGGGCGGGCTGGTCGGTCGGGTAACCCAGCAGGGTATTCTGCGGGTGCTTTTTTCATCCCTGCTCGAGCCCATGGATATCAAGCCCTTTGCAGGCAGAACCATCGACTACAGTGATCTGGCAACCCTTCTCAACGGGGTGCTGATCAGGGAGGGCATCAATCATCTGAACGCCCCTGTCGGCAAGGTCATCGAGAAGGGCATCCGGGTGCTGCCCGCTGCAACCGGTCTCCTTCACGCCATGTCAATCATGGTCATCTCCAATGAGACGGTGCTGCCGGTTGAAGAAAACGGCAAACTGGTCGGCGTAGTCAAACTCGCCGAGGTCTTCGGGGCACTCGGCGAAGAACTTATCTCTACGAAATCTAAATAGTAAGAGGATGGATAACATGTCATCAACGTATGTCGAAGCAACGGAGGTGAAGGCCCCGTTTGACTGGAAGAGGGTGTTCTTTCTTCTTCTGGGAGTAACCCTGTTTTGCATCATCTATTATGCCCCGGCCTGGCCTGATGCCATCGATCCCATGGGCAAGCACTTCACCCTGAGCGTAGAAGGTAAGGGGGCCCTGGCTCTCTTTGCTCTCGCCGCCACCTGGTGGATCTTCGAGGTCCTGCCGATCGGCGTCACCGGTATAGCTATCGGCGTGGTCCAGGCCATGTTTCTTATCCGGAAACCGGAAGTGGCCTTCAAGGATTTCATGGACCCTTCGGTATTGTTCATCTTCGGTTCCATCGTCATTGGCCTGGTTTTCACCAAGAGCGGTCTGACCAAGAGGATGGCCTACAAGATGCTCTCCATCGTCGGTGAGCGGACCAGCATGATCTACCTCGGTTGCTTTGTCATGACCGTGACTTTAACTCACTTGATGGCCCACACCGCGGTGGCCGCCACCATGTTTCCGCTTCTCATGGCGATCAATGCCCTGTATTCGGATGACGACAAGCCGAGCAGGTTCGGTAAAGGACTGTTCATCGGCATGGCCTATGTTGCCGGGGCCGGGAGTATCATCACCCTGCTAGGTTCGGCCAGGGCCGCAGTCGGTATTGCATTCTTCAAGGAAATGACCGGCAAGGATATCAGTTTCTTCGAACTCACCTATTATCTGTTTCCGCTGGGATGGATAATGGTCGGGCTGCTCTGGGGGATGATGATGATCCTGTGCAAGCCGGAAAAAGCAGTTATCCCCGGCCTGAAAGAAAGAGCAAAGCGAATGTATGCCGAGCTGGGCGGGTGGAGCAGAAACGAGATCATGACACTTGTTATCGTTCTCACCGTGATTGTTCTCATTGCTGCAAAAAACTGGGTTCCTGCCCTGAAAAACATTGACAAGACAGCGATTCTGCTGAGTTCGACTCTGCTGTTTTTTGTTCTCAAAATCCTGAAGGTTGAGGATCTGGAGGATATACCCTGGAATATCATCCTGCTCTTTGGCGGGGCGATGTCGATCGGTTTCTGTCTCTGGCAGACCCATGCTGCCGAGTGGCTGGCAGTCAACTGGCTGGCCCTTTTCAAGGAAGCCTCCGGGGTGGTGTTTATTCTGGGGATTGCCTTCTTCGTTCTGGTTATGACCAACTTTATCATGAACGTTGCCGCCATNGCCATCTCCCTGCCGGTGGCTCTGGTTATCGCTCCTTATCTGGGAGTGGCTGGCGATGTTATCTTTTATGCCTCATTGGCGACGGCCGGTATGCCTTTCTTCCTGTTGATCGGTGCGGCGCCGAACGCCATCGCCTACGGCTCGAAGCAGTTCAGCGCCGGTGAGTTTTTTCGTTACGGTATCCTGGCGAGCATTGTGCTGATGGTCGCTGTCTGGCTGATGGTGACAATTATCTGGCCGCTCATGGGTATGCCGATTCTGCTGGCGAAGTAATAATACCTTGTCAAAAATACCGCGGTGACCGGAGATGGTTCCAGTCACCGCTGGTATTCCTCACCGAAAAATCCACCTGAGGCTATCCGTTTGACCAAGACGCGAAAAATCAAAGTCCTGGTCGTGGATAATGAGTCGGTATTTGCCTCGACCCTTGCGGACCATCTCAGCCTGCGCAAGTTTGAAGCTAAGAGTGTCTGCTCGGGAGAAGAGGCCTTGGAGTATATTCCGAGATTTCATCCCGACGTGATAATCCTTGACCTGCAGATGCCTGATATGAGCGGTCTGGATGTGCTCGCGCAGGTCAAAGCCTTTGATCGGACTATCGAGGTGATCCTGCTGACCGGCAATGGTTCTTTCGATATCGGAATCGCCTGCATGCAGTTGGGCGCCTTTGATTACCTGGTCAAGCCCGTTGATTTGGATCAAATCGTCGAAATCATTGCCGAAGCATATCGAAAGAAAATGTCGGATCTAGAAAAGTAGGGTGCACTTCGTGCACCACCATTGGTGCACGAAGTGCACCTACTGTCTCCAATCCGATCAGTTCGATCACCCTGTACGTTCTTTCACCTGCCGCAGATAATAGTCGTAATCGCCGTCGTAGATGCGCATCTCGCCGTGGTCGATTTCCAGCACCCTGGTGACCAGCGAGCGAAGGAAATGGCGGTCATGGCTGACCAGGATGACCGTTCCCTCGAATTTCTGCAGGGCGGCAAGGAGCACTTCGCGGGACTGGATGTCGAGGTGGTTGGTCGGTTCGTCGAGAACGAGGAAGTTGAGCGGCTGGCCGAGGAGCCGGGCGAGGATTATCCGGCTTTTTTCCCCGCCTGACAGGTTGGCGATGCGTTTGTCGACATCGTCGCCGGAAAAGAGGAAGGCGCCGCAGAGGTTGCGGATCNCTCCGATATTCTCCATCGGCATAGACTCCTGGACCGCCTGGAAGACAGTCTGGTCGGGGTGGAGAAGATCCATGGCATGCTGGCTGAAATAGCCGGTGGTGACGCCGCTGCCGACCATCACCTCGCCTTCGGTCGCTTCGGTTGCGCCGGTGATGACTTTCAGGAGGGTCGATTTTCCGGCGCCGTTGACGCCGACTACGGCAATCTTTTCGAGTCTGCGCACGGTGCCCGACAGGCCATGGAAGACCGGGATGATCCGGCCGTCGTGGCCGGTCCAGGTCTTGCCGAGGTTTTTCAGGTGGAGGACATCGTCGCCGCTGCGCGGCGGGACGGGGAAGTCGAACCTGATGGTTCTCTGTTCGGGCGGCAGGACGATGCGCTCGATCTTTTCGATCTTCTTGATCCGCGACTGGACCTGGGAGGCGTGCGAGGCCCGGGCGGCAAAGCGGGCGATGAATTCTTCTTCCTTGGCGAGCATCTCCTGCTGTCTTTTAAAGCTGGCCTGCAGCTGCTGGCGGCGGATTTCCCGCTCCTGCAGATAGAAATCGAAATTGCCGCTGTAGGTCGTGGTGCTGCCGTTGGCCACCTCGATGATCCGGTTGACGATCTTGTTCATGAACTCGCGGTCATGGCAGGTCATCAGCAGGGCGCCCTTGAAATCGGTGCGCAGCCATTCCTCCAGCCAGAGGATCGATTCGATATCCAGGTGGTTGGTCGGTTCGTCGAGCAGCAGGACATCGGGATTGATGGTCAGGATCTTGGCGAGAGCGATGCGCATCTTCCAGCCGCCGCTGAAGGCCTCGACCGGGGTTTTGAAGTCGAGCGGCGAGATCCCGAGACCGGTGAGGATTGCCTGAGCCCGCGATTCGAGATCGTAGCCGCCGCGCTGCTCGAAGATCTCGACGCTTTCGCCGTATCGTTCCAGCAGGGCGGTCATCTCGTCTTCTTCCATGGGTTCGCCCATGGCTGCTTCCATTTCCCTGATCTGCACGCCGAGTTCGACGATATCGCCTGCCGCCGACATTACTTCGGTGAGCACCGAGCGTCCGGCCATTTCCCCTACATCCTGGGCAAAATAGCCGATGACGGTTTTTTTCGAGCAGCTGATTTCACCCTTGTCCGGCTCTTCTTCACCGGTGATAAGACGGAAGACGGTGGTCTTGCCCGCACCGTTCGGGCCGACAAGGCCGGTCCGGGTGGCGGGGAGAATCTGCAGGCTGGCGTTNTGGAGAAGAACCTGGGTGCCGTGCTGTTTCTGGATATTGGTGAGATGTATCATTGTTCCTTGCTTAGTTAGTGTCTGACCAAAAAAGACCGGAAGTTACCACGATGCAATCATAGGATGCAAGTACAATCTGCCTTTTCGTGCTAACTCGGCGAGAAGGGCGGGGTCGGAAAAACGGACCTCCTATAAATATCCTTGATGGCAGGCACGAATAGATCTTTACAGAAGATTGTCGCAGTGTGATACTGCATCGCGGAAATAGGCAGTTGACTGTGTGCCGGGCGAGCGAAAAAGTCTGGCCGGAATTATAGTGAGTTCATCAATCTTGAGCCCCAGGAGGTAACGGGATGAATCCGCAAGCTGTTGACCGGCAACGAGGACGAAGAATCGATGCAATCGCGGTGCTGCTTTGTATCGTCTTGCTTTTTTCATCATTGCCGGCAGTGGCGCAAACACAGGGTGTTCCTGCCGGAAAGGTGCGGCTGGAGCTTTTCGGCAAGGTGCTCGATTCGCACAGCAGCGCCGTCGAAGAAGCTTCGATTCAGGTGTTGCTGAACGGTTCCCCACTCAAGGTTTCCGGAATGGCCGGCCATGGCGTCGATGCAGCCTACACCCTCAAGACCAGGGGAGACGGCACCTACCAGGCAAGGATGTGGGTGAGGGAAGGGCAAATTACCGCCGACAGCACCCTGGTGGTTACCGTCTTCAAGCCCAGCTTTGCCAAAACCATTCACGAAATACAGGGTCGCGAACTCACCAGGGAAGGACCGAATTTTATCGCTTCGGTTGATATTCAAATGAGCCGTACGACCGGCCCTGCCTTCTGGATAGCCATGGTGGTTTTTATCCTCGCCTATATCCTGATTTCTTTCGAGCTGCTGCACAGGACCATGGCGGCCATGCTCGGGGCGTCGATCATGCTGGTCATTTCCTACACCGCAGGCACCCTGAATCCCGAATACCACATTTTATCCTACGAAAGTGCCATCAAGGCCATCGACATGAATGTCATCTTCCTGCTGATGGGCATGATGATAATCGTCGGCATCCTCAAACACACCGGGATCTTCCAGTGGTGCGCCTATAAATGCTATCAGCTTGCCCGCGGCAATGTTTTCATGCTCGCTGTCATCCTTATGGGCTTTACCGGGGTGTCGTCGGCCTTCCTCGATAACGTCACAACCATGCTGCTGCTGACCCCGGTGACCATCCAGATTGCAGTTTCCCTCGGCATACGTCCGCTGGCCCTGCTTATTCCCGAGATTCTGGCCTCTAATATCGGCGGCACAGCCACCCTGATCGGCGATCCGCCGAATATCATGATCGGTTCCTATGCCGGTCTGACNTTTCTTGATTTTGTCGTAAATCTTGCCCCGACCTGTGCCGTGGTCATGGTCATTCTGTTCGTCTTTGCCAAATTTGTGTACAGCAAGCAATTCAGCCAGGCGAAGGTCGACGATATCCAGCAGTTTATCGTTCAGCTGCGGGAAGAATATAAAATCACCGACGCCACACTCCTCACCGTCGGGATGGTTGTCATGAGCATCGTTGTCGCCCTTTTTCTCACCCACGGAATCTGGCATATGGAGGTCAGTATCGCCGCGCTGTTCGGCGCTTCGCTGCTCTTTACTTTCGGCCTGCTGACGAAAAAAATCAATATGCTGGAGTTGATCGAGAAAGATATCGAGTGGACGACCCTGCTGTTTTTCATGTTCCTGTTCATGCTGGTCGGCGGGGTGGAAGAGACCGGGATGCTCGATATTGTCGCCGATTGGGTGCTCTTTCTGGCCCAGGGCAATCTGGTCGCCTCGATATGTCTGATTCTCTGGGTGTCGGCGATTATGAGCGCCTTTGTCGACAACATTCCGTTTACCGCCACCATGCTGCCGATCGTCGCGTACCTGAACCAGGTTATCCCGGGCGCCGAATCCGGAGTGCTGTGGTGGGCTTTGGCGTTTGGCGCCTGTTTCGGCGGGAACGGGACGATGATCGGAGCCAGTGCCAACGTGGTGACTCTCGGAATAGCCGAGTCGGCCGGACATCCGGTCCGCTTCTTCGCCTTCATGAAGGTGGCTTTCCCGTTTATGTTGATCAGTGTCGCAATCGCCAATGTCTGGCTGTTGCTCGCTTATTAAGATTGAATAAAGAAGGAGTTTCGTCATGAAAAAAGATATTCCCGCTCTTACCCGGCTGCTTCTGCCGGTACAGAGCTTTGACCTTTTTAAAAACGCCCTGCCGCTTGTTGAGCTGGTGTCGAAGACGAGGGGAAGTGAGCTGGAAAGAGTCGATCTGCTGCATGTCGTCGGCGGTTCGTTTTTAACCAGTCATCTGCACAACATCGATTTCCGTGCCGGCCATGTCGTTTCGTCCGAGCTGATGCAACGCCTGCGTGACCAGCATTTCAAGGAATTCGTCACCCCGATGCTGTCACACGTCCAGGAGCTTCTCGAGAAATCAGGCGTTGCCCTGCAGGCTAAAGTTCGNGTCGAAGATGGCGATCCGGTGAAAAAGATAGGGGCAATCTGCGGCAGCGAGGAATATTCCTCCCTGATTATCAGCCGGGGCAAAGCGTCGGGGGAGGGCTTCTTTGCCGGTTCTGTTGTCAGTGGCATACTGCATCGCCAAATCAGNGCCACAGTCTATGTGATCGGCGAAGACGGCTTCTCGNCGGGAAGGTCTCCGGCGGCTCGGGTCATGATCGGACTCGATGGTTCACCGGCCAGTTTGCGTGCAGTCCACGAGGCAGCGCTGATCCTCAGTTCGGCGGAAAGTGGGGTCGAGGAGGTCTCGCTGGTTCATGTGCTCGATCCGGCCTGTCTCTACGACGAAGAAGGTGTGGATTGTCGGAAGGCAAGTGAGTCCGGTTACGGGCATTTGCAGGAAGCCGAAGAAATCCTGGTGCGGAATGGCCTGGATAAAGGGAAAATCGATTCGACCATACTCTTTGGCAAGCCTGGAGAGACTGTGGTTGCACATGCCAGATCCTTCGCCGCAACCATGTGCTATGTCGGACGGAGCAACAGATCTAAAATTGCCGAAGTTTTCCTGGGTTCGGTCAGTGGCGATGTTATCCAACGCTGCCGGGAGAAAACCGTAGTGCTGGTCATGTAGTGGCTGTCGTTGCCGGGTGCAACATCGAGAGATTTCATCTTAATACCGGGAATGGACGAACAATCTTATCGCTATCGGGATCGAAATCGAATCGAATAGAAGATGCGAAAATCATAGCCATTTAAGGGGAAACGTTTTTTTCGACGTAGAATGCGACACCCCGAATGAATAAAACGATAGCGATCCCGATAGCGATAAAAATGGAGCGAGAAGTACGCTTAAGTTCCTGTGGTAATATATGTTGCCAATGGTAGTTTGTTTGCAATTCGCATGCTAAATAACAAATATCAAATATATAACTGATAAATCCGGCCTGCAGGTGGTTTGTTCTGTTACCGTTACCTGCAATACCGGAAAATTCTGCAATCAGCTCATTCCGGCCTTGCCGGCCTCCCGCGTCTTGCCGTCGCATCGTTTAAATCATCGTAATCATATTCTTTGGGGCCATCGACCCGTTGCAGATCGAGGCTCATTCTTTTTCCTCTGGATAAAAAATGACGGGTGTTGGCAAGACCTTTGCAAACCTCCGCTATGAATACCTGTAATGATGTCGGTCGCCTCAACAGATCGCTCGATCACGCGGCAGGGGTGGACGCCATCAATTGGATTAACAATCAATCAGGAAACGCTGGAGGGTGTAAATGGGTGAGATAATTAATTTCGTCAACGGTATTATCTGGAGCAAAGCCTTGGTCTTTCTTTGTCTTGGCGCAGGGGTCTACTTTTCAATCGTATTGAAGTTTCCCCAGGTGCGTTTGATAAAAGACATGGTGCTGCAACTGAAAGGCGGCAAGTCGTCAGGGGCGGGGGTTTCCTCGCTGCAGAGCTTTTCCATGGCTCTGGGCGGCCGGGTCGGCACCGGCAATATTGCCGGGGTTGCTTCAGCTATCGGCTTTGGTGGACCGGGAGCCGTTTTCTGGATGTGGGCCATCGCCTTTCTCGGGGCCGGATCTGCCTATATCGAGTCGGCTCTTGCCCAGGTTTACAAGGAGGAAATGGATGGCGAATATCGCGGTGGCCCGCAGTATTACATTGAAAAGGGCCTCGGCCAGCGCTGGTATGCCATCATCTTTGCCATCTCCGCGATCATTGCCATGGGATGTTTTCTTCCGGGAATCCAGGCCAACAGTATTGCTTCGGCGATGACCAATGCCTTCGGCATCCCGGCGCCGGTCACCGGCGGGATTGTCGTCGTCCTGCTCGGACTTATCATTTTCGGCGGAGTAAAAAGAATCGGCAGGGNGGCGGAAATCATCGTCCCCTTCATGGCGATAGCGTATATGCTGGTGGCTTTGGTGATCATCGTTGTCAATCTCGATAAGGTTCCCGGTGTCTTTTCCCTTATATTCACTTCTGCCTTCAGCACCGATGCCGCATTCGGCGCGATAATCGGTCAGGCGATCATGTGGGGCGTAAAGCGCGGGATCTATTCCAACGAAGCAGGTCAGGGTACCGGACCGATGGCAGCCGCTGCCGCCGAGGTGTCGCATCCGGCCAAACAAGGTCTCGTTCAGGCCTTCTCCGTCTATGTCGATACCCTGTTTGTCTGTTCGGCAACGGCATTCATGATTCTTATCACCGGCATGTACAATACGGTTGACGGTGCGGGCGGCTATCTGTACAACAATCCGGCGCTGAACAACGCCGGTCCGGGACCGCTCTATACCCAGTCGGCGGTCGATACCCTGGTGCCGGGCCTGGGCAGTTCATTTGTGGCTATTGCCTTGTTTTTCTTCGCTTTCACCACCCTCATGGCCTATTATTACTACTGTGAATCGAACGTTGCCTATCTTTCCAAGAGGATCAAAAACCACAAGCTCATTTTCAATGTTACCAGGGTTGTCCTGCTGATCATGGTGTACATCGGCGCCATCAATTCCGCCGGTCAGGTCTGGGCTCTCGGCGATATTGGAGTCGGCTTGATGGCCTGGTTGAACATCATCGCCATAATCCTGTTGACCAAGACCGGGATGGCAACCCTCAGGGATTATGAAGAGCAGAAAAAGGCCGGACTCGACCCGGTTTTTGATCCGAAGAAGCTCGGAATTAAAAATGCCGAACTCTGGGACAAGATAAACGCTAAAAATAAAGTATCGCTGGAAGATCTGAAAAATTAGTACCTTACAGCCAAACCCGCAAGAGACACGAGGGGTCGCCTTGGCACGGGGTGAGCTTTCGTGTCTCTTGTTTTTTTAGGTCGAAAAAAATTGCGTCTTCCGTTATTCTGCCGGAAGACGCAATCCGTGATGACGCCGGTTATCCACCGATTCAGGTATCCTCTACCCACTGTTTGATCTTTGCCGTCAGGGTGGCGGGAACCACCGGCTTGGCAAGGAAATCGTCCATGCCTGAATCGAGGCATTTCTGCCGGTCGCCGACCATGGCATGGGCAGTCAGGGCGATTATCGGGATTCTTTGCCTCCGGATATCGTCTGCCGTGGTTTTCCGCCGGGACTCCCATTCCCGAATGGCCCTGGTAGCTTCGAGGCCATCCATTTCGGGCATCTGAATATCCATGAAAATCAGGTCGAAATGCTCTTCTTGTATTGCGTCCAGCGCCTGCCTGCCATTTTCTACGGCAACAACCTGGCAGCCGAGGTTTTTAAGGATATGCAAGACGACCGTCTGATTGATGAAGCTGTCTTCGGCCAGTAGGATACGGATTGTCCGGTCCTTCATCCGGAAGTCGGATTCTCTGTCGTTTTCCGATACCGGCATGGCGCCCGTCTGTTTTGCAAAGGCGGCGTCAAACCAGAATGTGGAGCCGTGGTTTTCTCGGCTTTCCACCCCGATCGTTCCCCCCATTATTTCCACCAGCTTTTTGCAAATGGCCAATCCCAGGCCGGTTCCGCTGTATTTCCGCGAGAAAGAGCCATCGATCTGCGAAAAGGACTGGAACAGTCGATGCGATTGTTCAGGGGCTATGCCGATACCGGTATCACTCACCTTGAAAAGGATCGTTGCCGTAGTCGACGTCTCGGACTTCAAGGTTACATCAACCGTTACCTTACCCGCTTGGGTGAATTTTACCGCATTGGTGGCCAGATTCAAGAGCACTTGACTGAGACGGTTGGGATCGCCTCTCAACAGCGAGGGGACCTGTGGGTCAACTATCACGAGAAACATCAGTCTTTTTACGGCAGCTTGAAATGTTACGATCTTATGCAGTTCCGCCAGGATTTGGCGGAGATCGAAATCGACAACGTTGAAATGCAGTTTGCCTGCTTCGATTTTGGAAAAGTCGAGTATGTCGTTGATGACCGTGAGCAGCGCCTCGCCGCAGGTTACCACGGTCTGTGCGTATTGATGCTGTTCCTGGTTTAAATCGGTATTCAGCAGCAGCCCGGACATGCCGATGATGCCGTTTAACGGTGTGCGGATCTCGTGGCTCATATTGGCAAGAAATTCGCCTTTGGCCTCATTGGCAACCTCGGCTTCCTTGCGTGCTTGAACCAGTTCGGTGATATCGGTGATGACACCGAGCAGTCCCATCACTTTGCCATCGCTGTCATGAATTGTGGCTTTGTCGAAGATGACGTCGCGCAGTGCGCCGTCGGCTCTTGGTACCTGCCAGGTGTAATGCTGGGTTCCAGGGTTGGCAAAGAGTTTTTGGTCCTCATGGTAGTAGCGTGCGGCGATGTTTGCCGGTGCCAGGTCAAAAACCGTACTGCCGATGATGGCGCTTCGCGGTTTTCCCAGGTAGCGTTCGAAAGCCGCATTGCAGCCGATGTAGCGTCCTTCGTTGTCTTTATAGAAGAGCGGATTGGGGATGGTTTCCACCAGGGTATGAAGAAAGTCGTGCTGCAGGCGGAAGGCTTTGCCTGCTTTTTCAGCGAGGATTTTTTCCGTTGTTTTGCGCCTGCCGACTTCAGCGGTCAATTGTTTCTCAGTTTGAGCGAGGGCTTGTTCGAGATGCTCAATACGAATCTTTGCCGCCTTGAGTTCAGCTTCGATGGTATCGATGGCCGGTGCATGGCCCGGTGCAGGGAGTTTTTGCATGAGTGGATTCTTTTATATAAACCTGATAACCATTTCTCGTTCTATGTTTGTTTCTAACAAAAAGTTTAGTCTTTTTTCAAGGTCAAAACAAGACCCGGGCATCAGCGGCAGCCGGATTACTTCTTAGGGTTTATGACTTACGGAGCAGCGGAGCTTTTTATCATACCTTTTGTTACCATCGGTAACTTTCTGAATTATTCTAGTAAATAATAATAAAATCAACCATATGAGATTATAGCAAATTTTTCTGGTTACCGTTTTTCAGATAGACGCAAAGCCGACAGCATCATGAAGCGGATGTGATATTTCAACGGCGAGGCTGTCGTCAATAATGTCATTATATTGACAACACTAAAAAAAATGCGGTTCTCAGCGATGGTTTCAGTTGTTGCAGCCGGTTGTGAAAAAAATAAAGTGGTCCTGGCAAAATCCTTGCAATTCAAATTACCAACAAAGCGCTGCAATGAAGCGGTTTCATGCCGGTAGCTGGTCGATATCCATAAAAACAGGAGAAATCAAATGATCGTTGGAATCTTGAAAGAGATAAAGTCGGAAGAGAACCGGGTTGCCATGACGCCGGCCGGTGTGGAGGTCCTGCGGCAGCATGGCCATATCGTTCTGGTCGAGAACAGTGCGGGATGCGGCAGCGGTTTTGAGAATCAGGCGTATATGAATGCCGGNGCCGAGATTGTCGGCACTGCGGCGGAAATTTATAAATCCGCCGACATGGTCATGCATGTCAAGGAACCGCAGCCGATCGAGTACGACATGATTCGTGCGGACCAGATTGTTTTTACCTATCTGCATCTGGCTGCCGCCGAAGAACTGACCTATGCCCTGATGAAAAGGGGATCCATCAATATTGCCTATGAGACAATCCAGAAAAAAGACGGCTCCCTGCCACTCCTCACCCCGATGAGCGAAGTCGCCGGCCGGATGGCCACCCAGCAGGGTGCCAAGTACCTGGAAATGGCCCAGGGTGGACACGGGGTTCTTCTTGGCGGCGTGCCGGGGGTCGATCCTGGGACGGTGGTAGTGATCGGCGGCGGAGTCGTCGGCACCCATGCCGCCAAAATGGCCTGCGGCCTTGGTGCCAAGGTGTATATCCTCGATATGAACCTTGAACGGCTGCGCTATCTCAGCGAAATCATGCCTGCCAACTGCTATCCGCTGATGGCTAATCCTGCGACCACCAGAAAACTGGTGCAGGAGGCCGATGTCGTCATCGGTGCAGTGCTGGTGGCCGGAACGAAAGCACCGAAACTGGTTACCCGCGACATGCTGAAAACCATGAAGAAGGGTGCCGTAATGGTGGACGTGGCTATCGATCAGGGTGGGTGCTTCGAGACCTCCAAGGCGACGACCCACGGAAATCCGGTCTATACCATAGACGGGGTGGTTCACTACTGTGTCGCCAATATGCCGGGTGCGGTCGCCAAGACCTCGACCATGGCCCTGACCAATGCGACTTTACCCTATGCCCTGCAGCTTGCCGATAAAGGCTGGAAACAGGCGATGATCGATAACCCCGAGATCAAACCTGGCGCCAATGTGATCCGCGGCAAGGTTACCTATAAAGGTGTAGCCGATGCTTTTGGCCTGGAATGCGCCGATATCGAAAGCTTCCTCTAACAAAGAAAAAAACCAATTGGTGAGACATCCGGGAGGTGCAGGGATGACGTTTCTCCTCGGCAATGCGCCTCATTGCTTCCCTGCATCTTCCGGGTTGCCGTCAGCCGGATGAAAACATTAAAAAATGTCCCGTTGTCGGGAGCCCTTTTCAATCGGGTTCCTGCGTCTTGCTGCGGGAGGTGGAAGAGTATGTCCTCACAGTCGGAGACATGCAAAAAATAATGCTTCAGGAGGGAATACAATGAGATTGAAATCTCTGGGAACAAGTTTGGCGGTAGCGTGTTCGGTGACGGCGTTGCTTGTCGGTTCGGCGACCGGGGTTTTGGCCGGAACGAAAACACACAAGCTGAAGATAGCGCAGACTCTATATCCGGCCCCCAGCGCCCACATGGATTCGGTTCAGCAGATTGCCGATGAAGTGACCAGGCAGACGGACGGCAGGATAACCTTCAAAGTCTATGGGCCTGAATTGGGAGACTGGGCCGAGCTGAACGAGATGGTCAACCGCGGCGATATCGACATGATGCTCAGCCCGATGTCGGCGACCTACGATCCCCGTTGGAACGTTACTTTTGCGCCCTATATTGTCACCAATTACGACGAGGCGAAGAAGGTGTTCGGTCCGGGCGGCTTTATGGACGAGATCTTCAAGCAGTGGGCAAAAGATGTCAACATGCAATGGATGGGCACCTGGATTCAGGGCTTCTCCGGTGTTTCCCTGAGTGCTGCCGCCGCCACCTCGCCCGATGAAGCAAAAGGCATCAAGATTCGCACTCCGCCTATCGCAGCCTTTGAGTGCTACTGGAAAAAACTCGGCTTCACCCCCAGCCTGATCCCTTACAGCGAAGTGCCCACCGCCATCTCCACCGGCGTGGTCGACGGCCAGGCCGGTGGCGGTCCGTTCCAGACCTACAGCTGTTGTCGCGACCTCAATAAGTATTTTGTCTATTACCGTGATTACGTTGAGGTCTGGGGCTATACCTTCAATCTCGATAAATGGAACGATCTTGAAGCCGACGACCAGAAGCTGGTTCAGGATATTGTCAGCAAGGAAGTGATGAAGCGGGTGGAAGGGGCTGAAAAGGAAGATCAGGAATACTTGGATAAACTTGCAGGGCATGGGCTGAAGGTTGTCGATCTGGCCGATACTCCGGACAAGCTGACCGAATCCCGCGATACCTGCCGCGAATGCTGGACCGAGCTCGATAAACTGGTAGGCAAGGTCTGGATGGACAAGATCAGAAAAGAGGTCGGGCTGTAAAAGAATCACATACAATCGGTAATACCAAGGAGCGGTGTCCATGTCGGTACAGACTACGAAATTGAACGGATTCGATGTTTTCATCAAATACTGGTTATCGGTAATTATCATTGCCGTGACGGTTATGGCGTCCTGCAGCATGCTGTTGCAGGTTATAGCCCGATATGTCTTTGAAATTTCGATATCCGGACTGGATGAGATGACCGGTCATACCGCGGTTTGGATGTACCTCATGGGCGCCGCATACGGCTCTTTCGAGCGTACTCAGATCAAGGCGGAGATGATCCATCTTTTCATTAAAAACGACCGGCTGCTCAACAGTGTCAGGTCCCTTGCCACGGCGATCGCCGCCGTTGTCGCAGGCTATATGGTGTATTGGAGTTACGGCTATGTCAGGTGGAGCATCGCCAAACATGAGGTGACTCCAACCCTGCAGGTGCCCACGGTGCTTTTCCAGGTTGCCATCCTGGTCGGGGCATTCATTATGGTGGTCTATTTTATGCGGGAGGCCTCCGATCTGGCTTTGCGGGCATATCACGGCCTTCCAGCCGATACCGAATAAGGAGAACTGCTACATGATTACGCTCGCAATGGGCTTAGGCCTTCTCATTCTGCTGATGATTATCGGCGTGCCGGTCGCCATGGCCTTCGGGGCGATGGCGATATTTCTCTCCACATCCTTTGACGTCAGCTCCAAGTTGTTGATTCCCACCGCCTTTTACCAGATAAAGTCGGTGGTGCTGCTGACCATCCCGTTTTTCATCCTGGTCGGGTCGCTGATGAGCAGCGGCGGACTGGCGGAACGTCTTATCAACTTCGTCAATTCCTTTGCCGGCAGGGTGCGGGGCGGCATGGGCGCCGTTACCGTTATCGCCTGCGCGATGTTCGGCTCCATCGGCGGCTCCTGTTCATCGGCAGTTGCCGCAATCGGTACCATCATGATCCCGAAAATGGAGGAGAATGGCTATTCCCGGGGCTACACCACCGCCCTGGTGGCCTGTTCCTCCATTCTTGGCCAATTGATTCCGCCAAGTGTGCCGATGATTCTTTTCGCCCTGGTCACCTATCAGTCCATTCCCGGCTGCTGGCTGGCAACCATCGGGCCGGGCATCCTGGTAATTCTCATCTTCTGTATCTTTAATTATTTCATGGTCAGGAAGATGCCGATCCAGGTTATGCCGAAACTTGAATTTGGCGATCAGATGAAAGAGATAAGCAGATCCACCGCCCGTGCCAGTCTGGCTCTTTTGCTGCCGGTAATCATCCTCGGCGGTATTTACGGCGGCATCACCACTCCGACCGAGGCGGCCTGCGTCTCGATTTTCTACGTTATCCCGGTAAGCATGTTCATCTATAAAACCTTGGGGCCAAAGCAGCTGGCGGAGGCTTTTGTGAAAGGGGCGACTACTACCGGGGNGTTGATCATCATGTTCTTTTTCGTCATGATCAACACCCGGATTATGACCATGGAACAGCTGCCGCAGGAGATGGCCACCTGGATTATGCAGGTGTCTCCCAACAAGTATGTCATCCTGCTGCTGGTCAACCTCTTTCTTCTCGGGATCGGGATGGTGATGGACGATATCAGCGGGACGGTCATCGCCGCGTCGCTGCTCTTTCCGGTGATGGAAAAGATAGGTATTCACCCGCTTCACTTTGCCGCGATCATGGGGGTGAATCTCGGCCTCGGCAACGTTACGCCGCCAACCGCGCCGATTCTTTATCTTGCCGGCAGGATCGGCAACTGCAAGATAGAACATTATATCAAGCCATCGCTCATTCTGATGTATGGCGGGATGCTGCCGGTAGTGCTGGCAGTTACCTATTGGCCGGGTCTCTCGCTTTTTCTGCCGAAGCTGTTCGGTTTTGCAAAGTGAAAGGATGAGCGGAGGACAACAAAAAGACCAATCGTTTTTGACATTGGCATCATCATTTTGATACACCTTAGAAAGATAACACAGTTCATGATTGTGCCCTGGAAATGGCAATATCCGGGCACAATCCGAGAATTTCAACTGCTGTTGATTAAAAAGTCAGGGTCAATTTCTAAAGGGGAAAAAGATGATGCGTTGGAAGAAGATGTCAATATCCTTCAAAACAGCACTTATCAACAGCGCGGTAGTTTTATTGCTCCTGGCTCTTGTCGGAGGATTTATTATCACCAGGCAGGGTTCGCTGGTGCAATTTATCCTGGTTCAATATCAGGATATGATTCAGCAGATTTTTGAAACTCAAACCGCCCGTGACGGCCGTTCATTGCAGGAGCGGCACGCCATCAACGCCAAGATCTGCAGCGGCATGTCGGGATATTTCGTCTACAACTTCGATACCGATGGTTTGAAAAACAATCTCAAGAGTCTTTTGGCATTGCCGGATGTAGTTGTCATCGAAGTAAGGGATGCCGATGGCAAACCCTTTGTCGCCCTGTGGAAGGACAAGGGGCAGGTCATGACCGGGGCCTCGGTCGGCGACGGCATAGCCCTCGACAGCTCGAAGATGTTCAGTGAAGATATTCAATATGACAACAAGACGATCGGTAAGATTCAATTCTACTACACCGATGGACTTCTTGTTCAGCAGCTCCAGGAGAGTAAACAAAAACTGCAAGGCGAAGTGGATAAGCTCGGCACGGTGATTGAAGGCAATATCCGGTCCGCCAAATATTCGCAGATCATCGCTTTTGTCCTGGTGGTCTGTTTCTTGATTCTCACCATATTTTTCACCCTCAAGTTTATCGTTATTACCAGGCTCCAGGATATTACCGGCAATCTGCGTGATATCGCCGAAGGCGAAGGGGATTTGACCAAACGGCTTGCCGTTAAATCGAAAGACGAGATAGGCGAGCTGTGCAGCTGGTTCAACCTCTTCGTCGAGAAAATCCAAACGATAATCAAGGATGTTTCCGTAGGTTCGCAGGAACTTGACGGCGCTTCGAAAAGTTTGGCGGATCTTGCCGAATATTTGAAACAGGACGCCGCCCAGACTTCCCGAAAGGCCGGGAACGTATCCGTTTCTTCCGAGGGGATGAGCGACAATATGAATTCGGTTGCCGCAGCCATGGAAGAGGCGGCGACCAATATCAATATGGTCGCCTCCGCGGCTGAAGAGATGAATGTAACCATCTGTCAGATTTCGGAGAACACCTTGCAGGCCTTGAAAATTACCGTCAATGCCGTCAGTCAGACCGAGAGCGCCTCAAGCCAGGTCGATGAACTGGGCAGGGCGGCGGTGGGAATCGGCAAGGTGCTTGAGACCATATCGGAGATATCGGAACAGGTCAACCTCCTTGCGCTCAATGCCACCATTGAAGCGGCCAGGGCCGGAGAGGCCGGGAAAGGCTTTGCCGTAGTGGCCAACGAAATTAAAGCTCTCGCCAAACAGACCGCCGAAGCAACCGGAGAAATCAAACAGAAAATCGAGGGAATCCAGGATTCCACCCAAGGAACGGTATCGCACATTGAACAGATCGCCAAGGTGGTCGATGAGGTCAATTCCATTGTCTCCACCATTGCCACCTCCATTGAAGAGCAGTCTGCCGCAACCCGCGAGATAGCCAGCAACGTTGCCCAGGCGAGTGAAGGCATTACCGAAGTGAACGAGAATGTGGCCCAGAGCAATCTTTCGGTTCGNGCGATTTCCCAGGAAATCGGCGAGGTGACCCAGGCAGCAAACAAGATTTCCGATAACAGCAANATGGTCAGTACCAGCGCGGAGAAACTNTCGNACCTCTCCAACCAGCTAAACCTTATGGTGAGGCGTTTCAAAATTTAATCCAATGTCACTCCGGCAAAGCCGGAGTGACAGGGAATGACGCCAAGATCACCCGGTCCGTCCGGGCATTGTGCTTTCGGGAATTTTCTCGCCTTGACGTTCACTGATCTGCTGGTTGACCGTGTTGATATACGGCTGAAGGATCGGGACCATGCCTTTCAGCACCTGAAGGGGCAGAGCTGAAGTAAAGCTGAAGGCGCTGGCCGAGCGTCCGCTGACGAAAGCCGTAAGCGTTCCAAAATGATTGTCGCCCAGATAAAAAACGAAGGTGGCGGTTCGGTTAAGAGCCCTGGATGAGGTCCTCTGGCCATACGAGCTCGACGCCACTATCCGGTTATCTCCTGTTCCTGTTTTTCCTCCGATAACAAAGGCACTGCCGTCCTCCTGCTGGAAACTGTTCAGCAGCCGTTTGGCTGTCCCTTCGTTGACCACTTTCCCCATTGTTTCCTTGAGCATCTTCGCGACTTCCGGATCCAGAACCTGGACGGCAGACGGCAGTGGCCGTTCGACAATGGTCTCATAGGGTGTGTTCACAGCGAACTCGGCCTTGGTGAATCGATGAGTGGCGATGCGTTTGCCATCGTTGAGGATGATGCCGATCAGTTCGGACAAGGCCGCCGGTCTGTCCCCCGAACTGCCCAAAGCAGTGGCCAGGGAAGGCACCAGATGCTCGAAAGGATAGCCCATGTTTTTCCAGCGTCTGTGGATATCCGAAAAGGCATCTATCTCCAGCACCGTTTTAATCCGGGAATCCCGGGCGTTCTTGGCTTTGGTCCGCATCAGCCAGCCATATACCTGACGGCGTACCTCCGCACTTTTTTCCGCGGCATCCCTGAGGGAGGTGTCGTTCGAATTCCGGAGGTAATCGAGAAGCCATAATTCCAGGGGATGTAATGACGCAAGATAGCCCATATCCTGGAGATTGTATGCGCCGGGTTTGTATCGCTCATACATTGCCGACAGCTGCTTGCCGGTGAGCTTGTTTTCCGGCAGCTGGTTGCGGACAAACTGGATGTAGGTCGCTTCGTCGGCATCCGGATAGAGATGGCGATGGACAATAGTCAGTCTGACGGGTGTCGGTCTCATTCCGGCCAAGAGGGTCTCCAGACGTTGCGGGGCGGTCTGGTTCTGGTATTTATTCCAGAAACGCGACAGGAAGACCCTGCTTTCCCGATCGATGAACTTATCCAGAAAGTCCTTGCGGCGGGGATCGTTGTCGTCGATCAGGATCTGCCTGTTATTCTCCCACTGGCTGGCCTGGGTATATTTGACGATATCGTTCATGATCCGGATAAACGGCAGGTTGATCGAGTACTGCAGTGACTCGGTAACGGTGGCGATGCGGTCGTTGTCCTCTCTCTTGAAATTGCCGAAAACATGGNCCCCGCCGCCGGTAAAGAAACGTTCGCTCGGATTGGCCGAGTAGGGGCGGGACATCGCCGCTTCGAGCATGGACCGCAGGTCGATTCCCGGCTTCACCAGAAACTGGTTGCATGCCCACCGGGTAAGCGTGTCCTGGCGCTGTTCGAGAAGTTTGGAAATCTCTCGCCCCGACAAGGCGCCGAACTCCGCATGCAGTTCGGCAATGATTTCAAGATAGGTGGCAAGGGTACGGAGCTTAGCCGTCGAACCCAGTTCCAGCTTACTGCCTTCATTGAGGTCAAACGGCAGGTCGGTGGTATCGGTCTGGATGCGCACCATGTTGCCTGCCGGGGTACGTTCGAACAGGGTGAAACTGTAGCTGAGGGCTTCGGTCTGGTCCTGCTTCAGCAGGTATGGACCGATCAGGCCCTGGCTGCCGGCGACGGCAGGATCTTCCAGGCTTTTCAGATAGTCGCCGATCTGCGCCTGCAGCTGGCTGTTCAAGCTCGTGGTCACCGTAACGTCCATCCTGTCCAGATCGTAGAGCGATGTTTCGAGGAGCGAGCTCAGGCGGTTGCGGACCACATTGACCCCTTTGTTATTGGCGATCTGCGGCGCTGCCGAATTTTCGCGGAAATTTCGGAAGAACAGTGGCTGGGATTGGGCAATTTCACCGAGATTCTGGGAGATCACGCCGTTCTGGGCCAACAGCCTGACGTAACTGTTGCTCAGGACGGCAAGATCCGTATGGCCCCGGACGAGGTAATAGGACGGCCGCCGATGGGCGATCATCAGGCTGATTACCTGCTTGAGGATTCTGGCCTGCTGTTCCAGGTCCTCGGCATCAGGGTCTTTCCGGGTCAGCAGGCGATTCATCTCGTCAAACTCGGTGCCGTACCACACGAACATGCCATCACCCAGGCCGTTGACTTCGCCTGCGCCCGGGGCGGCCGAGAGGGGGACGGAATTGACATAGTCGAGTACCAGCTGTTTTCTGTACACGGTTGTATCTTCGCCGTTTCGATAAGCACGGACGCTCGCCGATGTCATCTGGATCAGTTTGTCCATAATAGATGAGGTCATGCCGTTATCGGAATGGCGAAACTTTTCGGTCTGGGTTGCAAGCGTACTGCCTCCCATCGACGGCAGGTTGATGTTCACTGCTTCGCCGGCCTTCACCAGGACTGCCTTGGAGAACCGGCCCCAGTCCACAGCCGGATTGACTTTCGGATACCGGTCGGACAGCAGATCGCGGTTTTCAATGAACAGGAGAGCCTGCACCACGGAAGGCGGGATGTCGTTGAACCCGTTGTAAACCCGCTTCGGNTTGATCATCCGGTACATCGAGAGCTGGTTGCAATCCAGAATGTGCAGGCCGGCCTGACTCTTTTCATCGAAAGGAATATACAGACCCTGCGAGGCATATTGACTGAGGTCGGTGCTGAAGCGGGCCTGGCTGGTTATTTCCATGCCTCTTCGTTTGAGCTTGTCCAGGATAGTCGGTAACTGGACGTAGCCCAGACGATTGTCGTAGGGGCCCTTCTTGGGGAAGACTATCGAGGGGCTTTCTCCTGCCTCGACATGGTACTCCAGTTTGTCCGCATACCTGCTGATGTATTTGGCCTGCATATTCGAGGTCTGAGACTCGTAATACCCGGCTACCAGGCAGGCGGCAACGATGACGACGGGCGGCAAGAGCAGATATGGCCAGAGTCGTCTGCGCTTTTTGGGTATCGCCTTGGTCCGGGGAGCCGGACGGGACGATGGAGCGGCTTTATCCCCGAAGCTGTAGGAGTCGGGGGAGTCTATCGCTATTTCCCCAAGTTCTCGCGGTTTGGCTCTGGCCGGTTGTTTTGTCGGCGCTGAGGCTGGAGTCCTGCGTCCTTCACTGATATTGTATATGGGAGGCCGTTTCCCGGCGGCGGATTTCTTCATGTTGTTGCGCAAAAAGAACGTGACTTGACCAGCTCCAGGGGTATCGACGCACATGGAAATGACTGGTGGATAATTGGCATTCTACTTTTTTTTCTCATCATGCTTCACTGTAAATGTATCAAAAGACGCTTCCTGGAAATCGCAGGAATATATCCCTGGGCACCATGTGCTCGTGCGGGCGCAANAACGCATCGTTTGCCCTGCACAGGCAATGGACCGGCAGGTATCGGCTGTTATATTTTTAACAAGTTGAAAAAGGAAATTCTGCTGACGATTTTGTACTTCCCGGACCTCCGCATTGAGCCCCTTACACTCCTACTGCCGCAGTCTTAGCAGAATGAGTGACTGGATAATCCTACCCCATTTCAACCTGTCGAGTCAAGGTGTCTCGGATTTTCCGTGATGAACCCATTGTCTGATAGGGGAAATCCCGGGCGGGATGATTCGGCCGGTGTTTTCCGGAATGGCNTCGAATGAATTATTTTTATTATTCCTCATTTCCTTACGGCCGCTTATGCCGTTTCGGCACTCTCCTGCCGAGGTGTTTCCTGCTGTGATTGAGCGATCAATCGTGCTGGGTACTCTTCATGGACAGCTGACGACCTTAATTTCAGGCTTGACAATTTATCGGCAATATCTCATGTTAACTACCATGGTAGACAATATGATTGCATATCTTCGGGATCTGGGGTTCAGCGAGTATGAAGCCCGAACGTACCGGACCTTGTCGCAGGCAAGTCCGCTGACCGCCTATGAGACTGCCCAGCAGGCCGGACTGCCCACCTCAAAGATCTATCAGGTGCTGAGCAGGCTTGAAGAAAAGGGCCTGGTGCTCTGCCTGCAGGAACACAGCCGAAAGCGTTACATTCCCCAGGAACTGGAGGAATTCACCGCGGCCTGTCGATATAAAATGGAGAAGACCCTGGCCGGTCTCGAGGAGGAGGGCCGGAGGCTGAAGCAGGAGAGCCAGGTGTCGTATATCTGGAATCTCAAGGGCTACAGCGAAGTTACCGACAAGGCGCGACAGATCGTCGGCAGTGCCCGGAGTGAAATTCTCATTTCTCTCTGGCACGATGAACTGGTCCATCTCGCCCCCGCGCTGCAGGCAAAATGCGCCGAAGGAATCCGACTCGGCCTGGTTCATTTCGGTCAGCTTGATCCGGCTCTTGCGGTCGGGACCTGTTTTTCCCATCCGATTGCCGACACCTTATTCCAGGAAAAGGGCGGTCGGGGTTTAACCCTGGTGGTGGATTCGCGGGAGGCCATGATGGTCATGGTCTCCGACTCCGGGGAAGCGGAAGGAGCCTGGAGCCGAAACCGGGGGTATGTAAACCTGGCGGAAGACTATGTGAAACACGATATCTATATCATGAAGATCGTCGATCGTTTCGATGCGCTTTTGATCAAACGCTTCGGACCGGGCTACCGGAAATTGCGGGATGTATTTTCAGACACGGAAGAGGGACAGGANAAGAAGACATGACGGTATATCTGAATGGACAATTTGTTGCGCGGGAGGCTGCTGTAGTTTCAGTCTACGATCACGGTCTGCTCTATGGGGACGGTATTTTTGAGGGAATAAGGATCTACTCGGGGAAAATTTTCCGGCTGGCGGAACATATCCGCCGGTTTTTCGACAGCGCCAGAGCGATCCTGCTGGAGTTGCCCCTTGCGCCGGAAGCACTGGAAGAAGCTTTGCAGGAAGGAGTGAAGAGGTACGGGAAAACCGAAGGGTACATCAGGCTGGTTGCCACCAGGGGCCCGGGCGACCTTGGTCTCGATCCGGATAAATGCACGGCGCCGACCCTGTTTTTCATCATCGACACGATAAGCCTGTATCCGGAAAAATTTTACCTGGAAGGGATACCGGTTGTCACCGCCTCCTCCCGGCGGTTGCCGGCCGACGGTCTCGATCCGAGGGTGAAGACCCTGAATTATCTGAACAACATCATGGCCAAGGTCGAGGCAAAACAGGCGGGTTGCATTGAAGCGGTGATGCTCAANCATCGCGGCGAGGTTGCCGAATGTACCGCCGACAACATCTTTATTGTCCGCGACCGCGTCTTGTCGACGCCGGCTTCCCACTGCGGTATCCTCCAGGGTATTACCCGTCAGACAGTCCTGGAACTGGCCGGAGAGGAAGGAATTGCCGCTCGGGAGACCGTTCTGACCCGGTTCGACCTGTATACCGCCGACGAGTGCTTCATGACCGGCTCGGGTGCGGAAATTGTCCCGGTCGTACGAATAGACGGTCGGACCATCGGCTCCGGCTGTCCCGGTGAGGTGACCGGGCAGCTTCGTCGCGCCTTCAGGCGGCTGGTCGGGATCTAGAGAGAGTCATTGGGGCGAAAGCCTGAATTCTGTAAGGAACGAAAATTTAGGATCGAAAACTTGCCTTGACCTGCAAAAATAAGTACGATAATTCAATTAACCCGCAAAAGTGGCCGTGCACATTTCGGTCAAACGTCCTGATGTGACATGCGATTCTCATCCGTCCGGACAGCAATCCTCTCTGGGTACGGTATGGGAATTATTGGCCGGTCGATGTATGTACTCTTCATTTTTTTGATTCTGACGACTGCTGCAATGGCCGGTGTGCCGGACCGGCAAGGATCGGAGGAAAATTCAGCGCCGGGAAAGGCCGGCTCCGAACGTATTGCTTTCGGACCGTTTCGAGGTCTTTCAGAAGCCGACGATTCTGAGCATCAGACCGAGGCCCCTGTCTTTTGGCGCTCTTTCTGGGCTGTTTCAGCGTTTATATTTCTGGTGAGCAGTTTGATCGGTTGCCTGGCGATCATTCGGACCCTGCGCAACCGGGTGGTCGGAAAGAGCAGCGAACTCATTGAAAAAGAACGTCTTTTGTCCACCCTGACGGGCAAGGTGCCGGAGGTGGCTTCCCATGGCCATGATCCGATTGACGGGGCGAGCGAGGATATCGCCGGTACAAAAGAAACCGAGCGTCTGCGAATCGAGCGGGATGCCGCAGAGGCGGCGAGTAAAGCGAAAAGCGATTTTCTCGCCAACATAGGACATGAAATCCGAACTCCTTTAAATTCGATTCTCGGTTTCTCTCAGATTCTCAAGGCTCAGCTGAGGGATGAACGTCTGCAGCAGTACACACAAGCCATTACCACCAGCGGCAACACCCTGCTGCGGCTGATCAACGATCTGCTCGATCTTTCAAAGATAGAGTCGGGAAAGTTCGAGCTTCAGCCCACTGCAGTCGATCTGCAGAGGATGGCCCGGGAAATCCGGCTGGTGTTCATGCCGTCGGTCGACGAAAAGCAGCTTGAATTTCTGGTTGACCTCGATCCGGAAATGCCTGAAACCCTTTTTATCGACGAGGTACGACTGAGACAGATTCTCTTCAACCTGCTGAAAAATGCCTTCAAGTTTACCGACAAGGGAAGTATCTCTCTGTTTATGCGAGCAATCGCCCGGAACCAGCCTGGTGCGGTCGATCTGGAAATAGTGGTGGCAGACACGGGGATAGGAATCCCTCCGGAAGAACAGGAAACGATTTTTGCCGCCTTCACGCAGCGGAAACGGCAGGATCAATCGAAATACGCCGGGACCGGCCTGGGGTTGAGCATTACCAGAAGGCTGGTGGAGATTATCGGCGGCGGGATATCACTGCACAGCGAGGTGGGCAAAGGAAGCACTTTCTCCGTAGTGTTGCGTGA
>JGI25318J35512_1000295_pt1 | contig 30422 bp, 27 predicted proteins | sample AutmiccommunBRH9_FD_35512 | JGI IMG/M metagenome (IMG submission 35512)
GGAAAAGCTTGTCTTGCCCGGCTGTGTCATTTTGCGGGAATCGAAGGCGTGACACCACATACGCTTCGTCATACGTTCGGCAGCGTCGCGGGCGATCTCGGCTTTTCTGAACTGACCATTCGCGCATTGCTCGGACACGCAGCGCGCGGCGTGACTCAAGGCTATGTCCATATCGACGAAGCGTTGAAATTGGCGGTCACTCGCACTTCCGATGAGATTTGGAAATTGCTCAATGAGAGCAATATCTATGCCTAAACGAGTCCAGTTACTAACTTTTAATCTGGAGGTCGCAGGTTCAAATCCAGGCGGGCGCACCATAATAGATAGTAAATGATTTTCTGTTAGGTTAAATCGGTTCGATGCTACGATTATAACCAGTAGCGCTTGCGGATCTCCAGTTTGTACAGCTTTCCCATTTCATGTCGCTAGAGTGTCAGATCATGTTTGCCTGCTTTGCCCACCATCGTCGCAGCTCTCTGTTTTGGGAGTAAAAACTCACCCGACATCATAGCCCAAATCCCAGCAGCAGGAAGAGCTGCCGTTCCCAGCAGCAAAGACACCATGGTTTTGCGCCGATAGGGCCGCGCCAGCAGACCTACGGTCAACCCGCCGACGATGGCCAGAAACAGGGAAATTCCTGCAATCATCTGATAGATTTTGAAGCTCGCCGGACCGTGCCCCTTATGCAATTCCATCAATGCAACGACGATTGTTCCGGACAGGCCGCAAATCACTACCCATAGCGGCGGAATGGGGGATCAGCCCTTGTCCAGCATGGCGATGATGCCGGAAAAATCCTTGCCGCCCTGCCCCTGTGCCTCGGCATATTGTTCGTAGAGCTTTGCGGCCTCCGCGCCCATCGGCACGTCCGCTCCGGCGCTTTGAGCTGCTTCCATCGCCAGACGCAGGTCCTTGAGCATCAGCGCCGCAGCGAATCCGCCTTCATAGCCATTGTCGGCCGGGCTTTGCGGACCGACGCCGGGCACCGGGCAATAGCTGGTCATCGACCAGCTCTGGCCGGATGCCTTGGAGGAGATATCGTAGAATGTCTGCAGGTCGAGGCCCAGCTTCTCGGCCATCTTGAAGGTCTCGCAGGTCGCGATCATCGATGCTCCGAGCAGCATGTTGTTGCAGATCTTTGCCGCCTGCCCTGCGCCATTGCCGCCGGCGTGGATCACCGCCTTGCCCATGTCGGACAGGATAGGTTCTGCGCGCCGGAAGCCTTCGTTGCTGCCGCCGACCATGAAGGTCAGGGTTCCGGCATTGGCCGCAGCAATGCCGCCGGATACCGGCGCATCGACGGGAACCAGCCCCTTGGCTTCCGCCATGGTCGCGACATCGCGCGCACTGTCGACATCGATGGTCGAGCAATCTATCACCAGGGTCCCGGGATTGGCATTGATGATGATTTCATATTCATAGACCTTGCGGACATGGGTTCCCGCGGGAAGCATGGTCACCACAGCTTCCATATTCTGCACCGCCTGGGCGGCGTCGCTGACCGGATGGCAGCCCGCTTCGCCCGCCCGCGCCAGCGCTTCGCCGGAGAGGTCAAAGGCATGAACCTCATGCCCCGCTTTCGCGAGATTGGCGGCCATGCCGCCGCCCATATTGCCAAGGCCGATAAATCCGATCTTCATTCCAGTCTCCAGTGATTGTTAGCGAAACAAAGCAATGGCGCTTTGCAAGAGGATAGCAGCTATTGCTAGCGACCCTTCCATTGGCCTTCGCGTTTCTCGATAAAGGCAGCCATGCCTTCCTTCTTGTCCTCGGTGGCGGTCAGGATCTGGAACAGGCGGCGTTCGTGCACCAGGCCCTGATCCAGATTATTCTCGAACGCCGCATTGACCATTTCCTTGTTTACCTGCGCAGCCATCGGCGGCATCGAGGCGACGAGCGCGGCGGATTTCATCGCCTCGTCGAGCAGATCGTCATGCGGTACCACGCGGGCCACCAGACCGGAGCGTTCGGCTTCCTCGGCATCCATCATCCGTCCGGTCAGGCACATTTCCATCGATTTTGCCTTGCCGATCGCACGGGTGAGCCGCTGCGACCCGCCCATGCCGGGCGCCACGCCCAGCTTGATTTCCGGCTGGCCGAATTTTGCCTTGTCGCTGGCGATGATATAATCCGCCATCATCGCGAGTTCGCAGCCACCGCCGAGCGAGAAGCCGTTGACCGCCGCGATCCAGGGTTTGCGGGTCGCCTTGACGATATGGCTGGTCCATTTGGCGAAGAAATCCTCGAGATAGAAATCGGCAGCGGATTTTTCGTACATTTCCTTGATATCGGCGCCGGCGGCAAAGGCCTTGTCGCCCGATCCGGTCAGCACGGCACAATTTTGCGTGTCATCCGCCTGGAACGCGGCGAACGCGTCGATCAGTTCATCAAGCACCTGGCTGTTCAGCGCGTTCAGCGCCTGTGGCCGGTTGAGCGTGATCAGGGTGACTGCACCCTTTTTCTCGGTCAAGATGGTTTCATAAGTCATAGCGGTTTCCATTCTTCTTCTGCCGGCAACGGCGCGAAAATATTGTCGATCCATTCGGTGGTCACTGCCTCCGGCGTCGGCGGATTCCATTTCGGATCATTGTCCTTGTCGACGATCAGCGCGCGGACGCCCTCGAGAAAATCGTGCATCACCAGCACATGATAGCCGATCCGGTATTCGTTGCGCATTTCGTCGGCGAAACTTTCCATGGCTGCGCCTTCCTTGAGTTCGCGCAAGGCAACCTTGCAGGTCTGCGGGCTCTTGGTGCCAAGCGTATCCCGCTCTTTCGCAGCCCATTCGCTGTCATCGGCTTCGAGCGCCGCCAATAGGTCTTCGAAGCGATCGGAGGCGAAAAACTTGTCTATCTTGTCGAGATTCCTGGCGATCCGCGCTTCGGGAATATTGCCCGAAAGCTGCCCCAATATGCCTTCGATCCGGTCAGGTTTCTCGGAGATTCGCTGCTTGGCCTCTTCCAGCACTTCCGATTGCAGATAATGGGTCGCGATACCGACGTCCTTGCACTCGGCGCCGTCGAGCCGCGCACCGGTGAGCGCGAGAAACTGTCCCAGCCGTCCTTCGAGTCGCGACAGATACCAGCCGCCGCCGACATCCGGAAACAGGCCAATGCCGGTTTCCGGCATCGCAAAACGCGTATATTCGGTTGCGACACGATATTTCGCGGGCTGCGAAATGCCGACGCCGCCCATGGTGATGCCGTTCATGAAGGCGACCACGGGTTTGGGATATTCGAACAACAGATGGTTGAGCTGATATTCCTTGTAGAAAAACTCGCGCCCCTCCCTGCCGTCGGTCATGCCGGATTCGCGCAGCATCGCAATGTCGCCGCCAGCGCAAAAGCCGCGGCCCTCGCTGTGGTCGATGATCACTGCCTCGACTTCGTCATCGTCGCGCCAGGCGAGCAATGCCTCGATCATCCCGAGACACATGTCGAGGTTGAGCGAATGGATGACCTTGGGGCGGTTCAGGCTGATATGGCCGACCCGCCCGGTTTTTCTGATGATGAGATCTTCTGTCATATTTTCCCTATTGGCGGAGCAGTTCCCGCGATACGATCATTCTCATGACCTGATTGGTTCCCTCCAATATGCTGTGTACCCTGAGATCGCGCCAGAAGCGTTCGATCGGATAGTCCTGCAAATAGCCGTATCCGCCGAACAGTTGCAGCGCATCGTTGACGATCTTGCTGCCATTGTCGGTGGCCAGGCGCTTTGCCATGGCGGCGAATTTGGTTTTGTCCGGCGCGCCTTCGGTGACCTTGGCGGCGGCGAGATAGAGCAAGGCCCGCGAGGCTTCGAGATCGGTCGCCATGTCGGCGAGCATGAACTGGGTGTTCTGGAAATCGCTGATCGCCTTGCCGAACTGCTTGCGTTCTTTCGTGTAACTGACCGCTTCGTCGAGACAGCGCTGCGCGCCGCCGAGCGAGCAGGCGCCGATATTCAGCCGGCCGCCATCAAGCCCTGCCATGGCGATGCGAAAGCCCTCGCCTTCGTCGCCGACCCGGTTTTCTGTCGGTACCCGGACATTGTCGAAATTCACCTGGGCGGTCGGTTGCGAATGCCAGCCGAGCTTCTTCTCGTTTGCACCAAAGCTGACGCCTTCCATGTCCTTCTCGATAACCAGACAGGTGACACCCTTGGCCCCGTCATCGGAGGTGCGTGTCATGGTCACATAAATCTCGTTTTCGCCGCCGCCGGAAATGAACTGCTTGGATCCGTTGACGATATAATGATCGCCATCCCGCACCGCCTTTGTCTTCAGCGAGGCGGCATCCGATCCCGCGCCGGCTTCGGTCAGGCAATAGCTGGAGATTTTATCCATTGGCACCAGTGCAGGGAGAAATTTGTCCTTCACTGCCTGCGAACCGAACGTATCGATCATCCATGAGGCCATATTGTGGATCGAGATGAAGGCGCTGGTCGATGGACAGCCATAAGCCATGGCTTCCATGATGATCGCCGACTCAAGCCGTCCCAGGCCAATGCCACCGGATTCCTCGGACACATAAATACCCCCGAAGCCGAGCNCTGCTGCCTGCTTGATCGTGTCGCGCGGGAAGATATGCTGTTCATCCCATTCGGCGGCGAACGGCGTAATCGCATCAGCGGTAAATTTCCGGGCCATTTCCTGAATGGCAAGCTGGTCTTCGGTCAGGGAAAATTGGGTCATATAGCACATGTCTTAAATGAAAGGACGGCCTCATCCAAATAGATGAGGCCGTCAGGGGAGAGAACTAACCCATCGTCGGAATAACAAAGGCATCCTTGTTGCCGCCATCCGCGGTGCCGTCGGGCCAGCGCTGGGTGACCGTCTTGACCTTGGTCCAGAATTTCACGCCTTCCATGCCGTGCTGGTTGGTGTCGCCGAATGCCGAGCGCTTCCAGCCACCGAAGCTGTGATAGGCGACCGGGACGGGAATCGGCACGTTGATGCCGACCATGCCGACCTGCACCCGGTTGGCAAATTCGCGCGCGGCGTGGCCGTTGCGGGTGAAGATGGCGACGCCATTGCCATATTGATGTTCGCTCGGCAGACGCAACGCTTCCTCGAAATTCTTGGTGCGGACGATCTGCAGCACCGGCCCGAAAATCTCTTCCTTGTAGCTTTGCATGTCGGTGGTGACATGATCGAACAAGGACGGTCCGATGAAACAGCCGTCTTCATGACCCTGCAACGAGAAGCCGCGGCCGTCGACAACCAGTTCCGCGCCTTCATCGACGCCCTTCTGGATCCAGCCTTCGACGCGGGCCTTGTGCGCCGGATTGACAACTGGACCGTAATGCGCCTCCTCGTCGGTCGAGATGCCGACGCGCAGGGCCGCCATTGCCGGGATCATCTTCTCGCGCAGCCGTTCCGCCGTGTCCTCGCCCACCGGCACTACAACCGGCAGCGCCATGCAGCGTTCGCCGGCCGAACCAAAGGCGGCGCCGGAGAGGTCATTGACCACCTGGTCCATGTCGGCGTCCGGCATCACGATGCCGTGGTTCTTGGCACCGCCCATCGCCTGCACCCGCTTGCCGGCGGCTACGCCGCGCTGGTAGACATAATGGGCGATATCGGAGGAACCTACAAAGCTGATGCCGGCGATTTCCGGATGGTCGAGAATCGCGTCGACCATTTCCTTGTCGCCATGCACGCACTGCAATATGCCCTTGGGCAGGCCTGCTTCGTGCATCAGTTCGACCAGCCGCACCGGTACCGACGGATCCCGTTCGGACGGCTTCAGGATAAACGCATTGCCGGTCGCGATCGCCGGACCGAACATCCACATCGGGATCATCGCCGGGAAGTTGAACGGGGTGATGCCGGCGCCGATGCCGATCGGCTGGCGCATCGAATAGACATCGATGCCCGGACCGGCGCCTTGCGTATATTCACCCTTCAGGACATGCGGGATGCCGCAGCAGAATTCGATGACTTCGAGTCCGCGCTGGATATCGCCCTTGGAATCGGCGATCACCTTTCCATGTTCGATCGACAGCAGATGCGCCAGCTCGTCGATATGCGCTTCGACCAGCTCCTTGAACTTGAACATCACCCGGGCGCGGCGTTGCGGGTTGGTTGCGGTCCATTCGGGCTGCGCCGCCAACGCGGCCTGCACCGCGGTCTCGAGGACCGCTGCATCGCCCAGGTCGACCTTCCCCTGAATACCGCCGTTATTGGGGTCGAAGATGTCGCTCTGGCGGGATGCTGTGCCTGCCTCACCAACGATTACGTGCTGTATATGGCGCATATTGAGATCCTGTCCTGTTTTTATCCCTCTCTCTTGGCAGATATTATTATGCAGCGTAATAGGCAGTTTTGCACTATCAACATGCAATTATGCAGGATAAAATATGAACTGGGATGATCTGCGCTATTTTCTGGCTGTCGCTCGCCAAAAGACGCTGAGCGCGGCAGGAACAAAACTCGGTGTGGATGGCACGACCGTCGGTCGGCGGATCATGCGTCTGGAAGAGAGTCTGGGCTCCAATCTTTTTGAGATTGCTGCCAATGGTCATCTTTTAACTTCCAGGGGCGAGGAATTGATGCGCCATGCCGAGGATGCGGAACGCGCGATCATCAACGCCAATGACATTCTCACGGGCGAGCAGAGCCGCTTTTCAGGTACAGTCAGATTAAGCCTGTCGGAAGGATTCGCCACTTGGGTTTTGAGTCCGAAGCTCAGAGAATTTTCAGAGTTACATCCCGAAATTTCGCTTGAGATTGTGACGACCAATGGCTTTTTGAGCCCGTCAAAGCGGGAAGCCGATATCGCGATCATGCTGGCCCGGCCCAGCCGAGGTCCGCTGATTGCACAAAAGCTGAGTGACTATGGTCTGGGGCTGTATGCTGCCAAAAGCTTTGTGAGCGCTATGGGCAAACCGGAAAAGCCAGAGGATCTCCACAAGTTTCCTCTTATCGGATATATTCCCGATTTCATTTATGCTGATGAACTGCGTTATCTTTCTGAAATTGATCCTGCGTTGGTACCGCAGACATGCAGCACCAGTATCAATATGCAGCGCTCCATGTGTGCCGAAGGGTTAGGCCTTGCAATTCTTCCCTATTTTATGACCCAGCATGACCCTTCAATCCTGCACATTCTGCCGGAGGAAATCGCAATTAGGCGCAGCTTTTGGATCGTCGTTCATCGTGACCTGCGCGGTGTGGGACGGATTAAAGCGGTAATTGACTGGCTAAAACAAGTTCCGGTCATGCGAGGCAAATAACGAGCGAAACCGGCGTCGCCACATTAACTTGGCTGGCAATATGGGGTGCCGCCGCTTACAGCGCGCGGGGTTATTGGGCAATGTCCCCGCCTTCGATTACGTGGTGGACCATTCCTTTTGTGTTGTAGACTTCGAATCATCCAGACTTCAAGAATGCGAGCCGCGGCTTGGGTGTTGGAAGCGTCAATCACTTCTTTGCGAAGCTCACGCGAGTTTTACCGCTACTTAATCAATCTTCCGACTCGATTTTCATCCCAGCTAAAGCGAGTTGCAAACGTGAATATTTGCTCGGATAATGCCTGAAGAAGCAGATGATGCAGGAACTGCTGAAGATAGGTGCTGATGCGATGGGAACTATACTAAAGGAGCAAACCACGTTGAATGAAAATTCTGCGCGATCTCGCCAGCGTGTCAACAGAATGCGCAACTGTCGTAAACGACCTGCACCCGTGAGGTGGCAAGAATGTAACATCCGGATTGGAACAATCCCCAATTGGTTAGCAATTTGTCGATTCAAAATCAAGTTCCGGGAATATGGCTGCCTCCGTTCGGGTATCTGAATTGCAGTTATATAACGATAAAAGAGGCCCCGGCATATTCCCATTCGACCTGAGCCTTCATCGCAACGGCTATGTATATTAGGCCCCTTCGATCGGTCGTTCGCCCACGATTGACAGACCATATCCTTCAAGTGCGACAAGCGAATGACTGGTATTTGTTAACAGCACCATATCGCGCACGCCAAGTTCAGCCAGAATCTGCGCTCCGCCGCCATAATCCCGCCGCTCGGTATTTTCGTCCGCCTGTTCTGCCGTGCCGCTTAGGTCTTCCATTTGCATCGCTCTGCTCACATAATCTGCGGTCGGACGATTGATCAAGACGAGAGCCCCGGCACCTTCTTGTCCAATGAGTTCCATGGAACGCCTAATCAATGATTCTCGTTCGCCAATCTGCGCGAACACATCAGGGAAGACCGAAAGAAGCTGCATGCGGACGAGTGTCGGTGTGGAGGGGTCAATGCGGCCCTTGACCAACGCCAGCGTTTCCTCGCGAGTCGCCTTGTTGTAGAAGCAAATTGCTGTCCAGTCTCCGCCCCAGCGACTGGTAAAATTGCGTTCCGACCGGCGCTCAATCAGATGATCATGCTCGCGGCGATATGCAATAAGATCGCGGATCGTACCGATCTTGAGCTTGTGCGTCCGTGCGAACAGAAGCAGATCCTCCATCCGGCTCATCGTGCCATCATCATTCATGATTTCGCAAATTACCCCGGATGCATTCAATCCGGCAAGACGCGAGATATCAACGGATGCTTCGGTGTGGCCAGCACGTACCAGCACCCCACCCTCGCGAGCAACAAGCGGAAATACGTGGCCAGGTGTCACAATATCCTCCGGTCCTTTCCCACTATTGATTGCAACCGACACAGTGCGGGCGCGGTCAGCTGCCGAAATACCGGTTGTAACGCCCTCGCGCGCCTCGATTGACGTGGTAAAGGCGGTTTCGTGCCGGGTGCGATTATTACTGCTCATCAAGCCAATACCGAGCCGCTTAACGCGCTCGCGGGTCAGTGCAAGGCAGATTAAGCCTCGTCCATATGTCGCCATGAAATTGATCACGTCCGGTGTCGCCATCTGCGCGGGAATGATCAGATCACCTTCATTCTCACGATCCTCATCATCGACAAGAATATACATCCGTCCGTTGCGTGCTTCTTCGATGATCTCCGTGATCCCCACTATGACCGGGAGCCCGTCATTTTCCGCAAGATAACCGTCTAGCTTGCCAATCGTTTGCTGCGTCGGATTCCAGCTTGGCTGCAGACAATTTTGTAACGAGCTTGCATTCAGGCCAGCGGCGCGTGCCAAAGCGGATGGTGACATTGAACCATCTTCGACTATCGCCCGCACTCGATTCATTATTTTTTTGCTCATTGTCAGGTTCCTATCGAATCCAGAAAGCGGCGCTCAATTCATTTTGCGTTCGTCCAGGCCGAGTCCGCGCCCGATAATTTCAAGCATAATCTCGCTGGTTCCGGCGAAAATCCGGCTGATCCTGGCATCGGTATACATGCGGCTGATCCGATATTCCTCCATATAACCAGCGCCGCCGTGAAACTGGACACATTGGTCCATGACACGGCCTTCGAGTTCGCTGGTCAGCAATTTGGCGGCAGATGCGTCCTCGGCCGAAAGTGCATCGTCGTTCAAGAGCAGCACGCATTGATCGACATAGGTCTGCGCCATGTCCAGCTCCGCACGCATCTGTGCCATCTTGAACCGCGTGTTCTGGAAAGCGCCGATCGGTTTGCCGAATGCCCGCCGTTCCTTCACATATTCAAGCGTCAGGTCGAAGGCAGTCTGAGCCGTTCCCAGGAAACAAATTGCCGCGATGAGCCGTTCCTGCGCGAGCATCTGGGCGAGATATTTGAAGCCCTGCCCTGCTTCGCCAAGCAGATTGGCATTGGGTATTTTGACGTCATTGAAAAACAGTTCTGCGGTATCCTGGCTTTTGAGTCCCATTTTTTCGAGCTTGCGACCGCGCTCAAAACCTTCCATCCCGCGCTCGACCAGAAACAGGCTGATCCCGTGTGGGCGGTCGGGATCGGTCCGCGCGGCAACCACAATCAGATCGCCCAAAATGCCATTGGAAATATAAGTCTTGGTTCCATTGAGCAGCCAGTGATCACCTTTGTCCACGGCGCGGGTCTTCATACCTGCCAGATCGCTGCCGGTACCCGGTTCGGTCATCGCTACCGCCAAAATCGTCTCGCCGGAAACAATCCCCGGCATGAAGCGATCCTTTTGCTCCTCATTTCCCAACTTGTGAATATAGGGTGCGACAAGATCGCTGTGGAGGTGGATATAGAAACCAATATCACCATGCCGCATATTCTCTTCGATTATGATCTGGTCGAAACGCACATCCTTGATTTCTGCGCCGCCATATTTTTCTTCCGCAAATACGCACAGCAAACCCTGCTCGCCCGCTTTGAGGAATGTTTCGCGATCAACCATTCCTTCTTTACGCCAGCGATCAGCATGGGGCCCCACTTCGGCCTGCATAAATCGCCGGACGCTGTCGCGAAACTGTTTATGTTCTGGTTCGAAGATTGTGCGTTGCATGGAGTTCAGACCTTTGCTGAAGCAGGATAGAAGGGTTCGCCCTTTTGCGCTTTGGCCCGCAGCCAGGCAGAAGGAGCGAAGCGTGCGCCATAGGCCTGCGCCAACCGATCAGATTCACGAACAAATTCCGCGACCCCGACAGTATCGACAAAACTCAGCGTGCCACCGGTCCAGACCGGAAAGCCCCATCCCAGAACAGATCCGAGGTCGGCGTCTTCGACCGTTTCGAGCACACCTTCTTCCAGACATTGTGCAGTTTCATTCGCCTGCGAATAGAGAAAGCGTTTCTTGAGCTCTTCTTGAGCGGGCTGTTCGTCGGACGAAGGAAATTCTTTCGTCAATCCGTCCCAAATATGCTTGCCACCCTCGGCCGGGTAATCATAAAATCCTCCTCCAGCCTTGCGGCTACCGCGACCAAGCTCGATCATTCGCGAAAGAACCGTCATGCCATTTTCGATCGTATATGTATTGCCTGCCTGACCCTCGCCTTCCGCGATGATCTTGACCGGCAATTCCATGGTGACTTCGTCAAGCAGCGCCAGCGGGCCAATCGGGAAGCCAGCCGCTTTGGCAGCATTTTCGATCCGGGCAGGCTCGACGCCATCTTCCAGCATCGCCACACCTTCGAAGATGAACATGCGGAAGACACGGCTGGTATAAAATCCGCGCGCATCATTGACAACGATCGGTGTTTTGCGGAGCTGGGCAATAAAATCGAGCGATTTGGCCAGCGTTTCAGGCGAAGTTTGCTTGCCCATGATCACTTCGACCAGACCCATCCGGTCAACGGGCGAAAAGAAATGCATACCGATAAACTGATCGGGGCGTGCCGATGCCTTTGCCAGTTCGGAAATTGGCAGACTTGAAGTGTTGGTTGCGAACGTGGCTGCAGCCGGAATCACCGCCTCGGCTTTTTTGGTGGTTTCAGCCTTGATGCCCAAATCCTCGAACACCGCCTCTACAACAAGATCGCAGCCTTCCAGCCTCGCTAAATCGTCAGTCGGGGTGATCAGAGCCAGCGTCGCATCCGCCTTGTCTTGGGTCATTTTGCCCTTAGCAACCAGTTTGCCAAAGCTCTTTTCGCTATAAGCCTTGCCCTTTTCGGCAGTAGCCATGTCGCGATCGATCAGGACCACCTCGACGCCGGCTTTTGCAGAAACCAGTGCGATTCCCGCTCCCATCATGCCTGCGCCAAGTATACCCACTTTGGCTATTTTGGATTTGGGCACGCCCGCCGGGCGTCTTGCGCCTTTTTCAGCGGCCTGTTTGGAAATGAAGGTCGTGCGAATGATATTGCGCGCCACCGGATCAGTCAGCAGCCGAGCGAAATATTTGCTTTCCACGGACAGCGCCTTGTCGAACGGCAGTTGCAGGCCTTCAAATACACAAGATAAGATCGCCGCCGGCGCAGGGTGATTATATCCCGCTTTGCCCACCACGGTTGCAACATTAATAGAATAACCCAATGAAACCTCGGGTATGATCATGCCGCGCATTTCGGGCATGAAAAAACCTTTTTCATCCCATGCGCGCATCGCGGACGGCCCGGAAGCGAGCCATTCGCGGGCTATGGCCACGACTTGATCCGCCGGAGCGAGTGCATCGACAATTTTAAGATCAACAGCCTCTTGCGGGCCAACCGAACGGCCCGACAACAACAGGTCTAGCGCTTTCTGCGAGCCGAGCATGCGCCCCAGACGCTGGGTGCCGCCTGAACCGGGCAGCAGGCCGAGATTGACTTCGGGCAGGCCAACTATCGCCCGCGGGTCATCCGCAAGCACGCGATAATGGCAGGCCAGTGCCAATTCAAATCCGCCGCCCAACGCCAGACCGTTCATCGCGCAGGCCACCGGTTTGCTCATCGTCTCCAGTGCCCGGTGCATCGCCGTAGCTCTTTGGCTAAATGCATAGGCTTCGGTTCGCGTTAACCTACCATAGCCTTCAACCATTTGCTTCAGATCTGCGCCAGCCATAAATGCAGGCTTGCCGGAAGTCACGATCACGCCCGTAACCGCAACATCATCCCGCAGGTCAGCGATGGCGGCATTCATTTCAGCCAACCAATCGTCCGAAACGACGTTCATGCTTTCATCGGCATTATCGAGGGTTAGAATTGCGACGCCGTCAGCGCCTTTGTCCAGTTTTATATGTCTCATGGTCTCGCTCATCGGGTCAGACCCGTTCAATAATTGTAGCAGTGCCAAGGCCGTTTCCTGCACAAAGCAACGTCATGGCCGTATTCAGGTTGCGGCGTTCAAGCTCATCAAGCACCGTGCCGAGGATCATCGCCCCGGTCGCCCCAAGTGGATGACCGAGCGCGATCGCACCTCCGGCAACATTCGTCTTGCCATGATCCACATCAAGATGGTCCATGAAGCGAAGCACCACACTGGCAAAAGCTTCGTTCAGCTCATACAGGTCAATGTCATCTTTCGACATACCGGCATTTTTCAATGCCTTTTTCGCCACCCCCACTGGTGCGGTGAGCATTATAGTCGGCTCGGACCCGATGGAGGCCCATGCCTTGATACGTGCACGAGGTTTGAGTCCGGCCGCTTTGCCGAATTCCTTACTGCCTAGCATCACAATGCCCGAACCATCGACGATGCCGCTGGAATTTCCGCCCGTGTGAACATGTGTCAGTTCGTCGACCTGAGGATATCGCGCTTTCACAACCCGTGAAAAGCCCAAATCCGCCAAGCTGGGGAAGGCCGCTTTCAGGCCTGACAGCGATTCCAACGTTGTCTGCGGACGGCGATATTCGTCATGGTCGAGAATGACTTCGCCCATCACATCCTTAACTGGCACGATAGACTTGTCGAAATTTCCCGCATCCCATGAGGCGGCAGCGCGGCGCTGGCTTTCCACCGCGTATTTGTCGACATCTTCGCGGCTATATCCCTCCAACGTGGCAATGAGGTCAGCGCCGAGCCCCTGAGGAGTATAATAGTTGTGTAGAGCTACGCTTGGATCTGCAACCCAAGCTCCACTGTCATAGCCCATCAGAACCCGGCTCATGCTTTCGACACCTCCGCCGATCCCGGCACTCGCCATGCCCGTCCCGATTTGCGCCGCAACATTATTGACGGCTTCGAGACCGGATGCACAGAAGCGGTGTAACTGCTGGCCACCCACAGAATCGACGTAATTGGCATTTAAAACCGCGCCGCGCGCAAGCACGCCGCCTTGTTCTCCCACCGGCTGAGCACAACCGATTACGACATCATCAAGCAGTCTTGTGTCCAGCCCGTTGCGATCACGGATGGATTCGAGAAGCTGGGTGACCAGTTGAATCGCCGGAATTTCGTGCAAGGAACCGTCCGGCCTGCCGCGACCACGCGGTGTACGGACATGGTCGTAAATAAATACATCCTGCATTACAGAGGATCTCCAGAAAGTTTGAATCCGGCTATGATCGACCGGATTGATACGTTGCCCCTCCGGCATTGGGCACTGCCTCAACACCTATCTGGTGATAGGGTATCCGCTCTCTCTTCAACTTTCAATTAAGCCACCGGAAGGGAACGCCATTCGGTCATCTAAAGTCATTGCGACCTTTAAGCGGTGGCTATAAAAACTCTAGGAAGGGAAGGTTGGCGTTACTTGATCATGATAGAATATAGCAGTTGCGACCAAAATTAGCGTTCCGTCCCAAAACTTCCCTGTGTCTTTTCGGCAACGTCCGGACACAACTTCATTCGCGCCCTGCTGAGCCTACCCTTAGATAGGAATTTAATTTTTCCAGCAATCTACAACGAAGCAAGCAAGTTCGCAGAAGCGGATGATTTGAGATTTTTGGGCTTGATTGGTTCAAGGTCGAATTTGGGAGGATAAATCAAATGAGTTCATTTAAATTTAAGGCGGTGCTAGCTACATCGGTGGCCGCAGCAACATTATTTCCATCAATCGGTTATGCGCAAACGACAGAAGAAGGCGCTACTCAGGCAGGCGGATTTGACATCATTGTCGTCACGGCACGTAAGACTGACGAAGATTTGCAGAAAACACCGGTTGCCGTCACCGCAATTAATGCAGAGGCCATCGCAGCCCTGCAAGTGGAAATAGCCACTGATGTCCAGCGCATTGCGCCTGGCCTTCTTTCACGTGGTGCGGGAACTGGTCCATCGGCCATTGTGACCTACGCTCTTCGGGGTAACGCCCAGAACAGTCCAAACTCGGTTTCGGATTCGGCCGTTGGCATTTATCTGGACGGCGTCTATCTCGCGCGACCAATTGCAAGCAATCTTGGCTTCCTCGACCTCGCCAATATTCAGGTGGTACGTGGCACGCAGGGAACATTGTTCGGCCGCAACACGACAGGCGGCGCGGTCCAGTTCACAACGGTTCAGCCCGATGGTGAATTCACCGGCCATGTAAAAGCCGAAATCGGTAACTATGACCATTATCTAATTGAGGGTGCCGTCACCCTGCCAATAGCAGGCGATGAACTCTCTGTCCGCCTCGCGGGCCGGTATACGGAACGTGATGGCTATAGCCGGAATTTCTTCACAAATGCACCATTGGGCGACATTGATTCAGATGTGTCGACGCGCGGAACGGTCAGATGGGCACCAGAGTCCATGCCTGTCACGCTGACGGTATCTGGTGAATATCTGAAATCAAATGACAGTGGCACGATGAACGCGCTCGGTGCGGTGAATCCCACCGGACCTCTGGCAACCTTGTTCCCGGGCCAATATTCGCCGGCCTACATCCAGACGCGTCAAAATTTCTATACCAACTACGGCAATACCGTTACGGCTTCACCGAACGTCAACACCCCGCGGAACTACAATGAGGCCTATGGCTTTACCGGTACGTTGGAAGTTGATCTCGACAGCGTAACGATCAAATCGATCACTGCTTATCGCGACTCAAATTCGGGCAATACGCTGGACCTCGATAGCACGCCAGCTGGAGTCATTGAATTCGATTCGCAATATCAGCAGCATCAGTTCAGTGAAGAATTGCAACTTTCCGGCTCAACCGGACCACTTGAGTGGATTGTTGGCGGCTACTATTTCACCGAAAGCGGCCTCGAACGGTCGGATTCCTATGCATTGCACGATGTTCCCGTCCTGGGCGGACTCAACCTGGCACCATCGGGCCGCAACCTGACGGATTTCAAATCGGAATCCAAGGCCGTTTTTGCTCAGGCCAACTACAGCCTGACCGATGACCTGCGCGTTACCGCCGGCCTCCGCTACACCTGGGATAAACGCAGCATCAACGGCCATGGCGTGAACAATATTCGCGGCGTTCCTGAAGCGGTGTTTGTTTCGGGCGTTGGCGTTGTTGTCATTCAACCAGACACATGCCGGGTCGGTCCCAATGCGGGTACTAATCCACCGACAGCATGTGACGCTCCTTTCAGCGCGTCGTTCAGCTATCCGGCATGGACACTCGGTCTCGACTACCAGCTCAATTCCGATATGCTGGTTTACGCCAAAACCGGCGGCGCTTCGCTCTCCGGCGGTTTCAATACCCGCCCGGCACCTCCCGGACTGGAAGCCTTTTCTCCGGAAGATGTTCGTGACGTCGAGGCCGGTTTCAAAGGAGAGTTTCTCAACAGAACGCTTCAGACAAACTTGGCCGTCTACCACGTCTGGCGAAAAGGGGCCCAGAATATCGTGAACGGTATCGTCAACGGTGGCCTCACTCAATTTGCACAAAACTCGGGCAATATCCGTGCCTATGGTGCTGAGCTTGAAGTCCGTGCTCTGCCGTGGGAAGGCATGGAAATTCGTGGCGCGGCTTCCCGTATGTGGGCGGAATATGAAACGGGTACCTTCCTTGACCTAGGAACCAATGGTCCTTTTGACCGCAGCGCAGAAGCGGTTGCGCAAACGCCGAAATGGACGTTGAATGTGGGCGCTACGCAAACGCTCGAGGCAGATTGGGGCGAAATGTCTTTCCACCTCGATTATGCGTATATTTCCTCGCGCAACTTTGGCCAGGAAACTGCCGATCTGACAAATCCGGCACTGACCCCGGCACAGGTTGCGCAGCGGCTTTCCGATGTCGCAATTGCCAACAAACTTGGCACCCTGCCCGGATATGGAATTATGAACGGTCGGGTTACAACAGAACTGGGAATTCCCGGCGTGGAACTGGCAGTCTGGGGACGGAATATGTTGGGTGCTAAATACAGCCAGAATCTGTTCAACAGCTACAGGCAGCTTGGCTTTGTAGCCTATAATCCGGGTCCACCTGCGACCTACGGTGCTACGCTCAGCTACCGCTGGTAGCAACGAGGCAGGCCGGCCACTGACTAGACGAAAAAAAGGCCGGGCAAATGCCCGGCCTTTTTTACTCATTCTGCCGATCAAAACCTAAATCATCATTGCTACCCTGCGTCCGTCCTTGATTGATTCATCGGTACCAAAGACGCTCCAGCGCAATTCTCGCGCATCACCGACAACATAAACTGCGAGTCTGCTGTCGCCCAATGCGTAATAAAGCACCTGCTGCGTCGGCTTTGCTGTGACCTTGATGATATTGTCGATAGTTTCAAGCTCCGTGCTGCAACCATATCAGACCGGATTCAATTCGAAGTGCAGGATTGACGGAGAACTGGTTTGTGGCATTGGCACGTTGTAGCAAGGGCCGAATGAAACCGGAAAGCAGTTTCCCCCGGTCGATCTTGATCCGCACCCTGACCTTGCCTGCCGCAAGAAAGGATATTTATGCTCGCACATACGAGGATAGATGAATCCTAGGAAAATCAGAGATTTTAGCGACGTATGTTACAAAGAACAGAAAAGGACCTGCCTTGAATACACGCCATCTCGTCAACCCTGATTTGCTCCCGCTAATCGACAATTTCCCTGCCCTGGAAATGAGCTCGGAATCGCTACCAGCTATGCGGGCTATGTTCGCAGCCCAGCTTTCGGAACAGTTACTACCCGACTTGGTCGTTCGATGCAGCGAAGTTCAAATTCCATCGGGTGAAGACAATCGGACAATTCGCTGCCTGATGATCCAGCCAGAATCCATACCGCCATTGTCAGCGGCAATTCTGCATTTTCACGGCGGTGGCCATGTGTTGGGGGCACCCGAAATGAATCAGCCGGAATTGATGAACTGGGTGGCAGAGCTGGGCTGCATGGTCCTCTCTGTGGATTATCGACTCGCACCGGAAACGCCATTTCCCGGACCGATGGACGACGCCTATGCTGCGCTGCGCTGGTTGAATGAACAGGCGGCATCGCTTGGAATCGACCCCACCCGGATAGCCGTTGCAGGAGCAAGCGCAGGGGGCGCGATGGCCGCGTGCTTGTGCCTTATGGCACGTGATCGCGAAGAATATGGGATTGCCTTCCAGCTGCTTGAAGCCCCGCGACTCGATGACAAGATTCAACAGCAAGCGGACGGAAACCCGTTTACCGGTGAATTCGTCTGGACACGTGAAGCAAGCAGCTTTTGCTGGAATGCCTATCTCCCCGACGGTTCAACATCGCCTTATGCAACTGCCGCCCGGGCGAAGGACCTGTCAAACCTGCCGCCCGCATTTATCGGGGTTGGCGCACTCGATCTTTTTGCCGACGAATGTCTTGAATATAGCACGCGGCTCGTCCGTTCGGGCATATCAACCGAACTGATCGTCTATCCCGGTTGTTTTCACGGCTTTCAAATGGCAAGCGAGGCCGCCGTTACCCGCCGTTCGCAAGCAGACAGCTTGCGGGCGCTCAGGATTGCACTGACAAAATGACTGATATCTTGAATAACAAAAAATTGCTGGCCTATAAAATTCCGCGGGCGCAGGATGATTATGATCCGCGCGATGCGATCCTCTACGCCCTAGGCGTCGGTACCGGCCTGAGCGACAAGATTGACGAAACCAGCCTGTTGTTCGAACGTGATCTGCAGGTGCTGCCGACAATGGCACTGGTGCTGGGTACGCCCGGTTTCTGGCCGATGGACCCCGGATCGGGGCTGGACTGGCTGAATATTCTCCACGGCGAACAGCGGCTGAAAATTTTCGAACCGCTTGACGCCTTCGGTACGATGATCGGCGAGACGAAAGTCACTGACATTGCCGACAAAGGACCCGGCAATGCTGCATTGGTAAGGGCTGTAAAGGAATTACGGACCCCCAGCGGCCTGCTCGTTGCCGAAGCCAGCGAAACCTGGGTGGCTCGCGGCGCTGGCGGATTTGGCGGCGAACGCAACTTGCCTGGCAATCCGCTGCCTCCTGCTCCACCCCGTGACCCTGATTTCGAGGTGGTCCTACCGACCTCGCTCTCGCAGGCAGCGACATATCGCCTGTCCGGTGACCGTAACCCGCTGCATATCGACCCAGATATCGCACAAAGAGCGGGGTTTGATCGCCCGATATTGCACGGGCTTTCCACCATGGGTCTTGTGGGACGGGCTTTAGTTCATGCCTGTTGTGGTGGCATCGCAAAAAACCTGCATGAAATCGGCGGTCGCTTCACTGCACCCGTCTATCCCGGTGATACGATCCGAACCCATATCTGGCAGGATAATGACATCATCCAATTCCGCGCCGAGGTGATCGAACGCGGCGAGGTGGTAGTCGCCAACGGCCTTGCCCAAATCATTCCCTAAACTATAGCACGAGGATCAGGGCCATGTCGGCAAACGCCCGCGCATACCGTCAAAAATAGGGCGCATTTCTGCCGGCACATCGCCAATACCAATGCCGGTACCAAAATTAGCACCACGGCGCTGACATATCCGCCAGCCCTCCGCCGTACGCCGCAACCGGTCTTGGTACCCGCCGATGGCTAGTAGGTCCGACGGGTCATAATCACCGCCATCAGGCTTGTAGAACCAATGCCACGCCATGACTTTGGAAGTCGCTCGGGCTTCATCGCCATTCAGTTCGATGATGACATTGCTGATGTTGTGCGAACAGCCCAGAAGAACGCCCGTATAGCCCATCACCGTCGCCTCTATTTCCGCCCGGCCGTTGGCGCGCTGGCCGCCAAAATCAATATCACCATCTTCAGTGAATATTTCCGATGCGACGCGGTCATATTGTTGTGAATCGAGCAGGTGCGCATATATGTAAAGGCGTTCTTCAATCGCGACCCGGTCCGATAGGGCCTGCATATCAACTGCCATGGCTATTTTTCCCTTGGTTTTCTGGCTTGAAACAATAGGCGCAGATCTTATTGCCGTCAGGATCGAAGAGATAAGCTCCATAGGCATGCGGCACCGCACCTCGAATTCCGGGTGCGCCGGCATCGCTGCCACCAGCCGCCAAACCGGCTGCATGAAATGCCGCAACCGCGTCCCGGTCAGGCGCTTTGAAGCCAATGGTTACCCCGTTGCCGGGAGAAGCCCCCTGCCCATCAACCGGCTGGAGCACCAGAAATTCGGCTGCCCTTGCACCATAAGAAAGCCCCTGATCAAGAAATTTCCCGAGTCTTCTGATGCCTAGAGGCGCCAGCGCGGCATCGTAAAATTTTCCCGCCCGCTCCACATCATTGGTGCCCACACAATTATGCGTAAAAATTCCCATCAGGCAGACTTCGCTGATTTTGGTATTTTGAGCAGCAGTATGGCAAAAACCGACAATAGGGAACCGATCGAGATTATCGTGGAGACATCGCCCATATTCAGGCCGTGTGCAAACAGGATTCCCGCGAGTGCCGGGCCCATCGCGGCACCTGCGCGGCCGAAACCGATACCGAAGCCGGTGCCCGTCGCACGCACGCGTGGTGGGAAAGCCATTGCCAGCAGGGCATAGAAGCCTACCGCTGCAGCATTGGAGAAAAATGCGGTGATTCCGGCAATCCAGCCCAGCATCGCGATATCCGCAGGTGCCCGGCCATAGATATTGAGCATCACAAATGCGCCGACCAAGGAGATCACCGTTGCCTTTCGTATCCCGATTTTTAGCGAGACAACACCTAGCAACCCACCGCCAATGGCTCCGCCAAGCATCGCCAGTGTGAGCACGCCGCCGCCTGCGCTTGCATCGAAACCCATATCGACGACCAATTTGGGAATCCATTTCACAAAATAATAATAGGCTGTGACATGCGTAAGATAGGCCAGCGTCAACAATAATGTTCGCGCAAGCAAAGGCGGCTGCAGAATCTCCACAAGCGGCGCGCCCGGCTGTTTTTGCGGCGGATCGGGCAACTGATTCAGTTGCGGCAAATCGAACCGGTGCAAAACGCTGTTGATCCGTTCTAACGCATGTTCGGGCCGTTTTTCGTTGAGCCAGTCGGGTGTTTCCGGAACCAGCCACAATGCCAACGGTATGCATGCTATAGTCAGGGCGGCACCGAGGTAGAAGACGACCCGCCAGTCACCCCCAGCCAGCCAGGCGCTCGCGATCATGCCACCAAAAAATGCGCCGAGTGGGTAGCCGATCACCATTAACGGCAAAACCAGATTGCGGTACCGCGCATTGGCAAATTCCGCGACAGTGGCATTCAGCGCGGCGAGCATCCCGCCAATTCCTAGACCGGTCAACAACCGCCAGAGCGACAATTGCGTGACATCGGTGGACGATGGGGACATGAGCATTCCCGTGGCCATTACCACAAGACAGCCGATGATAGTCCATCGGCGGCCAAAGCGATCTGCCATGCCCCCCAACAGGATCGAGCCGGCAGCCATGCCGATCAATTCCATCGACAGCACCCAGCCGAGCACATCCTTGGGAACCGCCCATTCTTCGGCAATCCCGGGAGCCGCAAAGCTGATCGACATCACATCAAAGCCATCCAGCGCATTGAGCAGGATCGTCATAGCCAAAGCAGCGATCTGCCACTTTCCCAAGCGTCCTTCGTCGATAATATCCCGCGGCGTTTTCGCCATCATTTGCCTCCGTAACGCGGGCTCCAGAGTCTAAACTCTGCTACCCGCTCACTCATTGGCTAGGCGGAGCACCGGCTCCATCGGAGCAAGGGCAATATGGTCCGCTGGAGGACTTTCTCCCGCAATGATCAGGTAATCGCGCATTGATTCTGATCCGATATTTGCCATCATGCTTCTCCCGCCGGCCTGTTTTTTTCTATGCCGGAACTGAACGCCGGAATTGGACAGGGTTTTCTAGCTGTCGTCTTTCTGGTCGACCGGCGTCATGTTACTCATGAAAGCATAGAAATCCGGCCCCAGTTCGGGCAGTTCCATTTCCAGTCTTTCGGCCAGATAGAGCGTCATGAAATTGGCATTGAGTGATTTGTTTTCCGGTGGAATATTGCCGATCCCAACCTGCCGGTCAAATGCGCCGACTACGACCAGAGCCATCCGCAGCGCGACGACCACGTCGTAATATTCCAGATGCTGCGCCGTGCGCCCGGTTTCGCATTCCCAAATACCGATGGTCTCGTCTCGCGATGGCAGGCCTTCCAGCCGTTCAACGCCAAAACGGCGGCTGAACAGATCATCGAAATAAAGCCACCATGCAAGGTCGAGTTCCGACGGGCCAAGCGCGGCCAATTCCCAATCGATCAACGCATTGACGCTGCCATCATCAGCGAACATCACATTGGAAGGTGTGCTGTCACCCCAGAGCACATTGACCTCTGTATTTTCCGGCTGCTGCGCGCGAATATATTCGATAGCCCTGTCGACATGGGGCATCTCCCGATCTTTGCGGCAGCCGCGATACCAGGCCTCGATATGGCCGAGATACTGATCCAGTCCCGGCGTGCCCCATTCAGTTCGCGCAAGAAACGAAAACCCATCGGCCTGCCAGTCTATCCGGCTCATCCTCGCATAGGCTTCGATAGCGTTCTTCCAGCTTTGTCTCCGCTGGACCGGACTCATCTCAGCCAACCAGCCTTTGGAATTATAATTGGGATTCTGTGTGGCGGATTGACCATCAACCCGACCCATCACCAGAAACGGCATATCGAGTATTGATGGATCCAGCTCCATCCCGACCCATTCCGGCACAGGTGTTACCTGCAATCGATCCAGCGCGGCCATCATCCGGCCTTGCAATTCGAGACTAGACCCTAGCACAACTTCCAGATTGCCCGGCTGTCGGCGGACAACCAAAGTACGCGATTGTGATCCGCCCGCGTCCCGGAAATCGACATCCACGAAAAATATTTCGGCGGAGAAACCGGAACCCAGGGCAACTTCGAGCGGTCGAAGCCGGACATCGGACCAGCCTTCGACATTGGCCTCGAGCCAGTCACGCAGACGGACCTGCACCTGTGCAGCAGACAGTGTCACTAAAGCCCCCTTGCCGCCAGCGCGCGCTTCAATTCCGAGGTCAGCGGACCCATGTCAAAGGGCGATGCGCCGTGCAGCAAAATTTCGTCGGCGCCAGCATCAAGATAATGCATCAGCTGGTCAGCGCAGATGGCAGCAGTCCCGACAGCAGCCCCTTCATCAATCCATTGTTGCGGCAAGAGCTGTCCGACGTCGACCAGTTCCTGACGTGTATACGCCTGATCGGCCGGTTTCCCATTCAGACTCGCAATCTTCGGATGGGCGCGGACCTTGTCCAGAACACTTTTGTCCCATTCGTTAATCTCGACAATCAGATCACCGAAACCGGGTAATTCGAAATAGGTGATAGCCCTGCCACGAACTACGGCATCTTCCTCGTCCTTCGGCAAATCAGGCGCGACAATGATATTGTGATAAATGCGCACGGACATCGGATCCCTCCCGGCTTTTTCGGCAGCATCCCTGACTATTTTGGTGCTGTTCCGGACCCCGGTGGGTGAAATGAAAGGGTGAAGCAAAACACCGTCGCAATGCGCTCCGGCAAAGGCGAGGCTCTTGGGGCCGATCGCGGTAAAAATGATCGGCGGACCCGGACCATCGTGAAAATCAGTCAGCTTGAGCATCGGAAACTTGCCCAAAACCCCATCATATTCGACAGCCTCGCCGGACCATAAACGGCGAAAAATGCTGATATAATCGGCCAGGCGTTCCATGGTAATTGCCGGTGCACCCATCATTTTCATATAGGCCGGAACCGCGCGGGCAAACATCACCCCGAAGCGATTGCCGCTCATAGCCTGCATCATGTTGGCGATGCTCGCGGTGACCAACGGGTGCCGCATCGTCGCATAAAATGTACCGTTGATACGGATTTTCGATGTCGCCTCGCTCACAGCACCGGCCAGAACCGCCGGTTCCTTCAGTGCAAAACGTTCAGAAATCCACACAGCGCCCAGTCCGATCCGCTCGGCCTCAAGCGCTTCTTCGATACCGCGACGTGGATCTTCCACCCGGCCCGGCAGAATATAGGTTCCGAACCTGTCGAAAAGTGCCTGTGCGCCTGGCTCTTGCATTGTCACTATATCTCTCACCTTATGATCAACATTAGCGGCCACAATCGGATAGCATAACCCGCAATCAACCTGCCAGATGGCAGGGTGCCGTTAGTGATGCAACAAGGCAAAACATCAGGCTAGGAGATCGATAATGGACGCTATGCAAATTATTCAGGCGATCGAGGATATACGTTCGGTGAAAGCCCGCTATTGCCGCTTCCTCGACACCAAGGACTGGGACGGCTTCACCTCCCTGTTCACCGCCGATGCAGTGATGGACGTACAAGAAGACACTGGGAATCCACCGATCACCGGGGTGGATGCGATCGTGGCGCAGGTCAGATTTGCAGTCGATCATGCTGCATCCAGTCATCAGGTCCATACGCCCGAAATCACACTGAACGGGCCAGTTGCGGCGCATGGTGTGTGGGCGATGCAGGACCGGGTAGTCTGGCAGACGGGCAGATCACCGATAGCAGGAATCTCCTCGATCACCGGCTACGGCCAGTATCACGAAAGTTACCGGCTTGATGAAGGAGTCTGGAAGATCGCTGCGCTACGTCTGTCGCGCTTTCACGTCGACATGCATCCGGCCTGACAAATAGGCCAGGCGCTCAGACCGGCAACAAATCAGACATCCCATTCCAACTCGAGCTTGGGTACGTGCAGGATATTGCCCGCGTGATACTGGATTTGAAAACCCTCGGCAACGCGGAAGGGTGGCACAAGCTTGAGCCATTGTTCCAGCGCCGTATGCATCTCCATCCGGGCCAGATGCATGCCCAGACATTTGTGGATGCCAAATCCGAGAGAGATATGCGGTGCCTTGCGGTCAAAGCGAATTTCCTCGGGGTTATCATAATAGTCCGGATCATAGCCGGCGACCGGAGTGGAAATTCCGACATAGTCACCGGGCATGATTTTCTGTCCGTGAATCTCGATTTCCTTGGCCGCGATTCGAAACACACTAACCGGAGCGAAAGCACGTAAAAATTCTTCAACCGCCAAAACAATTTTCTTCGGGTCGTCGCGGAGTTCCTGCTGCTTGTCCGGGTTCTTGGCAAGATAAGTGAAGATATTGCCGAGCATCGACGTCACCGTATCCAAGCCGCCAATGAACAAGTTGAAGCAATGACCGAATACTTCCTTGTCATTCCATTTGCGGCCTTCGACCTCATAGTCGAAAATCCCGCTGACATAGTCATCACCCGGATTGGCACGGCGATCCGCAATCATCTCTTTGAGATAATCTACCACCTTGCGAACTGCACTTGTGCGCAGCTCAAAATCATTGGTGTGGAAAATGTCTTTCTCCCACTGCAGGAATTCCGCCATCCGTTCCTGTGGTAGGTCGAGCAGATCAAGCACAATATAGATCGGGAATTTCGAGGAAAAATCCTCGACAAATTCACAATGTCCGCGGTCTTTGAATTCTTCAATTTGTCGGATGGCGCGCTCGTGCAGTTCATCGCGCATCTTTGCGATTTTCTGCGGAGCAAAAAAGGGATTGAGCGCCTTGCGATATTCGCCATGAATAGGTGGATCGGTTTCGGTAGGAATCACGAGCCAGTCTTCGCCTATCGACTGGGCAAATTTACCCATGCCGTTTTTCGTGTAATTGTCGGGATCCCGCAAAACTGTGTGCATGTCCTCAACCTTGGTCAGCAGCCAGCCGCCATGATCCCCGGGGAATATATTGCTGCACCATGTAATGGGTCCAAGCGTGCGGTGAATTTCCGGGATCATGGTCTCCTGCGGACAGACATCGACATTTTCCCGGGCAAAAAGTTCGAGCCGAACGGCTTTGTCAGCCGGAACGTGGGCCGGGAGTGCTTGGGTTGGTGCGGAAGCCATTTTGATTCTCCGAATTTGAAATATTCTTTGCTTACCAGATAATACGCATTTGCGCCGCCAGTCTGCGGTTGCGAAGCGCAATGGCGCGTTGCTGCGAACTGACAAACCTAGTTGACTCAGGCAGATGCTCCAAAACATCAGCCAGTTGGACCTTTCTTAAGGTAGGCATCGGCTTCTCGCTGGCTTCGAACCAGCGCCCCTGAATGGCGCCAGTGGGATAGCCCGAAATGTCGAGCCAGTTATGGACACCGGGATCACGTGCCGAAATGACCGTTCGAAATACGCCATCGTCGTCGACCAGTCCCTGCATGTCATTGAGACTGGACTGGTTATTGTACCAGTCAGTGGTTTCATAAAGGTCGTTGGTCAGGATGATTGACCAGTATTTATAGCTATCCGGTACCCTGACCTCGCTGATCAGCGCCTCGTCGTCCGCGAGTTCATAGGCCCCTTCATAGTAGAATTGCCCTGCCAGACCCGACATTTGCGAGACATCGAATATCTTGAACCTGTTTACATAGCCTTCGTCCCGAAGCTCTTCGACATGCGTGGGAAATGCCAGTGCGCAGACAGCGGCAATACCCGGTATTTCAGCAAAAGCTTCATTCAGTTGTTCGGTAGAGAGGCGACCTTTTGCTTCGTCGACGTCCAACCGTGCTATGCCGAAACGCGGTTCCCGCTCGACACCCCAGTCGCAAGCAACAATCCGCACCATGAGCTTTTCACAATGCGGATCGAGCAAGAACCAGTCACCTTCATAGCCAGCCGGGCGTTCCGGCGAGATCACGACCTCGAAAGCCCCGTCTTCATCCACCGCCAGATCATCAAAATCAATTTGCCCTAATAGCGGATGATGCTTGCCTGTCCGCAACGTGTCCGGTCCCATTTGCGCCAATATGATCATGCGGACGGTCCCGCGATCACCGCGGAGTAAATAGGATCCACCCTTCTCGATCAGACAGGATTTGTAAATTGTATCGGCGTTGGGCTGAAATATATTCTGTGCAATATTCAGTTCGGGCACGAACACCGGATGGCGCCGATCACCCACCATTGCATCGCTGCTGGCACGGGCTAGGCCTGCAAGCAGCAACCGCGTAGATTCTGCCATAACTTGGGGGTCGCTACGCAATCTTTCAGGCACTCTCTGGCGCATTGCATCGCCGAGCGGGCGCAACCCGTCAATCAGCTTTTCCCATTCAAGCCCGTCATTTGCCATATCCGGCATCCTTCCATCTTCACCCATTCGCTTTTTATCCACGCCAGTTGCCGCAAACCCGTCCCCCGGCAGGTGAGTGAACAGCGCAGCCATACAAACTGACCACTTCAAAAAGGAACGGCGCACAATGAAATCGACTGACATGCGACTGGATGTTACCTCCATGACTGGCTTGAATCAAAAGGTAGAAATTGCTGCCACGCTGCACCTGCCGGAGGATATGCCTGATGGTGATCTGCAGCTGATTTTCGCCGTTCATGGCGGCGGATATCAGCGTCTTTACTGGGATCCACCCTTTGTCGATGAAAGTTACAGCTTTGCTCGCTGGTTTACGGATCATGGCAAGGCAGTGCTCGCGATCGACATGCTGGGTATGGGAGAAAGCAGCAAGCCGGAACCGGAAAGCCTGCTCAGCGGCGCCATTATTACCGCCGCCCATGCTAGCGCCCTAGCCCAGGTCGTTACCATGCTGGACCGGCCCGTGGGCATCACGGGCCTGGGCCATTCCATGGGCGGCATGATGATGATTGCACAGGCCGCAGCGCATCCTGCATTCGACCGCGTCGCTGTACTGGGATGGGCAAATGAACCGATGGTGCTCGGCGACACCGATGTCGCGACCCTCCAGGCGGACCTCATCCCAAGCGGTTATCTCCCCACTGCGCGCGAACCGATGCGGACACTCTTTTACTGGCCAGATGTACCATCAGATTTGATCGAAGCAGACGAAGCTCATGCCTCGACAACGCCCGCAACTTTAGGCCGTGATGCTCTAACGCCCGGTATTGTGCATGAGGCAGCCGCTCGCATCGCCGTGCCGGTGCTCGTCGTGCAAAGCGACATAGACACCAGTCCTGCCCCTGAAAATGAACCGGCCTATTATAGCGCTTCTCCAGCGGTCGAATTGCAAATCGTAAAAGATGCTGCCCATTGTCAGAATTTCGCAGGCACGCGCAGCAAGCATTGGGCCGACCTCAATGACTGGATCGATCGGACCAGTTAAAAAGCCCGGCCACGCATCGCGGCAACCGCTCCACCATCAACCCTTAGGTCGCAGCCGGTAATATAGCCTGCTGCATCCGACAGCAGAAACTCGGTCGCGGAAGCAATGTCATCCGCCGTGCCCCAACGGCCCGCTGGAGTCGCATCGATCATGGCTTGAGCCCGGTCCCCGCTTGCCGCTTCCATCCGTCCCATCGAAGTTGCAATGACACCCGGCGACAGCGATACAATCCGTGCACCTCTTGCTCCCCAGTCCAGCGCACGCTGCTCGCAAAGTCGAATGATCGCGCGTTTGGAAAATGAATAGGCATGACTCTCCATCTTGCCGCCGAGCGTGCTGGCCAGCGCTGCCAGTGGCGGCTCCAGCGCATCGAAAAGCCCCGGATGCAATGGATCGGCGAGCAAGTCCTCGATCGATGAATCCTGCGGCCCGAGATGACCCGCTACAGAAGCGATCATAACACAGGTCGCACCGGGACCAAGCAGAGGTTCAAGCGCGTCGAGCAGGTGCACAGGGCCAATGCTATTGGCCCGGATTATCGATTGCCAATCAGCCTGCGCGGGCGACAAGCCGGCTGCGTTGACGATTGACCGGATATTACCCGCCTGTGCACATCGTGCTGCTAAGGCTTCGGCTAGCGAGGGCTCGTCCAGACCGCCTGCAAGTCCTTCGGCCTGAATGCCTTCGCTGGACAATGCAGAAAGCAATTCGTCCAGACCTGCTTCGTTCACATCGGTCAATATCAGCCGTTGTGTGCGACCGAGCAGTCTTGCGATGGCCGAGCCCATACCGCCTGCGGCTCCCGTGATGACGGCAAGCTGCGTCACAGCTTTTTCAGATAACGCAGCGTCCGGTCCGATGCGATCCGCCCAGCTATTCCGGAGACACCGCCGCCGGGATGGCTACCTGCCCCGCCCAGAAAAAGACCGGGAACGGCAGGCTTTGGTCCGCCGAATCCGGTGGCGGGACGATGCACGCCAGCACGCAGGGCTCCAAAATCGACATGCGTGACGCAGCCATTGGCAACGTTCAGCCGCAATTCGCGTTCGCGCGCGGTTTCAACGAAACGGCCCACTTCATGCTGGAAGCCGTCATAATATTCGGAAAGCTGTGCAATGATGGATGCCATCGTCTTGTCTTTCAGAGCCGGTGACCAGCCATCGCGCGCATCCACCGCCATGGCTGGCAAATAAAGATAGGCAATGGAGCAACCGGTGGGAGCCTGGCTGGGATCGATGTTGGAAAGCGGACTGAGCGAAACAGCATGTCGCTCCGGAATATCCCCGCGTCGTGCCGTAGCAAAGCTGTTCCGTACATCGTCAGCCAGCCCGATCAGACCGACTGCCTTGTTCAAATCGGCATCGTCGTGGCGCATGTCCTGATGCTTTTTAAGCCGCAGGGGCGCTTTCATCGCAATATTAGCCAGGAAAGGCGCAGCATTGGAGCGATTGGCCGGAACATGTTCGATCCGCTGCATCAGGCGGCGTTCAACCGCGCCCGGAGTGGTCATTGCAAAGGTAGTTTTCGGGTCGCTGGTGGCGATAACCGCCTTGCCGCGCAGGACACGCCCGTCCGAAAGGCGTACGCCTTTTGCAGCTCCGTCCTCGATCAGTATTTCGGCAACAGGCGCGTCGAGCAAAATCTCTACCCCTGATTCCGTTATGCTGCTCGCCATCGCATTGGCAAAGGCCTGCAAGCTGCCAACCGGTTTTCCCGTTCCCAAACGGTGCGTGACGGCAAAAATCATATAGGCCGCAGCATTGCCGTCGTCATCCACGGGTCCAGCGCCGGCCGCAATGCCATTGAGCAAAGCGATTGTCGCGGGATGTTCAAACCATTCGCAGGCAACCTGATCCGCCGTCGCCTTGGAAATGGCGACCAACTGATCCTTCAGCTTCACATTGCGGACTGCACTGGAAATCAGCTTGGCCATATTGCGCAGGTCCGGCCGGCCCGGTTCCGCCATCATCATGGGAAAGCCGATATCCATCATCGCGTCCATGACTTCCATGAATTTCAGATATTGCTTGCCATCCGCCGGGTGGATACGGGCAATATCATCGGCCGTGCGCTTGTAGTCACGGAACAGCGCGATGGACTGGCCATCGGGGTGGAGATAGGCGTAGCTTGGATCGGGATCGATGGTGCTCAGGCCGTGGCGCTTCAGTTCGAGATCTTCGATAATGCCGGAACCGCGAGCGAACAGCAATTCCACGGCACAGGGCGTAACCAGATAATCGGGTGCTTCCGGGATCATATAACCGGAACTGGTCATGCCACCGACTTTTGCCATCCGCTCGACAACGACCACTTTCTTGCCCGCCCGGCTTAGATATCCCGCAGCGGCCATGCCATTATGACCTGCCCCGACGATCACTGCATCATATATATCGCTCATTCAGCCGTCCCCTCAATCGCGGCAATTTCCCCGGCTATTGATCGCGCCGCGAACCAATAGCAATATATTGCGACCAGCAGGAACAGACCGAGCAGCAGCAAAGCCTGTTGCAGTCCCGTACCCGCCGCCGCGCTGCACGTCGCGCCAACAGAGGCTTTTCCAGCGACGAGGCAATCACCGACATAGGACACCCCGTAATTTACTTTCGCCAGCCAATCGCTCATGAAACCAAGGAAAGCCGATCCTATACCAAGGCCGAAACATGTCTGCCCGAAGGCGTGGATCGCGGCGGCTGTCGCCCGCATTCTTGGTTCCACCAAACGCTGTGTCACTGTCATGATTGTCGGCAAAAATGCATAGAGACAAAAGGTCGCAGCGAAAA
>JGI25318J35512_1000306_pt1 | contig 29429 bp, 31 predicted proteins | sample AutmiccommunBRH9_FD_35512 | JGI IMG/M metagenome (IMG submission 35512)
GAGAGCGTTGGGCTTTTCCATCTAGTTATTTGCTTTTCCGCGAAGGCCCGGGCCGCCCAGCCCGGGCCTTCGCATGCCACATTGAAGTAGGAGTTCCCTTGATCACGGTCGAAAATCTCGCAATCGACGTTGGCGCGCGTCGACTGATGTCCGGAGTCACCTTTCGCGTGACTCCGGGCGACAAAATCGGCCTGGTCGGGCGAAACGGAGCGGGGAAGACCACGCTGACGCGCACCCTCTCTGGAGAACTCCAGCCCGCCGAAGGCAGCATCAGCGTTTCGGGCGAACTTGGGTTTCTTCCGCAGGATCCTCGCACGGGCGACCCCGACCAGCTCGCCCGTCACCGGATTCTTGACGCGCGCGGACTGGGAACGCTGACTCAGCAGATCACGAAGGCTGCCGATGACATGGCATCTGAGGATCCTGCGATCGCCGACAAGGCAATGAAGCGCTTCGGCAACCTGACCGACCGTTTTCAGACGCTGGGTGGCTACGCTGCCGAGGCAGAAGCGGCTTCGATTTCTAACAACCTGGGTCTTCCTGACCGTGTTCTCGACCAGCCGTTGGGCACGCTGTCGGGTGGTCAGCGACGCAGGATCGAGCTCGCACGCATCCTCTTCTCCGATGCCGACACGATGATCCTTGACGAGCCCACGAACCACCTCGATGCGGATTCAATCGTGTGGTTGCGCGAGTTCCTGAAGAGCTACCGCGGGGGAGTGATCGTGATTAGCCACGACATTGATCTCGTCGGTGACACCGTGAATCGGGTGTTCTACCTCGACGCAAACCGCCAGGTCATCGACATCTACAACATGGGGTGGAAACTGTACCTGCGTCAGCGTGCGGCCGACGAGGAGCGCCGACGCAAAGAGCGCACCAGCGTCGAGAAGAAGGCCTCGGCACTGCAGCAGCAGGCCGCGCGCTTCGGTGCGAAGGCCTCGAAGGCAGCCTCTGCCCATCAGATGGTCGCGAGAGCCGAGAAGATGCTCTCCGGGCTCGAAGACGAGCGTCAAGTGGATCGCGTCGCGAAGCTCCGCTTTCCAGACCCGGCCCCGTGCGGCAAGACACCGCTCATGGGGGAGATGCTCTCAAAGTCCTACGGATCGCTCGAGATCTTCGCTGGCGTGGATCTCGCGATCGATCGAGGCTCCAAGGTCGTGATCCTGGGCCTGAACGGCGCGGGCAAGACCACCCTCTTGCGGATCCTGGCCGGGGTGGACGAACCTGACGCAGGCAGCCTGATCGCGGGTCACGGGCTCAAGGTTGGCTACTACGCGCAGGAGCACGAAACGCTTGACGTGAAGGCCAGCGTGCTCCACAACATGGTGTCGGTGTCGCGGCACCTGACGGAGACCGAAGCTCGCCGGGTATTGGGCTCGTTCCTGTTCACTGGCGACGACGTGCACAAGCCCGCGGGTGTGCTTTCCGGTGGCGAGAAGACGAGGCTCGCCCTCGCGATGCTTGTGGTTTCGAGTGCCAACGTTCTGCTGCTCGATGAGCCCACGAACAACCTCGACCCAGCGAGCCGCGAGGAGATCCTCGATGCTCTCGCGAACTTCACGGGGGCGGTCGTGCTGGTCTCGCACGACCCGGGCGCAGTTGAGGCACTCAATCCAGAGCGCGTGCTGATCATGCCAGAGGGCACCGAAGATCACTGGTCGAAGGAATACCTCGATCTCATCGAACTCGCCTAAGCGTCGAGCAGAGCGTCTTCGACGTCGGCGTCGCTCGGTCCTTGCCGTCGACGCCGTTCTGCGCGGCGAGCGTCCTCACGAAGGACGGACGCATCGCCAGCGTTGAGGTTGCGATATTCCTGACGCGCGGCATAGGCCACGCCAATGAAGGCGATCAGGATGAAGACGTACCACTGCAGCGCGTAGGAAAGGTGCGGTCCTTCATCTCGTTCCGGCTTCGCCGGGAGGATGCCAGTGTTGCCCGACGGTGTTTCTGACACGAGCTGTCCGTACGCGCCGGTGAATATGCGCTCGGAGTTCAACTGCGACCCCAGTTCGGTGAGGTTGATGCTCGCTACCGACCGACCCGAGGTGCTCCTCCCGAAGATCTCCGGTTCGCTCGCTCGCAGTCGCGCCTCTACGGTGACAAGACCGTCGGGCGCCTCAGGAAGGTTCGCCGGAATCTCATCGGCACCGGCAACGGGAACCCAGCCGCGATCCACAAAGAAAACCGTGCCATCTGTGAGTTGCAGCGGCATGATCATGTTCGAACCGACACCCTCAGCCGCGGGTCGATTGCGAGCGAGGAACGGCTCGCCGATGTACGTGCCGGTAGCCTCGACCGTTTGCCACTTCAACTCGTTCTCGTCGAAGTCGCTGAGACCAGTGACGGCTTCTGAGAGGGGGACAACCGGGGCATCGTAGTTCGCGTCGATACGCGCGATCTCGGCCCGGGCTTCCGCTCTGCGATCGAACTGCCAATTGCCGAACCAGACGCACGCAAGAGAGAACAGGATCAACATCGCGAGGTATCCGAACCAGCGCCTGCTGCGCAGGAAGCTCCATCCGACGGTCCGCGTGTGAGTCACTCCACAATCTCCTCACCGCTGATCGGTGAGACCTCAACCGGGAAGGACCGTGTCGTGAGGTAGTCACGCAGGAAGTCAAGGTGTTCATCGCACGCCAGCCAAGTCTTTCGGCGTTCCTCGCCGTGAATTTTCGGGTTTCGCCAGTGGATCGCGGCAGTCGCACGCTCTCGACACGCAGCGCGCGAGCACTCGAGAATCTGCGGGGTGTTGGCGCCGAGCGACACCGTGAGCACGCCGCTCACGTGTGATCACCGCTCTTGCGCCGCTCTGCCGGTGCGTCGATGATAATGAGGGTCTCTGGCGACTCTGGGGTTCCAGCCCGGACAGTGTCGGCTTCCGACTGAGTGCTCCCCGTGAGCTCCAACGGTGTCGGTGCTTCCGGACGGTCGCCATCACCGCTGTGGTCGACGGCGTTGGCGACGAGAACCGCGAACCAAGGCAGGATGACGGAACCCGCGGCGGCCAACAAGATCCACCAGCCGCGCACCCAGAAGAGTGAGGCAATGCACACCACCCGCAGGCTCATCGCGATGAAGTACATGCGCATGCGGCGCGCACGATCTTCGGCCGGGGTCACCCCTGCCGAAGTCACGCTGTATTGCTCAGACATGCGCCTCGTCTCCGTTCCCTCCTAGAGTACCGCCCCGCACTGAGTGCCCGGTGCGAGCAGACCTCGGGAAGTGCCGAGTTCCTCTAGGCTAATCAGAGCATTCGACGGAAGGATCCACCCGATGAACACCTCTCGTACCGTACTCGTGACCGGCGGCAATCGCGGCATCGGATTTGCCATCGCAGAACGGATGATCGCAGACGGGCACCGCGTGGCCGTGACCGCGCGCTCGGGCGAGGGGCCGGTTGGCACACTGACGGTGCGAGCCGAGATGACCGATTCGGCGTCTATCGATGCCGCGTTCTCAGAGGTCGAGCGCGAACTCGGTCCGGTCGAAGTTGTCGTGGCAAACGCTGGGATCACCAAAGACACCCTGCTGCTGCGGATGACGGAGGAAGAGTTCACGAGCGTCATCGATACCAACCTCACCGGCACGTTTCGCGTAGTCAAGCGCGCGGCGAAGGGCCTGTTGAAGGCTCGATTTGGGCGAGTCATTTTGATCTCGAGCGTGGTCGGACTGTACGGCTCACCCGGGCAGATCAACTATTCCTCGTCAAAAGCCGGACTCGTGGGCTTCGCTCGGTCACTCACCCGAGAACTGGGTTCGCGCGGTATCACCGCGAATGTGATCGCTCCCGGTTTCATTGAAACCGACATGACCGCGGAGCTTCCGGAGGCGCAACAGAAGCAGTACCTGAGCTCTATTCCGGCCGCGCGTTTCGGTCAGGTCTCTGAGATCGCCGCCGCCGCCTCATGGCTCGCTGGAGACGAGGCGGGGTACATCTCGGGGGCCGTCATTCCGGTCGATGGTGGCCTCGGGATGGGCCACTAGAGCCTTACGGGGTCTCGAGCAGCCTGTCGAGCAGCGGGATTGCCCGCCGCAGGTCGTCTTCAATCGCCACATCAGCGAAGTCAGTAACGATGGGCTTCGCGTTGAACCCGACCGAGAGCGCGGCGACTTCCATCATCTTGAGGTCATTCGCGCCGTCACCGATGGCAACCGTCGAACCCCAGCGGATCCCTTCGGCCAAAGCCCATTCCCGCAGGGCATCGGCCTTCGCCTGCGCGTCGATGATGGGGCCTGTCAGCCGTCCAGTGAGCATCCCGTCGGAGACCTCCAACCGGTTCGCGCGCCAGTAGTCGAGGTGCAGGTCTTTCGCGAGCGGATCGAGTACTTCGTGAAAGCCTCCCGACACCACCCCGACCTTGCCGCCCCGAGCGTGTACTTCGGCGACGAGTTCGTGGATCCCGGGTGTGGGCCTCACGCGCCGATAGGTCTCCTCGAATACGGACTCGGGTACCCCTGCCAGCGTTGCCACACGCTCACGGAGGCTCTCTGCGAAATCGAGCTCTCCGCGCATGGCCCGCTCGGTAACTTCGGCGACCTGCTCGCGGGTACCCGCAGCATCGGCGAGCAACTCAATGACCTCATCTTGAATTGTCGTTGAATCACAATCGAGTACCACCAGGGGGCGTTGGGCGGGGGAGAAGCTCATGCGTCCAGTGTAGAGATCGCACACGCTGCCTCCGCGCACCAACCAGGAGTATCTGACTGAGTAGGCTTACAGCTATGGTCAATGTGCTCCGGTTTAGCGATGTTTCTTACGTGCGGGGCGGTCGTCCCATCCTTGACGGGGTGAACTGGGAGGTTGACAGCTCGGAGCGTTGGGTGGTGCTCGGCGCGAACGGTGCTGGCAAAACCACGTTGCTACGAATCGCGACCGCAAATGACTATCCCACCTCAGGCACGGTCGAGGTCCTCGACCAGAAGCTCGGCACCTTTGACATTTGGGAGTTGCGTAACCGACTGGGCTTCGCGTCGACCGCGACGGCCCGTCGAATTCCCGCAAGCGAGACGGTGAGAAACCTTGTCCTCACCGCTGCATACGCGGTTGAGGGTCGCTGGAACGAGTCGTATGACGACTATGACTTCCGGCAGGCTGATCGCATCGTCGCCGAATGGGGCCTCACAGAGTTGGCAGACCACCCGTTCGGCACCCTCAGCGATGGGGAACGCAAGCGCGCGATGATTGCCCGTGCGGTGATGACCGATCCCGAGTTGCTCCTCCTTGACGAGCCGAGCGCGAGTCTTGATCTGGGCGCGCGTGAGCGTCTCCTGCAGATGCTTTCGGGGTTCGCGCAGTCACCTGACTCGCCGGCCATGATCATGGTGACGCATCACGTGGAAGAGATTCCTCCCGGGTTCACTCACGTCCTCATGCTGAAAGATGGCAAGATTCAGGCATCGGGGCCCATTGCTCAGACGCTCACCGCCGAGTCGCTGGGTGAGACGTTTGGAATGCGTTTTGATTTGAGCGTTGAAGGCGGTCGCTTCGCCGCGGTTGCGCGCGTCTAGCGTGGACGCACGAATCAACCCTCGTATCTGCTAAAGTAGAGTTTTGGCACATCACCGCTAAAGACTTCGTGCGCTCTGCGCATCAATCACCGACAGCATAAGGACACCCATGAAGACCGAGATCCACCCCGAGTACAACGCCATCGTGTTTCGCGACCTGGCTTCGGGCGAGACGTTCCTCACCCGTTCCACGCTCACCAGCAGCAAGACCATCGAGCTTGATGGTGCGACCTACCCGGTGATCGACGTTGAGATTTCGAGCGCCTCGCACCCGTTCTACACGGGGAAGCAGCGCATCATGGACTCGGCCGGTCGTGTCGAGAAGTTCAACAAGCGCTTCAAGGGCTTCGGCGCCTAACCACTTCCTCGCCAATCAGGCGGGCAATGCAACGAGGCGGGCAACACCTTCGGGTGTCGCCCGCCTCGTTGCGTCTTGGGTCAGTGCAGGGTTCCCGCTCCATTGATCTGCCTGATAGTCAGCTCTCGCGGATGGGCCAGGTGCCGTCGGCCACGAAGCTGGCATCTTTGACTCGTCGCATGTACTCCTGAAAGCTTTCGGCCTGTGCGGCCGCCCAGCCGATCTGAGCGTCATGTACCGCGAGAATCTCCTCCGGGAGGACTTTGGCATACTTACGCGCGATCGCTTGCGCCACACGGCCCGCCGCAATTGCGTCTTCTCCGGCATCGTGCGCCGTACCGAGTTCCACCTCGTAGTGTGCGGCGACAACTTCTAGCGTGCGCTTTCCCTTCCGGAATCGATCGAACTGCTTATCGAGGATCAGTGGATCAATCACGGGGGAGACCGCGCCCGGCCACGTCACGCCGTGCCGAGCGGATTCGGCACGGAGCAAGCTGAGGTCAAACGGCGCGTTGTACGCCACCACGGGAAACCCGCGCTCAATCATCGCGTGAAGCTGCAGCACGATCTGCCCCACACCCACATGCGGCTGGACTCCGCTCGCCCGAGCCACCTCGGTGGTGATGCCGTGAATGCGCGCCGCTCCCTCTGGAATTTCGATGCCGGGATCGATGAGCCAGTCGTACCGTTCCTTTACCTCGCCGGATCCACCGATGAGAGCAATGGTCGAGCTCACAATCCGTGCACTGGAGGTGTCAACTCCGGTGGTCTCAGTATCGAAAACGGCCAGGTTTTCAGCCCACAAGGGAAGATAATCAGTCACGGTGCTCCTTTTCCTCGTTCCTGATGCTACCGGCAGGCGCCGACATCGGTGGGCCGGACGGCTACACTCGACAGGTGACCGACGCATTGCCAGACCTTCTCGTACCGACCCTCGGAGCTGACACTCGAGCGTGGCAGTATGGCGATCCAGGCGGCGCTCCGATGATTCTGGTGCATGGGTTTCGCGGTGACCACCACGGGCTTGACCTCCTCGCGCGGGAGATCGCTCGACGCTCACCCGGAGTCCGCATCATCGTGCCGGATCTTCCCGGCTTTGGTGCCACTCCGGCGCTCCCTCGGCGCATACACGATCTCAATCTCTACGGTGAGTGGCTGCGCGAATTTGCCCTCCAGGTTGCCGGCGATCGTTTCGCGATACTCGGGCACTCATTTGGCTCGTTGGTGGTCGCAAACTCGATCGCGGGTGGCCTCGCTCCCAGTAACGTGACACTTATCAATCCAATTTCTGCCCCCGCTCTCGAGGGCCCACAGGGTGTGCTGACGCAACTCGCCACCTGGTACTACCGTGCCGCCGATGCGCTTCCCGAGCGCGCGGCGCGTGGCCTTCTCGGGCATCCCATCATTGTGCGTCTCATGAGCGAGGTGATGGCAAAGACCCGCGACCGTGAACTCCGATCCTGGATCCACGGTCAGCACGACACCTACTTCAGCATCTTCTCCGACACCGGTACCCTGCTGCAGGCATTCCAGGCTTCTGTGTCGCACACCGTCGTTGAATACGCTTCGGCGCTGACCCAGCCCACCCTGCTCATTGCGGGTGATCGAGACGACATTACTCCGCTGCCAGAGCAGCTTTCACTGCGTAACCGCCTCCTTGACGCGCGCCTGCGCATCGTTCCGGGAGTGGGCCACCTCGTGCACTACGAGGCGGTGGATCACGCAGCGGCCGAGATTCACTCGTTCCTCATTGCGCTCAGCACGACGGGGGAGCGGGCGTGAGGATCCACCAGATCGACAGCATTGACGCTCCCGAGCTTGCTGACTATACGCAACTCACAGATGTTGCGCTGCGCCGGGTGCGGGAGCCAGTCGAGGGGCTCTACCTCGCAGAGTCACCCAAAGTCATCGAGCGCGCGTTGCGCGCTGGCCATCAGCCACGCTCGGTCCTGCTCCTGCAGGAGTGGCTGCCCCGAGTTGAGCCATTGCTCGAGAGATTTCCCGAGGTACCGGTCTATGTCGGAAATGACGCTCAGCTTGAACAGCTCACCGGGTTTCACATGCATCGGGGTGCACTCGCGTCCATGCATCGACCTCAGGAACTCGATCCGCTCGAACTCCTGGCCCGCTCAACTCGCGTTGTCGTGCTTGAGGATCTTGCCGATCACACGAATGTTGGCGCCATTTTTCGGTCGGTCGCGGCGCTTGGCGCGGATGCGGTCTTGCTCACACCCGCCTGCGCGGATCCACTGTATCGTCGCTCGGTCCGTGTGAGCATGGGTGCGGTGCTGCAGGTGCCGTGGGCACGGTTGCCCGACTGGCGCACCGCCGGCCCGATGATTCGAGATGCCGGATACGATCTCGTCGCGTTTGCGCTCCGGGAGGATGCCGAGGACCTCGCTGACTTCTCACACTCGCTGCCGCCGCGGCTCGCGCTGATGTTCGGTACCGAGGGTGAGGGTCTGAGCCGCAGGGCACTGGCCGCAGCGACTCGGAGCGTCGTCATCCCGATGGAACACGAGGTCGACTCTCTCAACGTAGCGACCGCCGCCGCGGTGGCACTCTGGGCGGTTCGCGCGGCTGACCGCACACACTCAGAGATTCGATAGCCGACAGACGTAGGCTGCAGGCGACGACCTCGTCGCGCTGAGCGATCGAGACGGGGGAGAGGAGGGGAGCGAACGGGATGGGTATGCACCGTGGCCGCGCCCTGGCCTACGCGCTCCTTGCGCTCGTGTTCGGCGGATTGTCCTACGCAGTCGGCGTGGGCAGCCTGCTGGGTCAACGCGCTGAGGCAAGCGTGCTCGAGGCGGCAAGCTTCACCTACGATCCGCCAGCGCCGCTGAGTCTTGTATCTGTTCCCGCTGTAATAGTGGCCCTGTTGCTGATTGGCGCGCTTGCACTGTGGGCACACGGAGCGCGTCGCGCACTCGCTGTGGTGATCTTTCCGACGATCGCGATCGTGACCTCCCAACTGCTGAAGCAGCGGGTTTTGGAGCGGCCCGGGCTGTTCGAGTTCGACGCCGAGAACACATTTCCCAGCGGGCACATGACGGTGTTCGCGGTCGTAACTGCCGCACTCATCTGGGCGGTGCCGCGCGTTTTGCAGCCGACCGCGGCCCTCCTTGGTGCGATCTTGACCGGGGTCGCCGCCTGGCAGCTCCTCGAATATGGGTGGCACCGCCCGAGTGATCTCATTGGTGCGCTGTCACTCGGTGTGCTGGTGTTCGCGTGTGCCGCGCTGATCCGCGTGCGGGGTAGTCGCACGTTGCCTCGAGCGCCGGGCCGAGTGTCGTTTGCGGTAAACAGAATTCTCGGAGTGCTGCTCGCCCTTGTCGGTGCGACGCTGGTGGCGGGCGGCCTCGCACTGACGGTCGCCGCGGGCTGGTTCACCTCCGCGGAGTTAATGATCTCGGGTGCCCAGGTGGCCGTGATCGGGGCAAGCGCACTCGCTTCGCGCGCGTACCTCGCGCTCAGTGCGTAGCGCAGTCGCAGCTAGGCGATCGAAAGGTCGCATGCGTGCCAGCTGGTGAATGTCAGCTGTCGTTCACGTCTGGTTCCTGGGCGCGTGTCGATGGCCGGTCTTCGCCCCGGAGATGCGCTTCGAAGTCCTGTGCATGACCCGGCAATCCGTGTTTGCTAGTCAACGGATCGATAAACACATCCGGTTCGGCGGGCGGTCGCATCGTGAAGAGCAGGAAGCTTGCCAGCAAGCCCACCAAGAATACCGTCGACAGTGCAATGGTGAGGGTACTTGGTGTGAGCTCACGGAGTATCTGCACGAACAGCACCTGCGCGCAAACGATGATGAGCGCAAAGACGCTGATGTCGATCCACAAGATGTTTCTTCTCGTGAAACTCTTGTACAAGAAGACGAGTCCAATCATGCTGATGGGGATGGAATACAGTGCCACCGTTGCCGCTGGAACGAAAGACGACTCCCGATACCCGCCAAGTGCGAACAGCACCACCTGGAGCAGAACCACGGGCCACACAGCGATCTTGATGTGTTCCCAGTAGCTCTCGTTCACGGCACCGAATATCGCCGCGAGCTTCTTGTGGCCAGACCAGTCGTATACGAAATGCAGCAGAGACCCGAGGATCACCAGTGGCAACATCATCCACCAACTTGTGACGACGAGCGCTTCAAGGTCCACGCTCAGATTCTACGTCGTCGCATGCAATGCCTGCCGGGCTCACGTGACGTTCGATGATCTCGGCCAGACCACTTGACCTTTGACTCTTGGCTCTCTCAGAGTGTTGATAATCTATATTATGTCAGCTCGAGTTTCTCCTTAGTGCCCCACTCAGAAACCGTCACGCACTTTGTGCAGGCGTCAGCGTCGTCGTAACTGCGACACTCCCCTCGAGCGTCCGGTGCACCGGGCAACGATCCGCAATTGAAAGCAATGACTCGCGCTGGTCGTTCGTCAACTCGCCTTCAATGGAGATCACTCGCTCAATATGGTCAACTTGGCCTGTTGTCTTCTCGCAGGTCGCACAGTCCTCTGCGTGTATGCGCGAGTGCTTCAGCGTGACGCCGATTCGACCAATGGGCCATTTCTTGCGTTCTGCGTACATTCTGAGTGTCATGGAGGTGCAAGCGCCCAATGCCCCGAGTAAGTATTCGTAGGGTGACGGACCGGAGTCTGCGCCAATCGGGTGTGGCTCATCTGCGAGCTGAGAGTGATGTGGGGTAGTCACCACCTGACCGTATGGACGATGGCTACTCTCCCCCACGTGCACGACACCCTCAGGTAGTGACGCTGCTAGACCGCCGTGAGCCATGGCTGGGAGCGAACTATCCACCTTCGGGAAGTATCGAGCCGCCCACACCGCGATGACCTCGGCGGCGAATTCAGCATCAGCGGGCCGCGTGAGGAGATGATTGGCGTCGTCAAGCGCAATGAAAGATTTTGGGTGAGGCGCCGCATCAAAAATCTGCTGTGCGTGCTCTATCGGCACAATCGGATCCGCTGGAGAATGCATGACAAGAAGCGCTGGGGCAAGGCGACTGATCTGGCCGCCCAACCGCTGGCCCTCAACATCCGTGAGGAATTTCTGGCTCACCTGGAATGGTGTTCCGCCGAGGTCGATCCAGGCGGCCCCGGTTGTTTCGATCTCGTTGACCTTCTCCTCGAGAACTCCAAGGACATGTCGCGGGTCTGCTGGTGCCCCAATCGTTGCAATTGCGCAGACTTCGGGGATCCTCTCCGCCGCAGCGAGCACTGCCGATCCCCCAAGCGAATGCCCAATCAAGAGACTCGGTGCTTCGAAACGCAGGCGAAGGAAGTCAGCCGCTGCGACAAGGTCATCAATGTTCGTCGAGAATGTCGTGTCGGCAAAATCGCCACCTGAGTGGCCGAGCCCTGTGAAGTCGAACCGCAACACTGCGATGCCGTGTTTGGTGAGAGCGCGGGCAATCCGAGTCGCAGCAACTGCGCCCTTGCCGCAGGCAAAACAATGCGCGAAAAGAGCATATGCACGCGGGTTCCCGGGAGGCAACTCCAGGCGGCCAGCAAGGGTATCGCCCTGTGCGCCCGCGAATATCGTTGGCGTCACTGAGGAACGGGCGCTCGTCATACCACTCCATCTGCCTTGTTTGTGAGTCGATGCCAGCGTACTCCGGTAGCTCCGGTGCCCACCACAGCTATCTGTCTCGCTCAGAGAGAGTTTGTGAGGAATCATGGCTCCGGTTTCGCGAACGGCTCAGGGTCTTCAGGTCACAATCACGCAACTCGGAAGGCACTCGTGCGGCGCATTGGGCACTTCTCCTCGGCAAACGAGAGCGCGAATGTATGGCACGGAGACCTATCTCTTGCTAGCTGCAGTGACTCACAGGGATAAACCGCCGCCTGGCCCTGAATGAGTGAAACGTAACTCCCTCAACACAACAGTTTGGCTGCCTGCTCAACCCTGTTCCCACGTCAACAGTTGATTTTGTCCACTAGCTCGGAACAATGATGGCTCGAAACCCGAATCATGCCGAGGAGGCCTCTGCGTTCATGACTTCTTGGACTAGCCAACTATTGGGCTTGGTGGATGTATCCCTTACTAGGGGAAATCCACTATGGCGAGATTGAGTGGAAGCTCATTCGTTCGGGCCTCAGGCTTGGCAAACTTCCCCTGGAGAAACGTGCCACTCAGGTAGTCGTCCGCGTTCGCGATCTGTTCCGGGTCCACCTGGCCGCTGTAGTCAAAGCCCTTGAGTTCATAGGGAAGCGAGTCTGCCTCGAGGAGACTTGGACCATCCATCAATTGAAAGTGCAGGTGAGACGCGTTGGCGTTTCCTGTGTTTCCGAGCTTCCCGAGTACCTGCCCCTCCCCCACAGTGTCGCCAACTTTGACCGTGACCGAACCTGAAATCATGTGGGCATACATTGCGTACACCCCATTACCCAGATCAAGCACCACATGATTGCCGTCGACGTTCTCGACTGTCAATTTGGCTGCCAAAGCGGGGTCGTTTGCTGGCAAGACTCCTGGCGCGTTCGCCTGCATACCGTCAAGAATCGACACGACCTGCCCGTCCGCCACTGCGAGAATTTCTGCTCCATAGTCGACATAGCTGTCATTGCTCGTCTGATCGCCTGAGTAAAATTCACCCTGATCGTTGGTTCGCTTCCAATCGATCGCAAAGCGCTGGCTGTTGTTCAGCTTTCCGTTGACCGACATTAACGAACTGCGATGCGGAAACCCCGGTTCGCAGCAGCCATTGAGCGCAATCCAGTTTTCTCCTCGGACCGGCGGCAAAATGACTGGCACCGTTTGCGAGGAAAAGGCAACTGGTGTCGTCAGATAGTCAATTGGACCAGATGCACCAAAGGCTGGCGATGCAGCTCCGGTCCCGTAGAGGTGGTGCAGAAGTGCCTTCGGGGCCTCCTCGAGTGAGTCGAAGGCGAAATCAATGAACAGCACCCTCGTTTCCTGGGGCGGGATCTCTGGGCTGTCAATGTAGCCTGCCGGAAGGTCGCGTAACCGGTTGCAGTCTCCAAAGGAGCAGTTGGGATCGACCAGCGCCGTGCCGGAGAAACTCACGACGACCTTCTTGGGGTCATATGCGTCGACCACGTCAATCTTCTCTAAGGTTGCTGGAGCGTGTGTCGCGTTCGTGAGTTGGAGATCGTAAGCGACATGGTATTTCCCATCTGTGCCGCGAAATGGCAGAGGTGAGTTTCCAATGGTCGTGAGCGTCAGCGCAGTAAAGGCATCGGGAACGGTCACTCCGGCCACTGAACCTACCGGTGGTTCCGCCGAAGTTCGTGCCGACTCTGTTGAACATCCGGTCGCGATGAGCGCGAGAGAGGCTGCGAGTGACACAACGAGGTGAGGCATGCGACGGATTGTCACCCGGGAACTCCTATGTTCAGATAAATAGTGAGATGTGAGAAGCCTAGCAACCTAGGTAAAGGTCTCTGTGATCTGAGACTGATCCTGTCCGGACTCCAATCGAGACTGTGCTGAGAATTTGCCTCACCGGCGCACCCTCATGAGACTCACTCCATATGCAGAGGTCACTCCAGGGAGACTCATCTCAACTGGCGGATGCAGTCGATCCGTTGTAATCTGACCGTTACATTCTGTGGGTTGGATTGTCCGGCGCACGTCATGTTGGGGGAAGGCCCGGAGCCACAGCGCGGGACTCGCGCTAGCGCTGTGCGCCCCCGTGGTCGCTGAGTAGAAGGGAGACGCATGCCGAGACATGCGGCTCCTGCGGAACCAGCTTTCCCGAGTCGACGTGAGCTTCGCGCAGCACTCCAATCTTCGGCAGTCTCCACACACCCCACTCAGGGTGCGGTGTTATTGCCACCGCTTCTCCCCCAAATCGATCTCGATGATCCACCCCCCGCGGGTGTGGTGCCGGAGAAGCCAGCGATCCAGCCGCACCGACCCAAGAAACGCGTATTCGCAGCCTCCGCCGCCGGCGCTGCAGTCGTTTCGCTGCTGCTCACTGTGTCGCTCCCTGGAATCCGTTTCGGTGAATCCGAGCAGGCTGCGGCCGCGTTGCAGGCCCAGCTGCTCAACACCGGAGGGACCGGGGACTCATCGGCGTCATTCGATGCCCTGAACTCAGTCAGTGTCGAGGCAGGCGACAGCAGCGGCTCCTTCGTAAACTACGTCGATGCGAGGGTGCAGTTCCCCTTCGCCCAGTCGGTTCCCCTGACCGATCCGTTTGGTGAACGTCAATGGCCCGTCGCCGGATTCCACGACGCTCAAGATTTCGCGGCTCCTGACGGCACCACCATTCAGTCGATCGCCGACGGGGTGGTACTCGAGGCTGGCTACGCGAACGACGGCTGCGGGTTCGGGCTCAAAGTCGAGCACGAGATCGAAGGCCTCGACGTCACCGCCCGGTATTGCCACATGCAGGCGGGCTCACACGACCATCAGATTGGCGACACGGTGCGAGTCGGAGATCCCGTCGGACGGGTCGGTAATACCGGGTTGTCGTTTGGCTCCCACCTGCACTTCTCACTGACGGTCAACAAAGAGGCGATCGATCCCATGCCGTTTCTGCTCAAGTACAACAGGCTCACCCGTGGCACATTGGAGAAGATGTGACGGCTTCTGGCTTCAGCGAGCGGATCCCAGCTCGCTGGTGACCGCAGCCCACTGATCAAGCTTGGAGAGTGCCGCACCGCTATCAAGCGCTGCACTTGCTTTTTCCAGGCCAAGGCTGAGCCTCTCAAGGAACGGCAGGTCTGCGCTGGCAGGCTTGTGCGCCAAATCAAATGCCACGAGTCCAGCGGCGGCATTGAGTAAGACGATATCGCGAACCGGCCCTGACTCCCCCTCGAAGACACGACGCACCACGGCAGCGTTGTGCTCGGGCGTCCCGCCGACCAGGTCGCTCATTTGCGAGCGAGCGATTCCGAGATCACGGGGATCGAGATCATGCTCGGTGAGCGCCCCGCGACTCACCTCCCACACGTGAGAGTGTCCGGTCGTCGTGAGTTCGTCGAGACCGTCGTCGCCGCGAAACACGAGTGCAGAGGCACCACGGAAGCGGAAGAGGTCAGCGAATAGGGGCGCACGCGCATGATCAGCGACGCCCGCAGCGGTCGCTTCTGGGCGCGCCGGATTGCACAGGGGGCCGAGGTAATTGAACACGGTCTGGATCCCAAGCTCTGCTCGGACAGGTGCCACGTGCCGAAACCCCGGAAGGAACTTGGCCGCGTGCACGAATGCGATGCCCACACGATCAAACGCTTCAGCCAGCTGGTCGGGTTCGAGTGAGAAATCGATGCCGAGAGCCGTGAGCACGTCGGAGGACCCGGACAGGCTACTTGCGGCCTTGTTCCCATGCTTGACCACGGGCACCCCACTCGCCGCGCAGACGATCGAAGCCATCGTAGAAATGTTGACGGTTCCGAACCGGTCACCCCCGGTGCCGACGATGTCGAGAGACATACTGGGCAGGGGAACCTCACGAGCCTCAGCGAGAATAGCGTCTCGGAAGCCGACGATTTCATCGACCGTAACACCTTTTTTCTGCAGTGCAACGAGAAAACCGCCCATTTGAGCTGCGGTTGCGCGCCCGGTCATAATTTCGGCCATTGCCCAATCTGCTTGAGACACGCTGAGGTCGCGCTCCTCGAGCATGCTGGTGAGGATCGAGGGCCAGGTACGTTCATCCATCATGACAAGGAGTCTATCGAGGCTCAGTAACACGCAGCGGGCCCTTCCTTCCGCACCGAATCACCTGTGGCGTGGTCAATCGACGGTCACACCGGGAGCGGGGACACGGTAGGCTGAGACGAGAAGTCGCGGAAAGTTCGGCACGCCGTGTGAATGTGAAATATGCACACCAAACTTTCAGCCATAATGGAGGGGTGACGACAACCACTATGAATACGAAGTTATCCGTGCCAACGGTGCAACGCCCCAATACTGTCGCCGTCGGCACCATCGTGTGGCTGGGCAGCGAGGTTATGTTCTTCGCGGGTCTGTTCGCAATCTACTTCACTCTTCGGGCCATGAACCCTGAATTGTGGGCAGAGCAGACGGCAAAGCAAAACTTCACCTTCGCCCTGATCAACACGTTGATCCTGGTGGCATCATCCTTCACCTGCCAGGCAGGTGTGTTTGCAGCCGAGCGCATGCAGCCTCGCGCCACCGGATCGAGCCCCTCAAAGTGGGGTGCCGTGGAGTGGTTCTACCTCACCTTCTTCCTGGGCGCCATCTTCGTCGCGGGGCAGACGTGGGAGTACGCGACCTTTATCTCTGAGGGCATTACGTTGGGATCAGATCCCTACGGCTCTGCTTTCTACCTCACTACCGGTTTCCACGGTATTCACGTGTCTTTGGGTCTTATCGCCTTCTTGTTGGTCATTGGCCGCATATACGCGGTGAAGAACTTCACCCACAAGGAAGAGACCACCGCTGTCGTCGTGTCGTACTACTGGCACTTCGTCGACATCGTGTGGATTGGGCTCTTCATCGTCATCTACATGGTCAAATAGGTCAGGAGAAACGACATCATGGCTCGCGCCAAGAAGAACGTCAGCAAGTCAGGTCGTCGGCACCCTCTCGCCACCGTCGCATTGGTGGCAGTCGGGCTCCTCGTGACAGGGGTTGCCTACACCGGGTTTAGCCAGACCACAGCAACCGCAGAAGTGGATCTCTCCTCACCCGCAACTATTGAAGCTGGCGAGAAGTTGTTCGCTGCCAACTGCGCAACATGCCACGGCATGCAAGCAGAAGGCACCGTCGACGGCCCGTCGCTCATCGGATCTGGTGCCGCTTCCGTGCATTTCCAGGTCGGCACTGGTCGTATGCCTCTTGCCTTCCAGGGCCCTCAGGGCATGGTCAAGCCCGTTCAGTTCACTGACGAGCAGACTTTGCAGATGGCAGCGTTCGTCGCGTCCTTGGCCCCAGGCCCCGGCCTTCCCGATTCCCAGTACCTGCAGGGCGATGGCGATGTGGCAAACGGTGCAACTCTGTTCCGTATTAACTGCGCAATGTGCCACAACGTGGCTGCCGCCGGTGGTGCGCTCACGGAGGGCAAGTTCGCACCCAGCCTGATCGGTGTGGGCGCAGATCACGTGTACGAGGCAATGGTGACCGGCCCGCAGAACATGCCGGTCTTCAGCGATGCCAACATCACACCGCAGGAAAAGGCTGACATCATCAGCTACCTGAAGTACATCGAGGAAAAGCCCGCTGTCGGCGGCCTCACCCTCGGATCTATCGGGCCGGTCGCAGAGGGCCTCTTCATCTGGATCATCGGACTCGGAATTATCGTCGCGTTCACCGTGTGGGTCACTGCGAAGTCGAACTAGAACGTTCGATCCAGCACAATCAAAACCCTCGTGAATAGTCAGGAACCAAGGAGCAACATGGCAGAGGCAGCGAAGTACAACGGTAGCGAAGGCGCCGTTGTCCCCGCCGAGGGCCACGGTGCGGTCGCACCAGCTGCAGGAACAGCAGTCATCGCGACCGACGCCGTCCAAAACCCGGGCCTTCCCCCGCACCGGAAGCGCGTCACCGACCTAGATCCAAAGGTTGAGAAGCGTGCGGAGCGCACGGTCTACACCCTTTTCTACGTCTCGATCGCAGGAAGCTTGGGCGCGGTTCTCGCGTACATGTTCTTCCCGATCGAGTCGGGAGATTTGTGGGACATTCGCCTGCACACGATGTTCGTGGGCGTTGGCATGACGTTGTCGCTGCTTGCCGTCGGCATCGGCGCGGTGCACTGGGGCAAAGCAATCATGGCGGATCACGAGTCCATTGATGAGCGCCACCCGGTACCGAGCGACTCGGCTACTCGTGCGGAGGCAGTGGAGGTCTTCACACTCGCCAATGAGGAGTCGGGATTCTCTCGTCGATCACTGGTGCGCAACAGCCTCATCGGCGCACTGATCGCGTTCCCGCTTCCGGGTATTACTTTGTTGCGCGGACTTGCGCCGCAGGACCAGGATCCGGTCACGCTCCTGAAGCACACAATGTGGGAAGAGGGCATTCGCCTCGCCCGTGACACAGGAGGCTACGGAGTCGGTGGCGCGATTCGCGCAGCCGATGTCACCATTGGTTCCGTATTTCACGTTGTGCCTGAGAACCTGAGTCAAGCGACGAACCTCCTTGATGAGAAAGCAAAGGCTGTGGTGTTGCTGATGCGTCTTGAGCCCGAAAAGCTCAAGGAGCGCGACGAGCGCAAGGGCTGGTCCTATGACGGCATTGTTGCGTACTCAAAGGTGTGCACCCACGTGGGCTGCCCGGTGGCGCTCTATGAGCAGCACACACACCATCTGCTTTGCCCCTGCCACCAGTCACAGTTCGACGTGACTGACGAGGCGAAGGTCATTTTTGGCCCGGCAAAGCGTCCCCTGCCGCAGCTGCCCATCACGGTGGATGACGAGGGATACCTGGTCGCGCAGAGCGACTTCCAAGAACCTGTCGGCCCGAGCTTCTGGGAGCGTCTCAAGTGAGCACCACAGTCACCCCACCACCGACCCAGAATCAGAGTGGATCCAGCCGCTTCACCTCTGCCGCGGCGAACTACATTGACGAGCGCACCAAGATCGGTGTTGCAGTCAAGGAGTTCGGACGCAAGGTCTTCCCGGACCACTGGTCGTTTCTGCTCGGTGAGGTCGCACTCTACAGCTTCGTCGTCATCCTGCTCTCGGGCACATTCCTGACGCTGTTCTTCCAGGCGTCAATGGCTGAGGTCTTCTACACAGGACCTTACGTGCCCATGAAGGGCGTCGAGATGTCGGTCGCTATGGCCTCGACACTTGATATCTCCTTCTCTGTTCGCGGTGGTCTCCTGATGCGTCATGTGCATCACTGGGCGGCTCTGCTGTTTGTCGCGTCCATCGGTCTGCATATGCTGCGTATCTTCTTCACTGGTGCGTTCCGCAAGCCGCGCGAGCTCAACTGGGTCATCGGTTTCGTACTGTTCGTTCTCGCAATGGCCGAGGGCTTCACCGGCTACTCGCTTCCCGATGATGTGCTTTCGGGCAACGGTCTGCGGATTATCGACGGAATCATCAAGGCCGTTCCCGTAGTGGGCACCTGGATGTCGTTCCTCTTCTTCGGTGGCGAGTTCCCCGGAACCGACATCGTTGGCAGACTGTACATGCTTCACATCATGCTGTTGCCCGCAATGGTGATTCTCTTCGTCGCACTTCACCTCGCGTTCGTCGTGATTCACAAGCACACGCAGTACCCCGGCCCCGGCAAGACGCAGCAGAACGTAGTCGGCTTCCCCGTGTTGCCCGTCTACGCCGCAAAGGCTGGCGGATTCTTCTTCATCGTCTTCGGTGTCATCATGTTGATCGCCTCCTTCGTTGGGATCAACCCGATCTGGAACTACGGTCCATACGACCCCTCCCCCGTCTCCGCGGGAACTCAGCCTGACTGGTACATCGGTTTCGCCGACGGCATGCTGCGACTGATCCCGCCGGGCTGGGAGACCGAATGGTTCGGGTACACCTGGTCCTGGAACATGCTCGTTCCCATCATTGTGATGGTCGGCTTCCTGATCGTGGTTGCAATCTATCCCTTCATTGAAGCTTGGGTCACGGGCGACAAGCGCGAACACCACATTCTCGATCGCCCACGTAACGCTCCCACCCGTACCGCGATCGGCGCGGCCGGAGTGACCTTCTACGCCGTCATGTGGGCGGGCGCGAGCTCGGACATCATGGCGACCCACTTCCAGTTGGCGATGGAAGGCGTGATCCACACACTGCAGGCACTCCTCTTCCTGGCACCGATCATTGCCTACCAGATCGCCAAGCGGACCTGTCTGGCGCTGCAGAAGAAGGATCGCTCGATCGCTCTGCACGGCTACGAGTCTGGCCGGATCGTGCGGATGCCTGGCGGCGAGTTCATTGAGGTTCACAAGCCGGTCACCGACTACGAACGCTGGGAGCTTGTGAGCTACCACGATTACGAGCCGATGATGTTGCGTCCAAACGACGACGGACGCATCCCGTTTGGCAAGCGTCTGCGTGCCGGCATGAGCCGCTGGTTCTTCGAGAACCGCATCGTGCCTCCCACGCACAGAAGGAACTAGATCAGGGCCACCACGAAGGCCACTAGGCCCGAGCAATAGAGAACCCCGGCGAGTATCAATCTCGCCGGGGTTCTCTGCATCCTTGCAGTGCGATTTATCCGAAAGACTGCTCTGCCACTTCCATCAGGTAGTGAGCTCCACCGAGGAGCGACTCTGCGAACTGGTCCGGGCCCAGGAGCTGTTGTGTGAGGGTAACCAAAGAACGCGATGCGTGACCGATTTCAGGATCGGACATGGAGGCGAGAGCCTGCAGGAGAAAGCTTCCGCAGATCTCGGCACCAGGGAGATCTGCTCTGTGAGAAACGGATTCGCTGTGCAAAGCAGTCACAGTTGACTGCACCCGAACACCTGACGCAGGGCACAAGTCCGAGCCCTCTGCACTCATGAACTGTACGGATTCTCGGACGCGCTCAGCGGCGGCGACATAGAGCTCACGCTTGCTCTGGAAGCTCGCGTACACATGCGGCTGCGGCACGCCGGCACGTGTACCAATCGTGGCGGTTGAACTACCCCGGTAGCCGTGAATCGCAAAGTCGATCGTCGCCGCGGCAATAAGCCGTTCACGGTTCTCCCCCGGGCGACGCCTCGTGCGTCGTACAGCGGGCATCGGGAATTCCTCCGGCGCTGGGGCTGCGGGGTGTGAATCCAATGGCGGCCTGGTTAGCTGAGATCGAGAAGCTTGCGATAGTGCTGGCCCATCGCTTCGAACCCGCGGTGGTTGTAGAAGGAGCCGATTCGCGCCGTCGAGGCCGAGAGTTGACGGACCCCTCTCCCCATGCAGTAGTGCTCGTTCGCCTCCATGAGCCGGTCTCCCGTGCCGTGACCTCGGGCAGACTCATCCACAACGATCTCCTGCAGGTGGGCGGTCAGGCCGGGTGCGTGCAGAAGGCGAGAGACGGTCATCAAGGAGTAGCCAACAACCCGTTCGTCCTCCTCTGCGACAAACAGTACGTTGGTCTCCTGATCGCGCTGCCGCAGCACGTTATCAAGGGCTACGCTGAACTCGTCGCGGCCAATAGCCTCGCGACCTGTCTGGTACTGACGCGCAAGGCCGAAGAGCGCTGATGCGTCTTCGGCCTTGCCCCGTCGAATTGAAATGCTCACCACCCCAGCCTACCGGGTGTGGAGCTGACTAACCTCTACCGAGCGAAGTATCCGCGGTAGTACTCGTAGACCCACCCGACCACGCCCACAAGCACGAGGGGCAAGCCCAAGAACGTCAACCAGAAGTTAAACCCAATGCTCAAACCGAGAACAACCACGGCGATAGCGAATGCGAGGAACATCGGCCACCAGCTCCAGGGGCTGAATTCGCCCATCTCAGGGTCGCCGTCATCGATGTCGCTGTCTAGCTGATCCTCGACGAGCACGCCTCCCTGCTTCTTCTGAACGAGGGCTAGATATGCGGCGATGAAGCCGGTGAGAGCACCGGAAAGCAGAATCGCGAGAGAACCCGCCCACTCCAGACGACCGTGCTCAATCAGGTTCCATACCGTGTACACGGATGCGACGATGACGAAGTACGCCGTCAGGATGCTGAATACTACGACATTTGACTTCATGGTCTCAAATACCTTTCAGCGTTACTTCTGCGGGGCGAGCTTGTGCTGCTCGCTCTCCTGGCCTGGCTGCGTGACACCGGTGACCTCGGGGTGGTTGAGGTCGAACGCGGGCGACTCCGAGCGAATCCGAGGGATCGAGGTGAAGTTGTGACGCGGAGGCGGGCAGGACGTGGCCCACTCGAGCGAGCGGCCGAAGCCCCACGGATCGTTGACGGTGACCTTCGGTGCACGACGCGCGGTCAGGTACACATTGAGCAGGAACGGGATCATCGATACACCCAGAATCATCGCTCCCACGGTGGAGAGCTGGTTCATCCAAGTCACGCCATCTTCTGGAAGGTAGGTGTAGTACCGCCGAGGCATGGCCATGACACCCAGCCAGTGCTGCACCAGGAAGGTCATGTGGAAGCCGATGAAGAGAATCCAGAAGTGGATCTTGCCCAGTCGTTCGTCGAGCATCTTGCCCGTCCACTTGGGCCACCAGAAGTAGAACCCAGCGAACATCGCGAAGACGACGGTTCCGAAGACCACGTAGTGGAAGTGTGCGACCACGAAGTAGGTGTCCGAGAGGTGAAAGTCAAGGGCTGGTGAGGCCAAGATCACACCGGTCAGGCCACCGAACACGAAGGTCACGAGGAATCCCAGCGACCAAAGCATTGGGGTTTCAAAAGTGATCGAGCCTCGCCACATGGTGCCGAGCCAGTTGAAGATCTTCACACCCGTTGGAACCGCAATCAGCATGGTCATGAGTGCGAAGAACGGCAGCAGGACTGAGCCAGTGACGTACATGTGGTGCGCCCACACGGTCATGGACAGCGCGGCAATGGCGATCGTCGCGTAGACCAGAGTCTTGTACCCGAAGATTGGCTTCCGGCTAAATACCGGGAAGATCTCAGAAACGATACCGAAGAACGGAAGCGCGATGATGTAGACCTCGGGGTGGCCAAAGAACCAGAACAGGTGCTGCCACAGAATGGCCCCGCCCTCACCGTTGAAGATGTGCGCCCCAAATATGCGGTCAGCTGCGAGTGCGAAGAACGCAGCAGCGAGAACCGGGAACACGAGGATGACCAAGATCGAGGTGATCATGGTGTTCCAGGTAAAGATCGACATGCGCCACATAGTCATTCCAGGAGCGCGCATCGTGACGATCGTAGTGATGAAGTTCACGCCACCCATGATCGTGCCGAAACCACCAATACCGAGACCCAGGATCCACAGGTTTCCACCCACACCCGGCGAGAACGTCACGTCAGAGAGCGGAGCGTATGCGAACCAGCCAAAGGATGCCGCACCCTGTGGGGTGAGGAACCCACCAACCGCCATGAGGGAGCCGAAGGTGTAGAGCCAGAACGCGAAGGCGTTGAGACGCGGGAATGCTACGTCCGGGGCACCAATCTGGAGCGGCATCAAGACGTTCGCAAAGCCGGCAAAGAGCGGCGTCGCGAACATGAGAAGCATGATGGTTCCGTGCATAGTGAAGAGCTGGTTGTACTGCTCTTTTGTCGCGACGACCTCGAGACCGGGCGCGAACAACTGCGCTCGGATGATGAGTGCCATCAAACCGCCGACGAGGAACCAAACGAACGAGCTGATCAGGTACATGTACCCGACAACTTTGTGGTCCGTGGAGGTGATCCACGAAACGATGACGTTGCCCTTCTTCATTTTCGCTTCTTCCTCGCTACTCGTTCTCGGCCTTGGCTTCATCACCGAAGAAGAACTCCTGGTTCGGGTTGAATTCTGTGCCAACCTGACCCTCGTTACCCTGCTCCCGCAGCGATGCCACATACGCGTCGTATTCGGCCTGCTCGACTACCTTTACCTCGAACAACATCATCGAATGGTATTCACCGCAGAGTTCTGCGCACTTGCCCATGAAGGTGCCGGTCTTAGTTGGGGTGAAAGTGATGTAATTTGTCTGGCCCGGAATCATGTCCTTCTTCTGAAGGAACTCCACAATCCAGAAGGAGTGGATGACATCGCGGGTCTCGAGTTGCACCTCGGTCGACTCGTTGACCGGCAAGTACAGCACGGGCATGGTCTCGGGGATCGCGGATCCGTTGTCGTCGGTCTGCACCTGGACACCCTGGAAGAACACGTCATCGCTGACGTAGTTGAAATCCCACGCCCAGCGCTTGCCAATGACCTGCACAACGTTGTCAGGGTTCTCATCACGTGCCTCGATCTTGGACTGCTCTTGCGCAGTAAATGCGAAGAATCCGAGCACCAAGATGACGGGCACCACAGTGAATAGTGTCTCAATCGGCATGTTGTACCGAAGCTGCACTGGCAGACCCGTCTGGCCCTTGCGGCGACGATACGCAATGGTGGCCCAAAGGATGAGCGACCAGGTGAGCACGCCCACTGCAAGGAGCACGATCCACGAGTTCACCCAGAGGCTCGTGATGCCGGGCGTATGGTTGGTCGCGTCGGTGGACCCCTCAGGCAAGAACCCGCGCAACTGCGCCGGAGTACATCCGGCCAGTGCGAGTGCAGCGGTCACTGCGACCGGGGCCGCTACCCATTTCATTCGACGATTGGAACGCACCGCATACCTTTCGAAACTTTGTTGTTATGACCCGCTTGGCGGGCCCAACTATTGACTCCTTGTAAGCTTAGCGCGAACCTTGAGGTTTACTGAACACACGCCGCGGCTTGGACGCGATTTAGACGAAAAAGGCCACCGTGATGCCGATCTGCGGCATCCTCGGTGGCCAACTTTCGCCGCTTCGTCGAATTAGCTGAAGCTATCTCCGCACGCGCAGCTGCCCTGAGCGTTCGGGTTGTCAATCGTGAAGCCCTGCTTCTGAATGGTGTCTTCGAAATCGATGGTGGCCCCGCTCAAGTAAGGCACGCTCATCTGGTCAACGACGACCGAAACCCCGCCAAAATCGACGACGGCATCGTTCTCAAGCACCCGCTCGTCAAAGAACAATTGGTAGATCAGACCTGAGCAGCCCCCCGGCTGCACGGCGATCCGGAGGCGAAGGTCGTCACGACCTTCCTGGGCGAGCAGGCTGCCCACCTTCTCTTTTGCCGTGTCGGTGAGACCCACCTGGTGGGCCGGTGCAGTGTCGGTCGCAATTGCGCTCATGACGTCTCCTCGGTTGCTCTTGGGCCCAGTCTACGCGCCCTCTCATACGTCAACGCTGTGTCCGGGTAGTCTTATTCCCTGTGTGGATCGGTGCCTTCGGCACCTAAGACAGCGCAGGGCAACGAGAGGAATGGCGTGGCGAAGGAAGACACCTCTGCAGCGAGCAGCGACGAGCAAGCGGAAGCGCAACTCGGAAAGGGCAGGCCAACTCCCTCACGCAAAGAGGCACAAGCAGCAAGGGCGCAGCCACTCGTCGGCGGTCGAGACAAGACCGCGATGAAGGCGCAGAAACAAAAACAAATGGAGGCCCGCGAGCGTGCGCGGCAAGGCATGATGCAGGGCGATGAGCGATACCTGTCGATTCGCGACAAGGGCCCGCAGCGCAGATTCGTGCGTGACTACGTTGACGCTCGGTTCAGCGTCGGTGAGTTCCTCATCCCGCTGATGCTGGTTGTGCTCGTCATGACGTTTCTGCCGGGGATCTTCCAGGTCATCAGCTTGGCGGTTATCTGGGGCTACGTGCTGCTCGCCGTGCTCGACGCAGTTTTCCTGGGCCTCCTCCTGAACCGAAAGCTCGAAGCAAAGTTTGGTGCCGGCAACGTGCAGAAGGGCTTCCGCTGGTACGCGGCGATGCGTGCCTTCCAGTTCCGCCCACTGCGCATTCCCAAGCCGCAGGTGAAGCGCGGGAACTACCCGAAATAGAGTCACTCAGCCGCGGCTGGCGGTTCAGGGAGAGACTTCCTGTCGCCAGCCGACGGCCGCAAGGCCCTGGTTAATCTCACGGGCCCAGAGTGGCCCCTCGTAGATGAACGCCGTGTAACCCTGAACAAGGGTGGCTCCAGCGTCAAGTCGTGCCAATACGTCACCGGCTGTCGTCACTCCCCCGACCGAAATCACACAGAATTCGTGAGGTACCACCTCGCGGATCTGGGTCAGCACCTCCAGCGAACGCGCGGCCAAAGGGTGGCCAGAGAGCCCCCCGGCACCGATCGCTTCGACCTCGTGAGCCGGAGCTTGAAGCCCCGCGCGAGACACGGTCGTATTTGTCGCAATGATCCCGTCAAGATCGAGCTTGACCGCGAGCCGCGCAATCCCTTCGAGTTGTTCGTCGTCCATGTCTGGCGCGATCTTCACCAGTAGCGGCGTCTCACCGGCGGCCTGCTTCACGTTGGCGAGAAGCGGCTCGAGAGTCGAGAGCTCTTGCAAGCCACGCAGCCCCGGGGGATTCGGTGAGCTGACGTTGACCGCGAGATAGTCGGCAATAGGAGCCAGCCGCTGGGCGCTCCAGACGTAGTCGGCGGTGGCGTGATCCACCTCGGTAATGCGACTCTTACCGATATTCACCCCGATGACCGGGCGGTGGGAGCTGAGCCGCGCCCGTTCGATCCGGGGCACCGCAGCGGCGGATCCACCGTTATTAAAGCCCATTCGGTTGATGAGTGCTCGATCGTCGATCAGGCGAAACGAGCGAGGCTTTGGGTTACCCGGTTGCGCGTGTCGCGTCAGTGTGCCCACCTCCACATGACCGAATCCGAGCGCGCCGAGCCCCAGGATCGCTGTCGCATTCTTATCGAAGCCAGCCGCGAGTCCGAAGGGACTGGGAAACTCTAGCCCGAGAGCCCGTACTCGAAGCGAGGGCTCCGGCGCGCACGCGCGGCGGAGCACGGCACCCGCGTACGGTGCCGCCTGAATCGCGCGGAAGGCGAGGTTGTGAGCAGTCTCGGGATCGAGGTGACGAAGCACGGAATTGAAGAGTGAGGGGTACATGCGCATGTCTGGGCTAATCCTTATCGTTGGCCGGGGCTTCGCCGGCACCCGTCTTCGCGCGCGACTGATCTCGCAGCTCTGCGATGGCTGCGTCGAAGTCCTCGAGCGATTCGAACGCCTGGTAGACGCTCGCAAACCTCAGAAACGCGACCTCGTCGAGCACTCGGAGGTGCGGGAGCACCGCGAGACCGATGTCATTCGCGTCAAGCTGCGCCTGACCGGTCTGCCGCAAGGACTCCTCCACTTGCTGAGCGAGCATGGCCAGATCACTCTCAGTGACCGGCCTGCCCTGGCAGGCCTTCCGCACCCCACTCACCACTTTTTCGCGACTAAAGGGCTCGACCACGCCCGACCGCTTGATCACCGTGAGGCTCGCGGTCTCTGTGGTCGAGAAGCGGCGCCCGCATTCGGGGCATTGCCGACGACGGCGGATCGACAGTCCATCGTCACTCGTGCGCGAATCGATGACCCGACTGTCCGGGTGCCTGCAGAATGGACAGTGCATTATTCGTTTCCCACTTGTGTCTCGGCCACGTTCTCGAATCGCGCGGAGACGGCTTCGCCGTGTGCCGGCAGCCCCTCGGTCTGTGCAAGTGCCAGTAGCGGCGCGTGAACCGAAGAGAGTGCCGAGCGATCGTAGCTGATGATCTGTTGGGGCCTCAGGAAGGTGTGCGCCCCAAGACCCGCCGCGAAACGGGCCGTGCCACCCGTGGGCAACACGTGATTCGATCCGGCGAGATAGTCTCCGAGGCTCACAGGGGTGAAGCCACCCATGAAGACAGCACCCGCGTCGTCGATGTGGGCGAGCACGCCCTCGTCGTCGCGCGTCTGAATCTCGAGGTGCTCGGGCCCGTAAGCGTTACTCACCCGCGCGGCGACGGTGAGATCGTCGACCAAGATGATGGCCGATTGCGGCCCGGAGAGAGCCTCCCGTACACGTTCGGCATGGCGCGTTTGGGGCGCGCGGGCGATGATCTCGGCGCGGACGCGCTCCGAGAGATCTGGTGAATCGGTCACCAGGACGGAGGCTGCGGACTCGTCGTGCTCGGCCTGGCTGATGAGGTCAGCGGCAACAAACGCCGGATTTGCGGTGTCGTCAGCGATCACGAGGATCTCGGTGGTGCCGGCCTCGGAATCAATACCAACGAGCCCCGCGACGGCGCGCTTCGCCGCAGCCACGAAGACGTTACCGGGTCCGGTCACCACGTCGACCGGGTCAAGGCCAAGGCTCGGTACCCCGTGCGCGAACGCAGCAATTGCTCCGGCGCCGCCGATGGCGTACACCTCGCTCACCCCAGCGAGTGCGGCGGCCCAGAGCACAGCCTCGTGCGGCGCTCCCCCATTGCCGGGCTGCGCGGGCGAGGCGAGCGCGAGGCTCTCCACACCCGCAGCTTGCGCGGCGATGGCGTTCATCAGCACCGACGATGGGTACGCGGCTTTCCCACCCGGCGCATACAGACCCACCCGAGTGACCGGCTGCCAGCGCTGTCGAATCGTGGCTCCATCGGCAAGCCGAGTCACCTGCTCAACGGGAACCTGGGCCGCCGAAGCAAGCCGCAGGCGCGTGATCAGAAGCTCAAGGGCTGCTCGCACCGCGGGCGGGCACGTCTCGAGGGAACTCGCGACCCGTTCCTCGGGAACCCGGAGCCTGTGGCCCTCGACTCGATCAAAATCACGTGCCTGCTCGCGCAGCGCTTCCTCACCGCGATCACGAACGGCATCGACCAGGGGCCGCACGCGGTCAACGGCAGCCGTCGTATCAACCGCGGCGCGGGGAACCAACCGCAGAAGTTCAGCCCGAGATAGCTCTCGCCCACGCAGATCAATCGTTCGCAACATAGGGCCTCAGTCTACCGCTCGCGGTGCAGCGCCCAGACCGAGCATCCCCATCCACACAAGCTCCCGAACCCCAGCAACAAGGGCTTCCTCGGCGGCACCCGCGTCGACCTCCAGCAGGGTGGCCAGCGCGTCCGCGATTTGCCCCAGGGTCAACTCGCCATCACACGCCCCGACCGCGGCAGCAAGCAGCGGATCGGCGGTCACCCGCCGGGAAATCCCTGCTGAGGCTTCCAAGGCGATTGCGTAGGGAGCCTCCTCGCCGGGCACGTGCTGACGATGTTCAACGACACCGGAGGAACGCACCCACCGCTCGGCAAGTATTTCGGCATCACTGAGGTGCGCGACGGTTAGGGCCGTATCGAACGTCGCGGCGAGGTGTTCGCCCGCAGCCTCGGAGAATGCGCCCCCCGCTCGTTCAACATGCACCAGCGTGGCTGCAGGAGACGGCACAGCGGAATCGTCGCCGGCCGAAATCCTCCTCAGCCTGATCGAACCGAGTCCGAGTGCTACCACTCGTCGCTCCGAGAAGTCGTCGAGCCACGACGTCATCATTCGTTCGAACTCCGGGTCGCCCGGCCTGGCTCCGCCGTCCCTGGCCCACGTTTCTGCGTAGCGCACGGGCGAGATCCGGTCACGCTCAATCACCCAGCCAGCGATCCGCGAGCCAGACCCGAGTGCACGATCGGTCTCGGAGATCCACTCGGTCACCCGATTCAAGCCATCCTGACCCCAGGGGCTCTCCCAGTTCGCGAGGCACAGGAGCGTGCCCCCGTGACACAGATGTTCGGGTGCCCGGCGCACGACCAGTTCCGCAAGTTCGTCGCCGACGAGCCCGGCGTCTCGATACTCGTAGCGCTGCTCGTCCGGCTCACGCGGGGTCACCACAAATGGTGGATTCGAAAGGATGAGATCGAAATCTTCACCCGCGACCGGTTCGAACAGATCACCCTGCCGAAACTCGATACCCGTCACCCCGTTGAGCCGCGCATTGGCGCGCGCAAACCGCAGCGCCCGCGCCGAGATATCTGTCGCCACTACCGGGCCGCGAAACGCGAGATGCAACGCGACAACACCGCAACCCGTGCCAATCTCAAGGGATCTGCGGACATCTCCGGGGGGTGCCTGCGCAATGAGGGTGCGCGTCGCGCCCCCCACGCCCATGACGTGATCGGGTTGTGCGGAACCCAGGCGAAGCGCATCGTCCAGGTCAGAGAGGATCCACCAACGACCTGGTTCGGCGGCGCGCGGATCAGCAATTTCGACCGGGTTGAGCGA
>JGI25318J35512_1000330_pt1 | contig 27590 bp, 29 predicted proteins | sample AutmiccommunBRH9_FD_35512 | JGI IMG/M metagenome (IMG submission 35512)
CCCCTGCGGCCCGCCGGGGACGTCGGGCCCTACCTTGGGAAGTCCAGTTGTATTGCCATGGCCACGGTAGGGACAGTGGTCCCTCGCTGTCCGCGGATCGTCGGCAAGATAGGCATCGTGACGGACCAACCAAACCCCGTACGGCCCGCCGGGGACGACGGGCCCTACCTTGGGAACGCCAGTTGTATTCACAACGCACACAGCGCCGCACCGGCACAGAAGCCCACAAAGTCAGTTTTCAGCTTTTTTCTGCAGGATCCCGAGGGCGAAGGTGACGGGCTTCGTGGTAGGTGTTCGGGGAAGGGCCAGTTGGATCTCCACCACGTCGGCAGGGTCAAAAGCCTTTCCTGGAACGAGGTTACTGAAGTAGGAGTGCACAAAGTGCTCCATCGAGAGGAATTTGTCCTGCGAACGGAGGTGCGGTTGGATGTGGATCACTTCATCGACGCGCCACGCCTGTCCCCAGCGGTCGATCAGAAACACGTTGATGTTAAAGAGGGCATCGGTGAATGGCTCACTCGCCCGCAGAGCAATCACCGCCTCCCAGGGCAATCCGTTGGGCAATCGCGCCACCACCCGGGGATGCTTTTTGGCGTGCCCCACCGGATCGACCCGAACCCGCAGCACCTGAAACGTATCTCCGTGGTTTTCCAACGACTCGATGGTCAGGCCATTGATTCCCGTCCACACTCCCACTTGGGAGGTCCATTCGTAGCCGAAGGGATAATCCCGGTGATAGAGATCGGGAGTCCCGGCGGCAGTGAGCGGCACCGGCGCGAGGAAAACGACCGAGGGTTGATCGCTGTGGGCGGCAGGTTGTACCGCCAAATTGTCATCGTTTCTCCGCTCTTCGAGCAAGGTGCCGCTGCGCGGATCCGTTTTCACCTGATTGGCGGGCACCAGCGGCGTATCCGGCCGTGCCCGCAATGCGACCGGTGGGCCATCGCTCACCCGCAGCTTCATCGTCTGGAAGAGATCGTAGGCCGGGGTCGGCTCGAGGTGGAAATAGAGAAGCGAGCGCGCCTCGGACGGTGAAGCCTCAGCCCTGGAAGGTGCTTCGGGCAACCACTCGGCGGAAAACGCGGTCCGAAACCAAGTTGCAGGCACCCGCGGAGAAACCTCAAAGCGCAACGGCACCGTCACCGCACTCATCGGCGGGATGGTCACAGCCTCGGTTGTGCCACGTTCTCCTTTTGACGGAACAGCGTCACTGGCCGTTCCCCCGTTCGCCTCTCCGACTGCGCGCGTTGCTTTGCCCGCTTCCGCCAGCTGCTCAAAAGGAACGAGATCGGGATCACTGCCCTTCCCTTCTTCAATCCACAACGGGAGGAATGCCGGTTGCTCAACCGCGGGCAGCGGAGGAAGCGGACGGGTGGTACGCTCGGCGCGGTCGGTCGCGGGTGTTGGAGCGGGCTCGGGCCCCTCCGCTTCAACCGATTCTGCCACAACCTCTGGAGCCCGGGCCGACCAAGGAGCGAAAGCCCCCAGTGCAACCCCGACCTCGCCATCCGTCGTCCATCTCACCGCTCCGCTGACCGGCTCCTCGGAAAAGTTATAGATGCGCAGTTCTCCACCCATGGAAGCAAAAGCCGGGCCTTCAGCCATCCCCTCCTCACGCTGAAAGCGGTAGGCCGAGCTAAATTTGTTCGGCACGCCCGTCGCCTCGTCCGCAACCCATTGCAGCACGACGGGGGACGGCTGCCGGTCGGATAATGGAGACTCAATGAAGAGGCGGTCGGTTTTACCGGAGGCGGCGCTCTCCCCCTTCGCTTCCGCCTCTTTCTCCGCGCCCACGGCGTCGAGATACACATGCCACGAGGGCAGCGGCTCGAGGTCAGCGTCCCAGAAGGACAGTTCCGGCCGGTTGGGCCACTTGAGCACAAAAGGCATAAACACCGCCACATCCTCGGCGGCAGCCAGCTCCCACAACCGGGGGAGGATTTCAGATTGTTCCGCCCAAACCCGCGCAGCCTCTTCACCCGCCGGCCCCAGCTTGCCGCGGTCGGCATTGATTTCTGTAATCCAGATGGGCGCGTTGTCCACCTGCGTCAAACCGGCTTCATACGCCCATGCGTCCATCAGCCGGTGGGCTTGGACCAACTCATCGAGCGTTTCGGTCCAGCCGTAAAAATGGATATTGCCGGCATCCCCGTAATCCCAAAGCCCATTGCGCAAAGCAACGGTCCAATATCCCGGTGCGCTGCGCCGTTCTTGGTTCGTCGTTCGTGGTTCTTCGTTTCCTGCCGTCTGCTCTGCCGGGTGGCGGTATTTCAATGAAGAACGAGGAACCAAAAACGAAGAACCTCCAACCGGCGCCCCCGCCGGGGAGCCGCCGATTGCTGGACGCAACACCGGCGTGCCCGGATCGCTCGCTTTCAGGCCGAGGTAAAGGGCTTTCTGAAAGGCGGCCGCTGCGTCGGGCGTGTCTGCCACGAAGAGGAAATCGGGCTCATTGAGCAGTTCCCACGCGTCGACCGTGCCCTGATGCGTTTCCGCGAGGTAACGCGCTTTCTCATACACTTCGAGCAGGTTCTGCCCCAAGCGATTGCGCCCGGCTGGCCGCTCCACTCGCGCGTTCACCTGACGGGTAAACGCCAGCACCTTGAGCCCCGCCGCACGCGCCTCCCGCCACACGGGCCGCGCATCCTGCCCACTCCCATCCTCCGCCGGCCAAGATGACCGTTCGCGAATCCAGGTGATCCCTCCGGTAGCCAACTGCTCAATCGCTTGGGTTCGTTGCGCCGGCTCCGAAAAATGCCCGGCAATGACCGCATCCATCCCAGGTTCCGGTGCCGCACAGGCAACCCCCTCCCCACAGAGACAAAAAAGGCCACCTTGCAGCAGCCTTTTCAAAAGAGTCGGAAAAAAATGGTTCATCATGGTTTTCAAGTTCCACGCGCCTGACGCACGGATGGGATGACCGCGCAGGGGACTATTTTCTGGATTCGCGGAGATTCTACAAATTCGCGGTCAAAAAACAGGCGGTGGGCGACCGCCAGCTTGCCTGGCACCGAAAGGTTGACGCTGACGTATGCGCGTCAATTCTATACGTCATGCAAACCAAGCTCACCCTGCGCGTCGACGAAGAGGTCATCCGCAAAGCCAAGCGTCTCGCCCGGAAACGCGGCACGTCCGTCTCCCGGATCTTCAGCGACTACATTTCAGAATCGCAGGATGTTCCGGGGCTCGATGAAATGGGAGCAATTACCACATCCATGATCGGCGTATTGCAGGGCTCGGATGAGAAAGGCGATCGGGACGCGTATCATCGCCATCTCGAGGAAAAATACCTGTGAGGGTTCTCATCGACACCAATGTCATCCTTGATGTTTGGCTGGCGCGGGAACCTTTTGTTCGGGAGTCCGCAAGGCTTCTTTCCGCCGCTGAAAAGGGAACGATCACGGCGATTGTCTGCCCCACGACGGTCACAACCCTGCACTACCTTGTAAAGAAGGAGAAGGGTGAGCGAAAGGCACGCAGCCTCCTGATGGATCTCATGAAAATTTGTGAAGTGGGATCTCTTCAAAGGTCTGAAATCCAACACGCTCTCCAGAGCAAAATCCGGGATTTCGAAGATGCGGTGATTGAAGCAACCGCCTCCCAAGCCGAAGCCGATGTCATTGCCACCCGTAACGTCGCGGACTTCCGAATGGCCCGAATTCCCGCTCGGGAGCCTCAGGAAATCAGGTGGTAGTGGGCTTTGGGATGCGGAGATAGAAGATCGTTTTCGCGAACCAAAGGTTTTTCGTTCTTGGTTCTTGGTTCGACGAACGAAGGCGGGCGGCGTGGTGTGGAAAACAGAAGATGGAGCCGGCGGCGAGCGACCGGAGTGGCATCTCACAGAAGCACACGCAGCAAGCAAAGACCGCTTTCCTCCGCGAGCTCCGTTCCTTCCTGTAAAATCCAATCCCCATGCGGCCCGCCGGGGACGTCGGGCCCTACCTTTGGAACGCCATTTGTATTGCCATGGCCAAGGCAGGGACAGTGGTCCCTCGCTGGCCACGGATCGTTGGTGAGACGCGAATCGTGACCGCTCGACCAACCCCATGCGGCCCGCCAGGGACGTCGGGCCCTACCTTGGGAATTCCGTTTGTATTGCCATGGCCAAGGTAGGGACAGTGGTCCCTCGCTGTCCGCGGATCGTTGGTGAGACGCGAATCGTGACCGATCGACCAACCCCATGCGGCCCGCCGGGGACGTCGGGCCCTACCTGTGGAACGCCAATTGTATTGCCATGGCCCAGGTAGGGACAGTGGTCCCTCGCTGTCCGCGGATCGTTGGTGAGATGCGAATCGGGACGGATCACCAACCCCATGCGGTCCGCCGGGGACGTCGGGCCCTACCTTGGGAATTCCGTTTGTATTGCCATGGCCAAGGCAGGGACAGTGGTCCCTCGCTGTCCGCGGGATCGTTGGCGAGATAGGAATCGTTTTCGGACCTCCACAGAAGCTCACAAAGTCAGCACAGAACCGCCCCATCGCAAGATCGGGTGGCTTTTCAAGACTCCGCTTCCGATCCCCTTCAGTTTTCAGGGAAGCGCGATCTTGCCTTCAGGAGCTCGGTTGCTAACGTGCTGTCATGGACGAAATGATTCTGGAATCCGAGGCGTTGCGTCTCTCTCCGCGGGGGCGGGCGCTGCTCGCGGATTCCCTCCTGGCAAGTCTCGACAATGAGGCCGCCCGTGGGATCCAGAAAGCATGGGCGGCGGAAGCCGATGATCGGCTGAAGGCATTTCATCAAGGTGAGCTGCAAGCCACCGATGGTGCGGCGGTTTTACGGGAAATGCGGGCGCGCTATAGCCCGTGAATTATAAGATCCTCTCGCCCGCTCAGCGCGATCTCACGCAGGCACTGGACTATTACGACACGGCACAGACAGGGCTGGGCCTTAATTTCCTCGACGAGGCGGAGCGAACGATCGCCCGAATCCTCACACAGCCGGAGGCATGGGCTCGAATTTCCGAGAAACATCGGCGATGCATGATGCGCCGCTTTCCCTACGGGGTGATCTATTCGATCGAGGAAAATTGCCTTCTCATCTCGGCGGTCATGCACCTTCATCGCCATCCCGCTTCGTGGAGAAACAGCGTCAGCTGAGGCCCCTCGATCCGCTTTTCAGGGATTCGCGGAAATTCTATCGATTCGCGGTCAAAAATAATGCGGCGGAATGGAAGACGGTGGCTTGTTACGCGGCTAAGGACTGACCGCTAATCTTCGGAATTTACGCGAATGGTGTTCGGAAGGCTGATCCGCCGCTGGATTGAACCGCAAATAACGTGGATTTATGCAAATGGGGACCGCTGGAATTTGCCGCAAAGTCAGCAAAGGACGCGAAGGTGCCGCAGGACAGATCGACCAACCCCGTGCGGCCCGCCGGGGACGTCGGGCCCTACCTTAGGAAGTCCCGTTGTATTGCCATGGCCACGGTAGGGACAGTGGTCCCTCGCTGTCCGCGGGATCGTTGGCGAGATAGGAATCGGGACGGACCGACCAATCCCCATGCGGCCCGCCGGGGACGTCGGGCCCTACCTTGGGAATTCCGTTTGTATTGCCATGGCCAAGGTAGGGACAGTGGTCCCTCGCTGTCCGCGGATCGTTGGTGAGACGCGAAGGTGCCGCAGGACGGATCGACCAACCCCATGCGGCCCGCCGGGGACGTCGGGCCCGACCTCTGGAAGTCCAGTTGTATTGCCATGGCCAAGGTAGGGACAGCGGACCCCCATTGTGCCGTCAGGCCTCCAATTCAGCTTTTACCGGCACCCGTTCGCCGTCGGTCAGCCCCATCACGCCGCGGAAGATCCGTTCAAAGCGGCTGGTGATCGTTTCGATATCAAAATGGGTTTGGGCGTAGTTGCGGGCGGCGGTCCCCATCGCGCTGCGAAGGCCTGCATCGGTCCGCAGGAGTTCGGCCGCTTGCAGCAGTCCTGCTTCGTCATCTGAAGGCACCACCACCCCCGAACGTTCTTCGGCAATGATGCGCGCGGCGAGGTTCTCACCCGGCATGGCGGCGAGGATCGGCCGACCGGCGCAGTGGTAGGCGAGGATCTTGGAAGGCACGGAAAAGACACCCGCCTCTGGCTCGAGCACAGCCAGAAACACGTCGGCGGTCCCCAAAACCTGCGGCATTTCGTCGAACGGCTGGTAGCCGTTGACCACGATATTGTTGACCACTCCTTCTGCGATCCGCTCCCGCAGCCAGTCCGCCCCGAGACCCTCGGAATTGACCACGATGCGCACCTCAGGATGGGCTGCCATTTGCCGCGCCAGAGCGAGCAAGAGGCCCGGGTTGTGTTTCATGCCCAAGGTGCCCGAGTACATGAAAACAAACTTGTCGGCCAGGTCATGACGCGCCGCCCAGTCGTTGGCTTTGGGCTGGAGCGGAAAGGCTTCCAGCTCGGCCCAGTTCGGAATGGTGGAACACTGCCAGCGCGGGACGCCCCACTTTCCAAAGAGCGGGAGAAAATCGCGGGTAATCCCGATCACATGGTCGCTCCGCTTTAGATCCGTCCGGTCCATCCAGCAGTAGTATTGCCCAATCAGCGCGCCGAGCGGCCCCAGCTTCTTGCGCAACAAACTGTCGATCGCGATCGAGTAAAAATCCTGCACCCAGTAAACGAAATGGCTATCCACCGCTTCACAGGCCCGCCGCGCCCGATTCTGGACGTCGCTGGGCGCGTTTCCTGACAGCACGACGTCCGGACGGGTGTCAAAAATGCGCCGGGCGATCCGCGCCGCGTATTGCCGCTCGTGCCGTGCCCGGCGCCAGAAGACATACTTGTCCCGCGCATAGTAGAGGCTCATCGGCACTGGGTGAAATTCGAGACCCTCCGAATCGTCCTCCCGCCGGCGCAAATCACCCCGCGGCGTCTGGAGCGCACTGGCAAAACAGTGTGCTACCTGATGCCCCCGGCGGGCCAGTTCACGGCTCAGGCTGACAGGAAAGGCGTGGCCGGCGTAGTCGTGGACAAGAATTTTCATGTGCGTGGAGCCCAGATCCGATCCGGATCGTCCTTCATGTATAGTGCGGTCAATCCTCAGTTCAAGCAGTGAATACACCTCATTATGCGCCCGCTAGGGTGGAGAGCCTGGGAGGCGCCGGAGATGGAGATCGCGAGCGAAAGGTTCTTCGTTTTTGGTTCTTCGTTACCGGATCAACCGGGAACGAGGAACGATGCGGCCCGCCGGGAACGTCGGGCCCTACCTTTGGGATTCCCGTATTGCCATGGCCACGGTAGGGACAGTGGTCCCTCGCTGTCCGCGGATCGTTGGTGAGATGCGATTCGTGACGGGATCGGCCAAACGCCGTGCGGCCCGCCGGGGACGTCGGGCCCTACCTTTGGATTTCCATTGTATTGCCATGGCCAAGGTAGGGACAGTGGTCCCTCGCTGTCCGCGGATCGTTGGTGAGAGAGGAATCGTGACGGATCGACCAGCGCCATGCGGCCCGAACAACCCCCTGCGGCCCGCCGGGGACGTCGGGCCCTACCTTTGGGTTTCCAATTGTATTGCCATGGCCGAGGTAGGGACAGTGGTCCCTCGCTGTCCGCAGATCGTTGGCGAGGTAGGAATCGGGACGGATCGACCAACCCCCTGCGGCCCGCCGGGGACGTCGGGCCCTACCTTGGGAACTCCGTTTGTAGTCACAGATTCGCGGTCAGAACCCTCGGGCTTTGGCCTTTTCGAAGTCGGCCTTCACCATGATTTCGCAGAGTTCGGCGCATTTTGTTTTTGGTTCCCAGCCGAGCACGGTTTTCGCTTTGGTCGCGTCGCCGAGCAGCTGTTCGACTTCGGCCGGGCGGAAGTAGTTGGGGCTCACTTCCACCAGCACCTTGCCGGTCGCGCGGTCGATTCCCTTCTCGTCCACGCCTTCGCCTTCAAAAACCAGGTCGATCCCGAGGTGCGCAAAGGACCAAAGGGTGAAGTTGCGCACGGTGTGCATCTCGTTGGTGGCGAGCACGAAGTCATCCGGCTGGTCCTGCTGGAGAATCCGCCACATGCCTTCAGTGTATTCCGGCGCATACCCCCAGTCGCGCTGGGCACCAAGGTTGCCGAGGACCAATTTCTCCTGCAGTCCCAGCTTAATCCGGGCCGCCGCCCGCGTGATCTTGCGCGTGACAAAGGTTTCTCCCCGGCGGGGCGACTCGTGATTGAACAGGATGCCGTTGCTGGCGTGGATCCCGTAAGATTCCCGGTAGTTCACGATAATCCAGTAGCCGTAGAGCTTGGCCACCGCATAGGGCGAGCGCGGATAAAAGGGCGTCTTTTCCGTCTGCGGAACCTCCTGCACCTTGCCATACAGCTCGCTGGTCGAAGCTTGGTAAAAGCGCGTTTTGTCCTTCAGACCCACCTCCTTGATCGCGTCGAGAAAGCGCAGCGTCCCGATCGCATCGACTTCCGCCGAATACTCCGGCACGTCGAACGATACCTTCACGTGGCTCTGCGCGCCGAGGTTATAGATTTCGTCCGGTGCCGTCCGCTCGAGCAAGCGGTTCAGGTTGGAGGCATCCGTCAGGTCTCCATGATGGAGAAACAGCCGCTTTCCATAGACCTCCGGGTCATTGAAGAGGTGGTCGATTCGCCCCGTGTTGAAGCTACTCGAGCGCCGGATCATGCCATGTACGGTATAACCCTTTTCGAGCAATTGTTCAGTGAGGTACGAGCCGTCTTGGCCCGTGATTCCGGTAATGAATGCTATTTTAGACATGGTAATAAAATGATGAGATAAATGGCTCTTTAAGCGCGGGTGGGTGACCGCGAATCTCCGGGATTTACGCGAATGATTCCGGAGCCCTGTCCGCCGCTGGATTTAACCGCAGATCACATGGATTTACGCAGATGGAGGGACGGGCTTCACCGCAAAGCTCGCAAAGAACGCGAAGGTGGCGCAGGGGATTTCTGTTTCTGGGATTCGCGTTTATTCTACAGATTCGCGGTCACAATAATGCAGCGAAATGGCTCAGCGGTTTTGGCTCTTTACGCGCAAATGGCTGACCGCTAATTTTCGTTATCTTCGCGAATGGTTCTGAAGACCAGTCCGCCGCTGGATTTAACCGCAGATAACGTGGATTTACGCAGATGGGGGCGGCGCAGGGGACTATTTTCCAGATTCGCGTTTATTCTACAGATTCGCGGTCACAATAATGCGGCGAAATGGCTCAGCGGTTTTGACTCTTTACGCGCAAATGACTGACCGCGAATTATCGGTATCTTCGCGAATGGCTTCGGAAGCTGGGAGATGGGCATGCTGGAAATATGGAATCGAATAAAGAATGAAATAAGGTTGCTTCCCATCTCTTCATTTCTTAACCACAAGGCACGTCGTTTATTTCTGGCGGCGTACGGTTAAACCTCAAAACAAAGCTGTCACAATGGCTAGTAATCATGTCAGTGCGGTCCTTGGCGCGGAGGACGTTCAGGCGGTCTTCGCCGCTATTGCCACCATTCGCGAGAAGCTCCCGTTTCTCATCGACCTCTCCGTCCAAGACCGCCGTTCGCTCCCTAAAATGGGCGATCGAAGCCGGGCCTTCGTCGAGAAGACCCTTGAAGTCGCGAAGCAGAATCCGGACTTCCTCTCCCGTTCGTTTGATCTCGAGGAGTTCGAGCGGGATGTGCTTCTGCACCGAGAAATGAACCGTATCAACATGGCGCTCGCCCAGCTCCACGAGTTGGTCGACGACACCACCCTCGCCACGGGGTCGGACGCTTATACCGCGTCGCTCGAAGCGTACGCCTTTGCCAAGGCCGTGGGCAAAGGGGACGGCCTTGACCAGATGCGTGCGCTCATGAGCCAACGTTTCTCCCGAAACAGCGGGCAGTCGAGCCCCGCTCCGGAAGCGCCTGCCGCCTAGCGAGGCATCTGCGATCCGTTTCATGCGCATTCTCCAGAGCCCCGCCGGTATCCGGTCGGGGCTCTGTTCTTTAGAGAGAACTTCCGGCATCCCATGCCCGGTCGTGTTTCCTAACGATTTAATGGCGAATGGAGCTCTTTTCATCTCCCCGGTTCCACCTTTGAAGCTTGCGAGCCGACTTTCCGACAGAGGCAGGCTCCTCTTCAGGTTCGCTCCGAACCTGTCCGGAGCGGAGCGCCTCGAGTTCCGGACCGGCCGGCCAAGCTTGAGACTGGAAATCCTCATTTCGGGCTTGGCCCGGGTAGCTTCACACTCCGCGCGCACAAAGAAAACAATCGGGAGGTTCGCGTGTGGAGGAGGGCCATCCAGAAATGGGAGGGGAAACTCGAGCCCGTGACTTGCCGCGCTCCGTCCGGAACGCTGCAGATTCATTTCCTCCCGCCTGTCGTCCTCCGCCTACAGCCAAAAATCTCGGTCTGTCGTTTGAGCATTAGACGGTGACTGGTGGTCGGCGGTTGTCGGTGGTGTCCGTGATAGTCAAGGTAGCCCGCGGCTCAGGTTGCGGTAGCTTCACGGCCCTCGCGCTCTTGCGTTTAATCCTCACTCACTGTCAGCAGGAGCCACGCGTTTCCTGATCAACGATTTGCTGTAGCTCCGGAGACAGCCGGGGCGCGATTCGGGTCGCCACGTCGAACACAATGAACGGATCGACACCGAAGTAACCATGGATCAGCCAGTCACGCATACCCGCCATCTTCCGCCATTCAATCTCCGGGTATTGCTCCCGAAAGGAGGTCGGTACGCGTTTCGCCGCTTCTCCGATGATCTCGATGGATCGGGCGGCCGCACGGGTCAGCACAGGATCCGCCACAAACTCCTCAATGGAAAGTTCCCGGCAGGCTTCGTCGAGAAACCGCGCCTCGTCGATCATGTGCCGAAGATAATCAACGATCGAGATCGACATACCGAACGTCCCGAAGAATGTGCGGTCGAAGGTGGGAGCTGAGGGATTCCTCGGTGACCAAGTCCACCCGCCGGGCAAAGGCTTCTTCGAGGGCTTCTCCAATATTGAAAAGATTATCGAAGGTACGATGTTTTTCATCCAGAGACACAAGCACATCGACATCGCTTCCGGCCCCTTGCTCCGACCGTGCAAAAGATCCAAAAACTCCCAAACGCCGGACCCCCGCCGCAATCAAGCGGTGTCTGATGGGGGCAATCGTTGATTCAAACATGCTCACATTCTGCGGAACGCGGAGACCTCTGGCAAGTCCCGGAATACCAATTGCCAGATGGAGACAGTTGCGGTGGGTTCGCGGTTACATCATCCAGTGTCGGACAAGTTTCCGACCCCCTTCGCCACCTTCGCGTTCTTTGCGGTGAACCCATGGCCTTCCATCTGCGCACATCCGCGAAATCCGCGGTTGAATTCTGCGGCGGACCGGCCTCCGAATCCATTCGCGTAAATACCGAAGATTCGCGGTCACCCATTCCCGCGTAAGGAGCCAAAACCCCTATGCCATTCCACCGCATCATTTTTGACCGCGAATTGATAGAATAAACGCGAATCTTGGAAAAGGATCTCTTCTTACGGAGGACCGGGTCAGAACTATTCGTGTAAATTCCGAAGATTCGCGGTCAGTCCTTAGCCGCGTAACAAGCTACCGTCTTCCATTCCCCCGCATCATTTCTGACCGCGAATTTGTAGAATCTCCGCGAATCCCAGAAACAGAAATCCCCTGCGTCTCCTTCGCGGCCTTCGCGGCCTTTGCGGTAAATCCCACTGTCCCTCATCTGCGCACATCTGCGAAATCCGCGGTTAAATCCTGCGGCGGATAGGATTCAGAACCCTTCGCGGTCACAATTCCGGTGCGTAAGGAGCCAAAGCCTCGAACGAACGCGCCTTCATTTCCCTTCCCTTTCGTCACCACCGCCCACCGTCAACAGCCTCACACGAGCTGAAGGTCCGCGGGCACGTAACGCGTGCGCTCTGCGAGGTGTTTCGGCAGCGGTTTAACGTGCGCCTTTTCCAGGAGTCGGCAGATGCCGAACTCATGTACGCCAACCAGCTCTATCCCCACGACCTCTCCTGCCGCATCAAAATCCATCGTCACGATACAGCCTTCGGTGGTCACCGGTTCTGTCCGAGCTATCGTTTCGTGGCTGAAACGAACGTAGGCCGCATGCGCCGCAGAATCCAGTTCAACGACAGGCGGTTGTTCCGCGTGAATGGTTACAGAATGACGTTTCATGTCCAGTATCCGGTTACGAAAAAGCACTCCTGCTTGTAGCGTTCGGCCACAATATGCAGTTGTCTCTGCTCAAACTGCTTGCTGAAAAGATACACGAATCCTCCGTGTGTGCCACGATATTGCCGCTTTCGGTGATCGCAATTCGTCACCACTTCAATAAACAGCGGCTCAGTGATACCCCGCTCCACCGCGCGCCGCTTCGCGTGAGACGTAAAATGAAAATCGAGGGGGGCGGACACGACAGAAGAGAATGCAAACAGAAAAACGACAGCGGTTCGTATTCTCTCCAACCTCCCCAACGCGTCAACCCCACTTTTCCGCCCACCGCCAACCGCCTTCCGTCCACCGATCCGTCCTGCACCACCTTCGCGCCCTTTGCGGGCTTTGCGGTAAATCCCACTGTCTCCCATCTGCGCACATCTGCGAAATCCGCGGTTAAATCCTGCGGCGGACCAGCCTCCGATCCCATTCGCGTAAATACCGAAGATTCGCGGTCACCCATTCCCGCGTAAGGAGCCCTTCCTGAGAACCACCGGCTCACTGTCTCCCATCTGCGCACATCTGCGAAATCCGCGGTTAAATCCTGCGGCGGATATGCCTCCGATTCCATTCGCGTAAATGCCGAAGATTCGCGGTCAGTCCTTAGCTGGATTACCATGCATTTTCGAAATGCATTACTATGCGCGTCTCCCCTGCATCATGAGGGAAGGTAACCTTTCATCGTAATGAACGGTTACCGTGCATTACCATGCGCGGCGAGGGGATGCGTCGATTACCAGTCCAAATCGCTTTCGTACCCCAACTCGATCAGGAGGTCCCCAGCCACTTCCTTAAACTGGGCTTTATGCTGCGGCGTGAAGCGCTTCTCCCAGTTGCGCACGCCGCCTCCAGGGCGATACGTGTGAGACCGCTCTGGATTGATGGCCTTCAATGCCTGTTCCACCAGCTGGCCTTCGGTGGCTTCCACCTTGGACTGACGTTCCAGAAAAAACCGGCAGATGCGGGCTACCTCCGCCGGTTGTTCGGGTCCGACCAGATCCTCAAAGCGCAGTGCACACACGTCGGGATCCGTCAGCCAACCTTGGTACATCCGGAAACGCTGCGCGATATTCCCATAAGGCACAGGGCACGCCCTGTGAGCATCGCCCAAGATCGACAAAGAGAGTTGCTCTTTTTCATCCGCCAACCGCCGAAAGGTTCCGTGCAGGCGGTGAAAGCGCGCCATGCGGCTCAGGTAGTGTGCTTCGGAGCAGGCCACATCCCGGGGGTCCCGGTAGATGAAAAAATGAATGGCGGCCTTCTTCCGCAGAGCCGCCGCATATTCAGGCCGATAAAAAAGGTGCGCGGACACCATCTCCCCTCCAACAAAGCCTTGGATCTTCCGCAGAGTCGCCATCTCCGAACGTTCGACGTACTTCCACGAGGGGAGTGACGCCAGAAAGGTGAGGTAGTTCTTCACCCCGGGCTGCCCCTCAAGGATTTGCGTCAGAAGGTGCGTGCCGCTCTTCGGGAATGAGTTGGCAACGATTGGTACGGATTCGAGGCACAACGCCCTCGACTGGAGGGCTCTGCGACTCTGACCCCTTAAATACTCAAGCTTTCGTAGTAACAAGCTCATCCTTCCTCATCCAAATACTCGAAAAACCGCCCCACATGAGCGGTCCACGTATGCCCTTTCACCCAAAGGAGCGCGGCGTCCGACATATTAGATCTCTGCACTGGCCCAACCTCGTGCAAAAACTTCTTCCATGCATCCGCATCATCCGAAACGAACGTACATCCACTCAACTCGTCTCGGGAAAGTCCACAAAGTCCAGCGCCCGTGCTAAGCAAAGGAACACCGCGAGAGAGACTATCCATCACCTTGAGCTTGCTCCCAGCGCCATACTCAAATGGCAGAATTAGGAAATCTGCAGACGCAAAAACCGACTCAACTTCGTTCTCCTCCAAATCCGCTCTCATTTCGGCCCCCTCTTCAGCGACCAAGCGTCCAAGCCAAGGCGGCGGGCTTGATCCGGCAACCATCAACTTAACTTTACCCTTTAGATTCGGCCAAAATTTCTCAAAGAAATATCGAATAGCGTCCTGATTTATCTTCGAGGAAAGGCTGCCGAGGAACAGCAGCCGCAGCACATTTTCGCCGGAACCATTTCCGACACGGTGTGGCCTATCGCAACCGTTCGGGAGAAGATAATGGCGATGCTTCGGAAGAAATTCCTGGTACGCAGCCAAATCTGCTTCGGATAGATGCACAAAAATAGCCTCATCCGGGGCCATTCCAAGTATCTCCGCTACCCGATCGTACCCGACTTGTGCAACCATCGAGGATAGCCCTCGGCCTTTCTTAAAATTGCCCCACCATTCCCAATCATTGTTGTGGGTTTCAATAACGAGATTCCTATATAGAATCTTATTTTGAAGAAAACCCGGAAGTGAGGCAAGAAAATGAACAACAACCAAATCTCCAGATTGCTTCAGGATAAGGTTGCGATGAACATTGAACCATTTTCTCGAAGCGAACCGAACCTCATTGTAAGAACGCTTTCGAAGCAAGGCCTCGATTCCGCCAAGCGATCTCGCGACTCTTTCCGAAACTCGCCGCTTCTCGGAAGGGACAAAATTGTTTCGTTGCCATCGGCCATTCCGGAGAGCAGCTACCGATCTAAGCCCTAGCTCCTCATAGCTTTTCAGAATCCCAAAGACACGACGGGCGCCTCCAGATCTAACAGGAAAGGCAACTTGCGGGGCAATTGTGAGAACTTTTCGAGACTTCATTAGAGACACGAATCTTTTTGTACAGAGCCAATCAACCACTCCTTCTGTCCTGCGCGTGGTTTAAGGCCGAGAAACCCAAGCAGGATCGATACCCTCCGCCTCCGGCTTTGCGCCTGATGCCACATCATCTGCATAAGGTTAATTAAAATGGGCATGTCTGCTTGAACAGCGCTCGTGTACTTAGTCAAAACAAAAGATCTCGAGCGTATCGCCAATCCCAAACAGTGACCGTCGATCACAATCGCGAAAGAAAAATTTTGCGTAATAGTCGAGTCCGAGCCTATCAAGTGAAAACCCGTTTTCCACGCAGCCTGCTTCTCAAGCGGTTCCAGCGTTCATCTTCAAAAAACAAGAAAAGATAGACTCTCAGCAGTTTTCGCATAATTCCGATCTTACGCTCGCCAGAGTTAAGAGCTGCGACAGTAGTACTCAGAGGATGAATGTGAAAACGATAGCAAAGACCTTTGAAGCGTTTGAACGGCAGGGTTTTCCCCAGCTCATAAAGCTGATGCATATCTGCCTCTCGACCATACTTCTTGGGTTCGAAGGGATGGGCCAGAAGAGCGACCCGAGGGTAAAGAGCATTTGGGTGAAAAACGATAGTGATATGCTTCAACCACGAACGTCGAAACACCGGAGGCCTCCTCCCAAAAATACGTTTCCCATCTCGTATAAATTCGATTGCCCCGTGATGAATGCCATTATCAAGTTTTTCGATCGCATTCACATCCAAAAAAGCCAATTCGTCGTCACTATGAACAAATAGAATCCACTGTCCGCGAGATGCCTCAACTGCTTCATTCAGCGCCTGATACAAGCCGACGCTCCGCTGTTGCATAATGGAAGCGCGCAAACAAGTTCTAACGATTTCAATTGTTCCGTCACTAGAGCCCCCATCAACAATTATTAGTTCGACCCGATTGTCACAACTAAGCGGTTCGATCGTCTTACAACACCGCTCAATCGTCAGCGAAGAATTTTTAGTTGCGACTATCACTGTTAGCACACAGCTCATCGTAGAAGAAACCACCCTTCACTTTTAGCATCACGCCGATACACAATCCGCCATAACAACAAGCAGATTACAAAAGCAGAAATCCCTTGAAAGGCCCATGAAGTCAAATCATTGCGAGCAGTCACCAGCATTTTAAACAATAAAAATGCGTATACTCCGTATAGCGCAGGGCTCACACGGCAGTGTTTCAAGAGCCAAGAGGTTGTAGCACCATACAAAAACGAAAAAGCCAATACCCCTAAAACCCCAGCCACGTAAAAGCCCTGACCGACGAACGTAAAGGTTCTCACCCAAGTTTCATTTCCGAAAAACTGTTTTTCATATAACTCAACCGTCATCCTAGGTGAAAATGAAGTTGCCGGCTTCCCCGGCCACAGAGGCCTGGGAATCCAGTTTATAGCCCAGTAAAAAACCTCTTCAAATGCACGTTGTACCGCATCCGCAGGATCGGGAAAAAGCTCGTAAACAGACATCACGTCGGCAGCGTTTGCCACAGATGTCCACTCACCACCACTTCCCGCGGTTTCCAACAGAACTTTAGAACCTCGTTCTTCAATCGCCGATATCTTACCTTGTCGAACAAGCTGAAGTCCCATGGTCGCGAATGCAGCTACAAAGAATACGATACCGACCTTCAACATTAAGCGCCTTGGATGAAAAGCTGCATAAACAACAAATACCAATACGAATAACACCAACACAACTTGGCGTCCACCATACGAGGTAAGCTTACTCACACTGTAAATAAGAACAACAGCATAAAGCCCTTTCCAAAGGCGAGCTCTCGATTGGTAAAACTGATATCCAACCCCTATCAGGAAAAGATAAAAAGATACTTTCGAGTACAACTTTAACACTCGATCAAACAACCCCATCGAAGTGCCTCCATACTTTAAGTCCTCTGCATACGACGAAAAATCGTATAGCTCCTCGATCGAGATTGTTCCTTTGGAAACTATATTTCGAATCATAAAGAACACACACAAGCCGCCAAAATGCCAGATGAGTGCGTTCGATATTTTCACATTCATCGGATTCACCTGATCTAACCGCATCGGTTGTAGAGGAGAGACCGCGACCCGACCATAGCAAAGCATGCCGAGCAACAGGAACAACAACGCGCCAATAATAATGAGGGAGAACTGAAGATCCTCCGGAACATAATAAAGGCTCTTCCATTTTGCTACCCCCCAAAACAAGACATTCCAGAAGCACATCACGTTCATTGGTGTGAACTGACCGATACGCTTTTGCTGGTGGTAGATTACAGACACCAGTAAGCATAAAAGAGTAAACGCAAGAATTAACATCGTATTGTTTGCTTCAAAGTCTGACGGTTCAAACACGTTTTCACGGCTTATCAAACAAGCCGAACGAGACCTAATCTCAACTTTTATTACTCCGGCAGCCGCCTCCACCGATTCGCGCTGCTAGGTAGAATAGACGAGGAGAGTGGATGAGTATCGACTGTAGGCATCGTTGAATCCGTTTCTTCGGACACGATCTCCAAACAGAGTAGAAGGGTGCAGATCTCAACCGTTGCAACTCTAGATTGGTAGCTTGCAGACTAGGAGAATATAGGCGGAGATTTTTAACCACAAAGCTTACAGAAAGATTTTCGTGGGCTTCAAGAAGGTCCATTTTTTTATCTTCGGAGAGAATCGAAGAACGGGAAAGTATATCTTTAAGTCTTCCAAGAAACCTTAGACGATCTGGAATAAGCTGCTGATTAAACGAATGAATCGCTGACCCTTCTCGCTGTAAATATCGATAGTGGCTTGACCGAATAAATCCAATCTCTCTAGCGTTTAGGAACGCGGCGGTTGCAAAGAGGATATCCTCCGAATGGGCGATTCGGATGCTTCCCACCTGATCAAGAACTTCTTCAAGCAGTGTCCTGCGGTAAAATTTCGCCCAAATCGAGTTGGTGATGTACTTGAGAAGCACAGCGGTATCAGCGAAAACCAGTGTACTAGTAGAATGAACGCCCGAGACCGCCGGGAGGATGGTCTCCAAGCAGACACCCTCTTCCGTAACATAGTCGAAACCCGTTTGAATAAGGTCCGTCTCGGCTCGAAGCGAAGTGCGGAGCACCACGTCAAGAAATCCTTCATCGACCCAGTCGTCCGCATCGACGAAAGTAACCCATTCTCCAGATGACTGGGCAACACCACGTTCACGCGCCGCTACCACTCCGCTATTGCTCTGCCGGATCACTCGAAGAGATGGGTGATCCTGAGCGAGCCTGCTAGCAACAGCAGCGGTTTGATCAGTTGAACCATCATCGACGACGATGATCTCAACCGAACCACCGGCCTGACGAAGCAGAGAGTCAAGACATCTGCCGATATGACGTTCCATATTGAATGCCGGAATAACGACGGAGACCGACGGGCATGTCTCGGATGTAGAGGAATCACTCATGGGTTTCTCCGAAGGAATTTGCAGTGCCTTTTCAAAATTTCTGAAGTCCGCCCGAGCGGGGAACGGCAGCGCCCATAAAAATTCGTAGTATTGCAGACAGTTGATTGGAAGACGGGCCTACCAGCCCAGGCGCAGAGGCACTTCTACGTATTAAGTGCTTCCGAAAGAAAGGCTTTTGATGCCGTAATGTCAGCATGTAATTTTCCGACATTTGCACCTTGCGTGACCAAGTGCCTAAGCACCTCAGGGGCAATGCCACCGAAGTCCTCTTCAAAGAGACGGTCGGCTGAGCCGTAGCGCGCTAGAAGATCGCGAATCCTGTGCGCACGCCTTCCAGACGAAGCCGCAACAAAAGGAACGTCATTGGCAAGGGCAAAAACAGCGCCATGGAAGGACTCTGAACAGAGAAACTGAGAATTTGAGACCACATCGAGCCACTGACTAGGGTCCGCGTAGCGAAGAGTTTTTAATCCATCGAGCAGAACAGGCACCGGATTCTCCGATGATAGCTGACAAACGGATACGTTTTGAAGAATGGACTGGGCGCAACCGACAATTCTCGAGCAGAGAGAGGCAGTTTCCGGACAAACCGCATAAATCGCAATCCTAGGATCGGGCGGTACCCTCCGCTTGACGCGCGGTAGAAAGAACGCCGGATCGACGACACGTCGCGGAAGACCGATTTCCATTTCTCCGACCAAATCTATGCCGAACTGATTTCGCATCCCAATGGCGTCAAATCGAGCGATGTGCTCTTTCGCTGCAAGCAAGTGATCCATCGGCTGGTCGGGACTACCAAAGCAGGGAGCGTATGCGATTCGTCGAACCCGTTTATCAAGGCCGTCAAGAAAGCCTAAGAAATATGTGTCATCAAACGTCTTTTGCCAGTGCAGGTTCCAAACCTGATCACTTCCAACTATGACCGCGTCCAATTCGGCGCAATAATCTCTCAAAGCAATTCTATTGCGCAGCTTGGGAGAGAGGGTTAAGCGATCCTCCTTGAATCGACGGAATCCTTTCCTTCGTTGGTGTTCGTGCAGACGAAGCCGAAATTTAGAGAAGAAACGCGGCCCTGAGTTGAACCCCCATCCTGCGATTGGTGAGATCCTGCGCCGCAAATAAGGGGGAACATATTCGATAAATACAGGCTGATGCCCCAGCTCGAGAAGAGCCGTCTGAAGGCCCAAAGCCTGCAGGACAGCTCCATAGTTTGGTGCCCATTGAAATGTAAGAACTCCGACTCGCATCGTATATTTTTTTCGATCCGCTACGCTGGTTGGGCACCTATTTAACTAGGCCCTTGATGAACCTTACATTGTCCTTACCGAGAATCTGCTTTACCATCTGCTTAGCTTTTCGTGTCACATCTTCATCGATATTCATGACCATCTCCAAGGCGCGGCTTTCGTCGTCGCTGTTGGTAAACACCTCAAAGAGAATTGGCCGGTCGGTGATCTCCGGTGTGATGAATCGTGAGTAGATTTCCTCGAACTCGGTCTTATTGGACGCCGTAATATAGTCGAATCCCAGCGACTCGGCGTAGTTTCTGACCAAACTCCGAGACTGCTTTCCGAAGTGACCACCGGCCGAAATGAATCTGTCGGCTTCGTCGCCAAAGTCGGTTGCGAGGTGGCCGTACTGGCGAAACTCCGTTCCTTTGCCGTTGTTAACCAAAAGGATACGCAGATTTCTGCCCGTGTGTCGGTTGCCCACTACATTCATGTCGTAGAAAAAGGCGAGGTCCCCCAGAACGCAGAAGTAGAGTTTGGAGGGATTTACGAGGGAAGCGCCGATCAGGGTGGACAGGCCACCATCGATCCCGAAGCCCCCGACATTGGAAGCCGTGGTGATGGATTCGGGGACCTCAAAAAAGTTCCACGATCGCAAACTGTTGAGGATTCCAAAATGGAGAGTGGATCCCGACGGGATCTGGTGGGCCAGCTGGGAAGCGATCCAGATATTGGAGAATGGAATTTCTGGGATGCTATTACGGCTCTTCTCGAGTTGTGCGGCGCAGAGGCGAAAATAGTCTTCTTTTGGTCCGTTCCCGTTTTGCCCATAGAATTCAAAAAAGGCGCGTTCGGGCATCTCGAAGATATAGCGGAGCTTTCGAAAGGTGTCTCGAATTTCCCCGTCTTCACTCACGCGCCAGACTTCTTTACCGGCGATATTTATTCCGTAGTAGTCTCCGGTGACTTCACCGATATGAATGAGCAGATCAGGGCAGAAGGCGGCCCGATCGAACATCTTCTGGCCGGCCACAAGAGAAAAGAGTAGGCGGTACCGCCCCCGATATCCGCTCGTGTGGTCACACACCACGATGGCGTTGTTGGCTTGGCAAAATTGATCAAGAGCCTCCGTTTCTTGAACATTCCAAACCCGGTGTGATCCGATCAGGACCGCGATTTTTCCGGTCGGTATTGCCGGGAAAGAGGCACCGGGAATAATACGTTTGATCTGGCGGTAAACCGGCAGCTCCTTGACATCATAGCCTCGGCTGTAGGCGGTGGGCAGATTGATGTGGACCGGGCCACCACCGTGGCGCGTGAGTTCCAGAATGGCTTGGTTGACCTTGATCTCACAGTCCCAAAGATCGTCATCGTCCTTGATGATAGGGAGGGTGACGCTGAGCTTCGCAACATCATTGGGAATTGTGCTCCGGTCGATGACCTGAGCCACGTGGTGCCCCACCCGACTAATCGCTTGGGTGGAGGTGATCGCGAGAATAGGCAGCTTACGGTAATAGGCCTCCGTCAGGCCCGGCATGTAGTTTCTGGATGCGGTGGCTCCGGTGCAACTGATGACGACGGGCTCGCCGCTCTCTGAGGCCAAACCGCACGCCATATAGGCGGCTGAACGCTCGTCAACGGCCGAGTACATCTCGAAATATGGGTCCTGCTGCATGCTCGCTACGAGAGCCATGTTGGTTGTCCCTGGAGAGGCGATGACCTTGCGGATCCCGTGTTGCTTGAGTAGCGAAAGGATGATCTGCGCGTTCTTCTCGTCAGTGTAGAATTTTTGCATGAGGGAGTTCCTGCTTGGATTAGTTAAAAACGTATCGATAACTGAGGTATTTGAGCCGCTGCTTCAACCCGGACACCTCCCGGAGCGGTGTGCGCTCGCGGGCTCGACGGTCCTTGTGCGCTTCTTCCTTCCAGTTGATGGAGGCGAAGACGGGGCGCGTCAGAAATGCGAGGAGACATTCGGACAAGCCTCTCTTCAGCTCGACAAATGAGCCCGTATCGACCAGCGATCCGATTTTTTCATTGTCGAATATCCGATCGTACATGCGGTCATAAGAGATCTGATACCGGTTGTGGTGGGCGGTGCAGAATGCAGCGTGGTCGATTAGACAGACGCGTGGGAGACGGCCTAGGTGCTTTGCGAGAATTGTGGTGTAAATACCCAAAACCTCCCCCCATGTGGCCGACTGTGAAGCAGTAATGTGGTAGGCCTCTCCGTGGCAGCGAGGACCGCCCATGACCGCAAGAATTCCTCTGGAGACGTCGAGCCCGTATGTCAGCGTGGTCTGGCGGGAGGCGATTTCTCGAGACAAAACAATCGATCGACCTCGGAGCGCACGGTATAACCAAGCTTCCTTTTCCATCACTCCGAGCTGCAGGCGCTGTTCGCTGTAGGTGATGTAGGGGCGAATGATCGTCCAGTTCCTCAAATTCGACTGTGCCAACAGGTCCTCTTGCCGCGCTTTCGCCAAGGCATATTCATCGGTGGCGAGATAAGCAAGATCCTCGCAAACATCAAGCAGTCTTGCGGAGTCTTCGCAAAGGGGCGACTCAGATGCTGCGTAGACCCTGGATGAACTGAGGAAGACATATTGGTCGGTATTTGCCAGAAGAAGGTCGCGACGCGCAGCAAACTCCGCAGTGGAGTAGACCATGAAGTCGACAACCACGTCCCACCGCTCTTGGAGGAGCGAGGCGAGGAACCCATTATCACGCGCGTTTCCACAAACGTAACGGATGGGGCTGGCTTCCGATCGGCGAGTCCTTGAGGTGACTACCACCTTGTAGCCCGCGCGAGCGGCAAGCTCGCTTAGGTGAGCTCCCATTGCGCCGGTTCCTCCGAGTATCAGTACTTTCATTATCCGAACAGAATCCGCCCGAAACGCGCTCGGACAACAGAATGGATCTTCTCGCGCCAAGCGCGATCGAGCCCTAAGAAATAGATCACGACGGCGTTGAAGGCGCTGCCGCCTAGGATCACGGCTGCCGAATAGAGCAACCCTCCCAATAAGAATGATTGAAAGACCAGACAGACTCCAGCGGAGAGAACTCCAACCATCATGACGGGTGCGATTACCCGTCGAAGAAACGTGAGGACCGATATGCCAATCAGGTGGCGGACGATCAAAAGCCTGACGAAGAGCATCAGAACGTTTATCGCGATGGCGACGAAGAAGACAGATGAAGGGCCACCTCCGGCGCGGAGAGCCATCCATGAAGCGGCAAAGATGCCAATCTGCAGGGTGCCGAGGGTGCCCTCGTAGAGGCCCATCCGACCGGGTGCCCGAGCGGCTGTCATGAGAGGATTACTGACGGAATTGATAAGCACCTCAATCAAAGCCAACCGGGCGAATAGCGTCGCGTAGGGAGGTGGTTCTTTCAGCCAAAGGTTAAGGATGGCTTCCATTTCCAACAGCATGGGAAGCGCCACCAGCCACATAAGAAAGAAGGTGATCTTGGATCCGCTGAAGATGAGCGAAAGCATCTCATCTTTTTGATCTGCCGCGTAGGCTTTGATGATGGGGGGATAGAGGCCGAGGTTAAAATTTTGCGCCAGCATGGTGGACTGCGTGGCCACCGTCATCGCAATGGCCCGTGCCGCGACCACCGTTGGATTGAAGAACTGGTTGAGCAACACGGTAATCGCTTGAGTGCGGGCCACAGTCGTAAGTTGTCCAAAGAGGGTCCAACCAGTAAACCCAACAATCTCTCGGGCAAGTCCACCCTCCCAACGGACGTTCCGGAGACGGCATTCGGAGTATCTTCGGCTACAAATAATGATGTAGGTGGCTGTGTTGACGAATGCGACTGCCAAGATGAGGGCACCGTAGATCACGATCTTGTCACCCGGTAAGACAACAAGGGCCAAGACCGAACCCAGCTTCAGGAGCGCTTCGGAAATAGCCACGTAAGCGTAGATCTTCATGTCCTCGTGGGCGATGATGATCGCCATGAAGGAGGCCTTGAAGATGCCTAGTGTGAAGGTGACTATCGCTAGGTGATAAAGCTGTACCGCCGCGCGATGTCGTTCGTCCGGGACTGCCAGATGGCCGCTTACAAACCACAGGCCGACCGTCTCAAGCGCCAAAATTGCCACCATGCTCATCCCCGCATAGATGAGGACGTTGACCCCGAAGACTTGATTCAGTCTTCCGGAATCCGCCTGCCCCAGTGCGTGAGAAAAAAAACGTTGTGAGGCCGACGCCATGGCGCTGGGAAGGAATGCCAAGAGTGCGACGACGCCGCCAACGACGTTGTAGATGCCGTAATCCTCAACCCCCAGCGTATTGAGGACCACCCGCACGGTGTAAAGCGATACTCCCATCGTTAGGAGCATGCGGAAGTAGAGCATCAGCGTATTTATCGCGATGCGCTTGTTACGGGTGTCAACGTGTTCTGTCGGGCGAGACATTTTGTATTCGGATCTCAACTAGGCCTCAACAATCAGCGCCTTCCTAAGGGTGTGAGGCTCTAGCCACATAATGGAAGGCTGAGAGATCTACTCAGACAGACGAATAAGCCACTGCTCCTGTCTGGTGGTCAGACGATTTTGAAAGGGTCCGAACACAAACCGTTTCAAACGTTTGCCTACCGACTGATGACCAGACCGATAAGCCTCTCCTTCCAAAAGATGCCAGAAGACGACAGGCAACTCCGACCCACCCTTTTCGAAGATCCGCCAGCGGCCGGGGAGGGCTCGGAGGTCTGGGACTGGAAGATGGGACAGTGCGGCATACGCCGCAGCGGGCGGGAGGCGAGGCTTGGAGGACAGTGAAGTGCCGGGGACACTGAATTGGGAAGATGCGAGATGGCTGTTTTCCATCTCCTGAATACCATTCCCTCCCCCCTCTTCCCTACTCCCTATTTCCCACAAAAACGCATCATCCCGCTCAGTAATCGTCCACCCTGCCCCCACCCAGCAGGTATCCGGCGTGTGCCAACTTACTTGGCGGGCGGGTGTTTTACCGGGTGCCCAATAGGCAACGTAAATCTCGAACTTCTCACTTCCCCGCGTGTAGCGCCGATAAACATAGTCGGTCAGGTTGAGGAGCTCGTGGGCTCTGGCGTCCAAACTCTCGGTGTGCCCCAGCGGCAGGTCCTCGTAGGTCCACCCTTCCGCTTCACCCGTCGGCAGGTAGTCGGCGATCGGCAGGCGGACGGCAGACTCCGGATAACTGCGGGTCGCGTTCCAGGCGGCCACCGCCCCGACAGCGAGGGCAGTAAGGCATGCGAGGGTTAAGAAGATTTTTTTCACGAAGGGAACGGGTTATTGGTAATGGGCGTGCGGTGCTCGCGTTATTTGTTATTCGCCCTTCGGGCGCAGTTATTTGTTACTCGTGAGGGGTTATTTGCGCCCTGCGGGCGCGGTTATTGGGCGCTCTGCGGGCGCGGTTATTTGTTATTCGTTATTGGGGTGCCTGTCGGCACCGTTATATGTTCGTGCTTACTGATGAAGAGAGCGTGAATGTCAGCCAATAACGATTAACGCAGCGAAGCTGCTCAGTAACTGATAACAGCGGCGTAGCCGCTCCAATAACGCCCACTGCCGACCGCTTTCGGACTTCGGGGTCGTCTCGTCAGGACAATCGACGTTCAACGAGAGAAACCAATGCAGTGAGTTCGTCCTGCGACGTGCTCCAGAGCACATGGAGATCAATTTGATCGTAGCCGTGAGCCAGAATATTGCGCATGCCAATAATTTCCCGCAGGCGGGGCACGCTTGCGGCGTCATCGGGAAATTCTCGTGCGAGTCGGTTCATTGCCTCTCCGATGATCTCGAATTTTCTCTCTACCGCAGCTTGGACCAGACTGTCCGAGGTAAAGGTGTCGAACGAATGAGTGCCGACAAACCCCTGGATATCTCGAGCCGCTTGGAGGATGTCAAAGTAGAGCTTCTGCTTCCGGCGCAACATAGAGCGGCTGTTTGGTTTCGTCGACTTCCTGGCGGAAGTAAGGATTACGAATGGCTCGATCGCTCACCAACTCAACCTCGCGCCCGAGAAGATTTTCGAGGTCTTCGAGCAGGCCAAAATACTGCTGGAAGGCGTTCATTTCCGGGCTCCTCTGGAACACGACCAGAAGATCGACGTCACTTTCTGGCCCAAAATCTTCCCGGAGGACAGATCCAAAAGCATTGAGCTCCGCCACCCTGTGTTGCTCGCAGAGTGCCTGAATGGCCGGGATGTGTGGTCGAAGAAAGCGCATTAGCCGATAATGTGGCGGCGAGGGCCGAGGACTTCAAGCGGAAGGGGCGCCCTGCGGGCGCGGTTATTGGGCACCCTTCGGGCGCGGTTACTCGTTACTCGTTATTCGTTATTGAAGAGGTTTTTCAGCCACCGATCACGAGTAACGGATAACCGATAACACGAAGCCGCCCCTCACTACTGACCCGCTTGTCGGCGCAGATACGTCATGTATCCGTTGATGAGCCTCACGGCCGAGGCTGTCAGGGCGCGACCATCGGCCAAGAGTCCCTCAGTAACGAATCCTTCATCATGCGCAGCAATCAGATGATCAAGGACTTCCTGTGCAGAGCCACGCGCATTACTGCAAAACTTGGCGTTATCGGCGTAATGGAAGCGGCCATACCCTTCAGCTATGTTGGCTGTTGTCGAGCGCGCCGCGCGGAGGATCTGGTCGCCCAGTCGGTACTTCTCGTCCCTGGGAAGGGTGGGAAGGATTTGGCATGCAACGAACACCCTGAGCGTTCGGCAGGCTCTCCAACATTCCAAATCTTCGAAACTGCGGATAGGGCCAGACATGGGGGTGCCCTGCGGGCGCGGTTATTTGTTATTCGTTACTTATGATTGCTCCTGAAAACCAATACCGGGTAACCGATAATCAGTAACCAATAACAAAGAACAAAAAACAGTGGCTCCGTCGCAACCTTACCGCCCGTACGGTGGCGGGTCCTCGGCGACATGGGATGCAGGCTGCGGGTAGCGCTGAAGAATGGCGTCCGCGATCCAGATATCTTCGTCGAGCGCTTCCCAACGCAGAGCCCGGCCGCCGACGCGCAGCGAGACCGCGGAGAGGGCGGCGAGGGACGCCGACCGAAGACGGGGGTAATAGTGGACGGGGAAACTGTGGGTGGAGCCATCCGCCAGCTCCAGGCGGACGCGGCCGTCGCCTACTTCCACGCGGGTCGCAATGTATTCTGGTTCGGATCTATCCATGTCTGCGCTTCCAAGCTTCGATGAAAGTATCTTCGTTATGCGCAACCATCGTCGCAATCTTGTTTAGTTCATGAGTGGCGAAGCCGTGGTTTCGCCCCAGAAATACGGGCTGCAGCCAGAACTTAGCCTCGAGGTCGTCCCGCGCGACGTGGATGTGCGGCGGCTCATTGTCTTCCCGGCTGTAGAAATGGAAGCGGTAAGGACCGATGCGCAGGACCGTGGGCATAGCGGGGGGAAATCGGTGGGCGGTGGCACCCTTCGGGCGCAGTTACTCGTTATTGAAGAGGTTTTTCAGCCACCGATCACGAGTGACTGATCACCAAATAACAAATATCCGCCGGCGAAGCCGCCCATAACTACTGACCCGCTTGGCGGTACCGGGTAACCAACAACCAGTAACCAATAACCAATAACGACGAACAAAAAACAGTGGCTCCGTCGCAACCCTACCGCCCGTACGGTGGCGGGTCCTCGGCGACAATCATCGTTGGCTTCGATTTTCAGGATGTCGCGCACCGGCAGGATGGCATCCACATCAAGTGTTGCCTGCGTCTCGGCGGGCGCATCGGTATAACCCAATGCAAGTGCGGACCGGCCATAAATGTGCAACACAAACGGGTTGCGCAGGTGGCGATCCAGCGTGTGAAGGATGCGAAGGGGATTGCTTGTCATGAGGTCTTGCCGCCCCCGGGCCGCAACCATACCGGCCGGGGTACCCCGCCACCCCTTTGGTAACCGGATTGAAGCATAAAACGACTGGAGTGCGGCCATACCCCGCGCCGGGCGGCGGTGCCACGGGGCAATCCGGCCAATACCGCCTCCCAAAACGGCTCNTGCCCTTCGTCCGATTGCCGGGCG
>JGI25318J35512_1000380_pt1 | contig 24969 bp, 19 predicted proteins | sample AutmiccommunBRH9_FD_35512 | JGI IMG/M metagenome (IMG submission 35512)
CTGTCCAAGCACTGGCTTGCGCTGCGCGGGAAAGAACTTGAAGCCCGGAACGCGAGCCGCAAAGGGGTCATGGCTGAAGCCATAGTGATTCAGAAACGCGTCGTCCGCAGACAAACTGGTCATGGAAATTTTCTTATGCTCCAAGGTGTTCCGTCATTGCACCGTAACTGGCGCTCAAGGTGGTTTCCAGCACGTCGCGAGGGAAGTCCCCGGTCACAACAGCCTCGCCCATTCGCCGCAGCAAAACGAGGCGCAGCCGACCGTCCAGAACCTTCTTGTCGACGGCCATGTGCTCGAGAAAGTCCTGCGGCTTCATCTGCGCAGGGGGCACGACCGGAAGCGCCGCGCGCTGCAGCAACTTGATGGCCCGGTCACGCTCCATCCGCGTGATCCAGCCCAGCTGACAAGACATCTCCAACGCCATCACGGTTCCCGCCGACACGGCCTCACCATGCAACCAGACGCCATAGCCCATATGTGTTTCTATCGCGTGGCCAAATGTGTGACCTAGATTGAGAATCGCGCGCACGCCGGACTCGCGCTCATCAGCGTTCACCACCTTGGCCTTTGCAGCGCAGGAGCGATGGATCGCCTCCGTCAGCACCACAGGATCAAGCGCTCGAAGTCGATCAACATTTGCCTCAAGCCAGCCAAGGAAGGGCTCGTCGCAGATAAGCCCATACTTGATCACCTCAGCCAGCCCCGCAGAAAGCTCACGAGGCGGCAATGTCTTCAAGGTCGCGGTGTCAATGATGACCGCTCGGGGCTGATAGAACGCCCCGATCATGTTTTTGCCTAGAGGGTGATTGATACCGGTCTTGCCGCCGACCGAGGAGTCCACTTGCGACAATAGCGTGGTGGGAACCTGAATGAAGTCCACGCCACGCTGATAGCTGGACGCTGCATAGCCCGCCATATCGCCAATGACGCCGCCACCCAGCGCGATGACCGTGGTATTGCGATCGTGCCTAGCTCCGAGCAGAGCGTCGAAGATGAGCTGCAGGGTTTGCCAATTCTTGTGTTCCTCCCCGTCGGGAAGAATCACCGGAGTGACAGAGTAGTCGGAAAGGGTCTGAGTCAGTCGATCGAGATACAGCGGCGCAACAGTTTCATTGGTGACAACGGCCACCTGCCGCCCACGGATCCTGTCGGAAAACAGCTCGGCGCGATCAATCAACCGCTCGCCAATATGAATGGGATAGCTACGCTCACCGAGATCGACCTGAAGAGTCTGCATGGGGCCCCCAACAATAAAGGGGTCTAGGATAGCGCAGATTCATCCCGGCTTTCACGAGGCGGNAAAGACGCGAGCCGGTCGAGAATTTCCGTCACAACCATCCGCGGNGGACGTTCGTCGGTTTCGATGATGACGTCCGCTATCGAGCGATATAGCGGATCGCGAATGGCCATGAGGGCGGACAGAACGCTGCGGGGATCACTAGCCTGCAATAGCGGCCGGTTGCGGTCGCGGGCGGTGCGTTCGAGCTGCTGGTCGACCGACGTGCAAAGATAGACGACTTGCCCACCCGCACGAAGGGCCTGCCGATTATCCTCTCGCAACACCGCACCACCGCCAGTGGCCAGCACCACTCCCTCGAGCTGGCAGAGATCGGCGATCACCGCCCGCTCCCGCTCACGAAAGCCGCCCTCACCCTCCACGTCAAAGATCAGTGGAATGCTGGCACCGGTCCGTTGTTCGATCTCCTTATCGGAATCCTTGAATGGGAGACGAAGCTCTTTGGCAAGCAAACGCCCGATGGTGCTTTTGCCAGCCCCCATCGGGCCTACGAGGATAGTGTTCTTCAATGAGGTCAGCGACTCACAGCAACAGCTTGGTGATTGAGAATCTTGGGAGTCAAGAATATCAGCAACTCGGATTTTGAGTCTGCCACGACGTCCCTTCGAAACATACGCCCAAGATAAGGCAGATCACCCAGGAACGGAACTTTATCCACCGACCGGCTTTGCGTGTTGGAGAAAACCCCACCAATAACGACAGTCTCGCCGTCATTCACAAGGATTTTCGCGTTCACTTCATTCTTGCGGATGGTCGGAGTGCCGTTGACGTCGTTTGCAAAGTCCGGCTCGTCCTTGGTGACTTTCACCTCCATGATGATCCGGTTATCAGGGGTAATCTGGGGCGTCACCTCCAGCGAAAGCGCGGCCTCCACGAAGGTTGTGGAAGTAGCACCGCTTGAACTCGCCTCTTGATAAGGAATCTCCGACCCCTTGAGAATCTTTGCCGTTTCCTTATCAGCCGTCATGACCTTTGGCTGAGAAACCACTTCGCCATTACCCGACTTTTCCATCGCCGAAAGCTCGAGATCAAGAATCAGATTATCCGTGATATAGCCAATTCCGATTCCGGCAGTCCGATTCGCTACGCCGAGGTCAACGAACGGATAATTACCGTTGCCATCTTCGCCACTTTCACCAGCCTCATCGCCAAAATCGTCGCTGCCGTAAACAGCGCCCCGACCGTTAGCGAACAGCTGCGTCCCACCCCAACGTACGCCCAGCGCCTTGTCATAATCTACGTTCGCCTCGACGATTCGAGCCTCGATCATGACCTGTCGGACTGGAATATCCAGCTGCGCCACGATGCGCCGAAGTTCGTCCAAACGCTCCTGAGTCTGGTAGGCAATGATGTTGTTCGTACGGTCATCAACCGCGAGCGATCCACGCTCGTCTGCCTGCCCCTCGGAATTGGTCACCGACTGAAACAGCCGCGCAATATCGGCAGCCTTTGCGTAATTGACCTGAACGACCTCGCGACGAAGTGGAGCAAGCTCGGCGATCTGCCGCTGTGACTCAAGCTCCTGACGCTCACGGGCAGCAATTTCGTCGGCAGGCGCGACCAGTAGCACGTTACCAACCTGGCGCTTATCCAGACCTTTGGTTTTAAGCACCAGATCCAGAGCCTGGTCCCAAGGCACGTTTTGCAGACGCAGGGTTATGTTGCCAGCGACGGTATCGCTCGCCACCAAGTTCAGATCGGTGAAGTCAGCGATCAGCTGCAGTACAGAACGAACGTCGATATCCTGAAAGTTGAGCGAGAGTTTCTCGCCCGAATAAGCAAAACGCTCAGCCTTGCGCTTCTCGGCTTCATCCTCGGTCAGAGGCTTGATGCTGATGGTCAGTTTGTTGTCTGTCTGGTACGCCAGATAATCGTATCGACCGGTCGGCTCGATGGCGACACTAGCTCCACCAGCCTGAGCGGACGAATCGACAAATTTCACGGGCGTAGCGAAATCCTGAACATCAAGACGAACACGCAGCGCCTCTGGCAATTGAGCCTTGTCGAAGAGGACACGAATCTTTCCGCCCTGCTCCTCAATGGTCGAGCCTACCGATGGGTCAGAGAGCGTAATAACGACGTTTCCGGCACCGTCTTCACCCCGACGGAAATCGATGTTCTCGATCGCCTTACCTACAGCCATCGACTTGGCAGGCGCAGCCACTGGAGCAACGGGCGCAGCTGAAACAGCTGGGGCACGTACAGCACCCGAACTTTCGCCCAATACCACAAAGAGATTGTTACCATCTACGCGAGTGGAGTAGGGCACCAGAGTATTGAGATTAACGATCAGTCGGGTACGGCCTTGGGCTTCAACGACGGTCACGCTCCGCGCATTGCCAACTCCTAGCTCGCGATTCTTCGCTCCGAGCTTATTGGATACGCCGGGCAGGTCGAGCGCGATCCGCGCAGGCTGATCGAGGGTATAACCACGTGGTGTAGCCACCGGTTCGTCGAACGCAAGCTTCAATTCAACACGGTCGCCAGGCAGCGCAGCGACATCGAGGGCGTTCAGGTTGGCCGCCAGCAGGGCTGGAGAAATAAACGCCGCCAGCAAAGAGATACCTAGGCGTGAAAGGGTAGTGTTCATAAATTGCTTCCGTTGTGCAGACCGGTAAAGGTTTTCCATGCTTTTGCCCCGCGCTAGGTGCGCTCTTTCAAGGTCAGACTGCGCGGGCGCTCGAGCCACCCACCCTCTCCATCAGGTACGATTTCCACTACATCCACTCCCGCATCGCTGATCTCGACGATACGGCCATGGTTGCGCCCCAAATAGTCACCAATCTTGACGCGATGAACCCCGTCGCCGCCCTTGATCAAGGCGTACCGCCCCCCACCATTGGCTAACGTGCCTACCATCGTGAAGTTCTCGATATTGAACCCCTCAAGAAACTGCTTAACTCGCGACTCATCGGGCTGGATATCTTTTGAGCCCTTTTGCCGCTGGGTTAAATCAAGCTTGACGGGAGGCTGAAACGGNTGTCGCAGGGCGGCAGCGCTATAGGTAAAGGCTTCGTAGGGAATGAATGCNGGTAGCGGCTCAATTGTCCCTTTCGGCTTCGCCCTGACCTCATTCATATATTGCTGCAGATCGCCGAAGTCGTTGCTGCTGCCGCAGCCAGTCAGCGCAACCAGACTTAAGCCCAACGCAGTAAGTCTCGCGCGATTCATTTCTGCAGCCCCTTGTCGTTATAACGATAAGTCTTAGCGACGATGTTCATACGCAATTTTGATGTAGCTTCGTTCTTTTCAGTCTTGATCTCGAAATCATGTAGCGTGACGATACGCGGAAGGCTTGCCACACCACTCACGAAAGTTGCCAGATCGTGATACCCCCCAACGACCTTAATATTTATAGGCAACTCGATATAAAACTGCTGAGCCACCTCTGGCTGCAACTTGATTTCCTCGAACTCCAGCCCACTACCGAGACCCGTTCGAGTGATATCTTCCAGAAGCCCAGGGACCTCGGTATCGCTTGGCAGTTGCCGCAATAACGCACCAAACGACGTTTCCATCTCGGCCATTTGCGCTTTATAAGCTTCCAAATTGGCGGCCTGGAAGGCTTTGGTCGAGAACTGCTGCTTCAAGGTTTCTTCCTGAGCGCGCTGCTGCTCCAATTGCAGTTGCATATCCTGCAAATGAAAGTAATAACCTANAGCAAGCACCGCTGCGAGAAGCATAACGCCAGCAATGAACTTGACCGGCGCAGGCCAAGAACCGAGGTTATTAAGATCGAGATCAGCGAAGTCTATCTTGCGAAAACTATCTAACGATTCAGCCAGACTCATGGCTTTGCTCCTTCCGTAGCGGCAANCGGCTGCGTTTGCTGAACCGTCAGCTGGAACACATTTTCCTGATCCACGGCACCGGCGGTGACGGCTTTCACCTCGTTCAGATTCGGCGCTTCGAGCCAGTCAGAGGCATCAAGATTGCGCATAAGGTTGGAGACACGATTGTTCGATTCGGCAGCACCAATGATCGCAATGTTCTTTCCGGTCATTTTTACCGAAGTGAAATACACTCCATCCGGCAGAGTTCTTACAAGCTGATCAAAAACTCGCCCGATAATAGGTCGATTACCTTGCAAGTCCTGGATGATTTTCATTCGCTCCAGTAGTTGCTGACGACGCTCTTTCAATTCCTTGATTTCTTTAATACGAGCATCAAGAACCGCAATCTCCTTTTTGACAAACTCGTTGCGCGCACTCTGCTGCTCAATCGCAGCTTGGAAATAACGATCTCCAAGAAAGACCAGACCAGCCGCTATGACCAGCACACCGACCAGAGACGCTAGGAAACGCTGCTTTCGTTCTTCACGCAGCTGTTCACGCCACGGAAGTAAGTTGATTTGCGCCATTAGTCGAAGCTCCTCAGCGCCAGGCCACAAGCAATCATCAAGGCCGGCGCATCGCTAGCCAGCGCTCCAGCATTCACTTTGCTGCTCAAAGCCATATCGGCGAATGGATTCGCAACTAGAGTCTGAGTACCGATCTTCTGCTGAATCATGTGATCCAACCCAGGTATCGATGCCGTCCCGCCCGCTAACAGGATGCAGTCGACATCATGGAACTGTCCTGCCGCAAAGAAGAACTGCAACGAGCGAGAAACCTGCTGCACAACTGCCTCTTTGAACGGAAGCAAAACCTCACTGTCGTAGTCGTCTGGGAGGCCGCCTTGCTTTTTGGCTAGACCAGCTTCTTCTTGTGAGAGGCCGTAGCGTCGCTGAATTTCCTCCGTCAGCTGACGCCCGCCGAAAAGCTGTTCACGGGTATAAATAGTACGACCGTTATGCAGAACACTAAGGGTAGTCATGGTGGCACCGATATCCACCACGGCAACGGTCAACTCTCCATGCGCCGCACCCAACTGTGGAGCAAGTAGCCCGTAAGACCGCTCAAGCGCATAGGCTTCGACGTCAACCACCTTGGCAGTGAGTCCCGCCAGCGCAAGCGCTGCCTCACGAATTTCGACGTTTTCCTTGCGGCAAGCGGCGAGCAGGACTTCTGCTCGGCCAGGAGAGCGAGGAGCCGGCCCCTGGACTTCGAAGTCGATCGCCACTTCTTCCAGCGGATAGGGAATGTACTGGTCCGCCTCGATCTTCAGCTGATTCTCGAGTTCTTCGTCGGACAAACCAGCATCCATCTCGATGATCTTGGTGATTACCGCGGAGCCTGAAACAGCCACTACCGCCGACTTGCATCCGGTCTTGGCCTTGGCAACCACCCGCTGCAATGCCTGGCCGACGCCCTCGAGCTCGGCGATGTTCTTTTCAACTACGGCGTTTGCCGGGAGCGGCTCGACAGCATACGCCTCGACGCGGTAGCGACTACCTGATCGACTTAATTCGAGGAGCTTGACTGAGGTCGAACTGATATCGATCCCAAGCAGCGTGTTCGCTTTCTTAGTGAAGAGCCCTAGCACGACCGATTTCCTATCTTTATCCGCAACTTACGGATTAATTATGTTTATCCACATTAGATAACAGCCTTGACAGAAGCGCAAATGGCTACCCGGCAAAAAAACCGCATATAATGTGAACGGTTTTCCCTTTCAGCATCGCCGCAGTCTTCCTCCCCCAAATCCTGGATTCCAAGAACCCTGATGCGTTTTTTGAAATTTTTTCTCTGGTCGTGCTTCGCAGTCTTTTGCGCACTCTTGCTGAGCATCAGCGGCGCATTTCTCTACCTCAGCCCCAACCTCCCCTCCGTCGATTCCCTGCGGAGCATACAGCTTCAAATTCCGCTGCGGGTTTATAGCGCGGATGACAAGCTGATCGCCGAGTTCGGGGAAATGCGACGCTCACCGATCCACTTCGAGGACATCCCTGAGGAATTCATCCACGCACTGCTGGCCGCCGAGGACGACAATTTCGCTAATCATTATGGCGTCGACATAACCGGCCTGATGCGCGCTGCCACGCAATTATTGAAAAGTGGGCAGATTCAGACCGGCGGCAGCACCATTACCATGCAGGTGGCAAAGAATTACTTCCTTACCAGTGAGCGGAGTTTCTCGCGCAAGATCAACGAGATACTGCTGGCATTGCAGATAGAGCGAGAGCTCAGCAAGAACGAAATCCTCGAGCTGTACGTCAACAAGATCTACCTTGGCAATCGTGCCTATGGAATCGAGGCGGCTTCTCAGGTGTATTACGGCAAGCCCATTTCGGAGCTTAGCGTCGCACAGCTGGCGATGATCGCCGGCCTGCCGAAGGCACCTTCTGCATTCAATCCATTGGTTAATCCGACCCGCAGCAAAGAGCGACGCGACTGGATCCTGGGCCGCATGCACAGACTTGGCTCACTGGATGAAACTAGCTATCGGCAAGCACTCGCCGAACCTGAGACCGCTCGGTACCACGGCGCAGCCCCCGAGCTGGATGCCGCCTACATCGCGGAGATGGCGCGCGCCGAGATGGTGGGCCGCTTCGGCAGCGCTGCCTACACTGATGGCTTCCGGGTAAAGACCACGGTGTCCAGCGAGCGGCAGCTTGCTGCCAACCTCGCACTCGACAATGGACTGATTGAATACGACCAGCGGCACGGCTACCGCGGACCGGAAGCGCGCCTCGCAGAACTGCCGCGCGATAGCTGGCCCAGCGAGCTGGCCAAGTACCGAAGCCTTTCCGGGCTGCAGCCGGCCGTCGTCACGCAGGTAGAGACCAGCGGGATTCTGGTGCTGACGCGCGACGGAAACGAGCACGCAGTAGCTTGGGACAGCATGAAGTGGGCCCGTCCCTACCTCGGCATCAACAGCATGGGGCCAAGGCCGCAGCGCCCAGCCGACGTGGTCAAGCTAGGCGACGTGGTCCGCATTCGCTGGCAGGATGATGAAACAGCCGTATTCAGCCAGGTGCCGCAGGCGCAGGCGGCACTGGTTTCACTCGACCCCCAGGATGGTTCGATCGAAGCGCTCGCAGGCGGTTTCTCGTTTGGCCAGAGCAACTACAACCGCGCCATCCAGGCCAAGCGCCAACCCGGGTCAAGCTTCAAACCGTTCATTTACAGCGCAGCGCTGGACGCGGGCTACACCGCCGCGAGCCTGGTCAACGATTCCCCCATCGTCTTTGTCGAACAGGGCATGGACCGCATCTGGCGCCCGAAGAACGACAACAATACGTTCCTCGGGCCGATCCGCATGCGCGAGGCGCTGTACAAATCGAGGAATCTGGTTTCGATTCGTCTGCTGCAGACAATGGGCATCGACCACACGGTCGATTACATCAGCCGCTTCGGTTTCAATCCGCAGGACCTGCCGCGCAACCTATCTCTGGCATTGGGTACGGCGACGCTTACACCTATGGAGATCGCCACCGGCTGGACGACCTTTGCAAACGGCGGGTACAAGATCGAGCCATACCTGATCCAGCGCATAGAAGACCGTGAAGGCAAGCTGCTCTTCGAGGCCAACCCGGCACGCGTGCCATCGCGGAATACCGAGACCGAGGAAACAGAGGCCGAGGCTTACGCAGCGCCTGACACTAGAGACCTGAATGACGGCGAGGCACTCGACGCCGAACCACGCCTTGCCGAGCAGGTACTCGATGAACGTACCGCCTACATCATGACCAGCATGCTGCAGGACGTTATCAAGCGCGGCACAGGCCGACGTGCGCTCGCCATGGGGCGCGGTGACATCGCAGGCAAAACCGGCACCACCAACGACTCCATCGACAGCTGGTTCTCCGGCTATAACGCCGACATCGTAACCACGGTATGGGCGGGCTTCGACCAGCCACAAAGCCTGGGGCGCAACGAGTATGGCGGCACGGTCGCTCTGCCGATCTGGATGAGCTACATGAGCGCAGTGCTAAAAGACATGCCCGAGCACCCGCCAGCGGAGCCGGACGGACTGCTCAAGCTGCGCATCGATCCGGTCAGCGGTCGCTCTGCCACACCCAGCACGCCTGACGCCTATTTCGAGGTCTTCAAGAGCGAGGATTCGCCGCCCCCATGGGTGAATTCGACTCTGGAACCCAGGCACCTGGAAGCCCTCTTCCGGCCGATGAAGCCGCCCCGCTGGATCTGTTCTGATCGACCGATTTTCGCCAGCCAACAAAAAACCCCGCCTTGGCGGGGTTTGTTTTTTCAGCGCGGTCAGCCGTTGAAAACGTCGTTAACCGACTGCAGCGGATAATGCGACGGGTAAGGCAATGTCGCCACGCCACTTTCGATGGCTGCCTTGGCCACGGCATCAGACACCAACGTGATCAGACGCGGATCCATTGGCTTCGGAATGATGTACTCGCGGCCGAATTCCAGACTATCCACACCGTACGCAGCAGCCACTTCAGCCGGCACCGGCAACTTGGCGAGATCGCGCAGCGCAATGGCGGCCGCGATCTTCATCTCCTCGTTAATGCGCTTGGCGCGAACATCCAGCGCGCCACGGAAGATGAACGGGAAGCCCAATACGTTGTTGACCTGGTTCGGGTAGTCCGAGCGACCAGTTGCCATGATCACGTCCGAACGCGTCGCATGCGCCAGCTCCGGGCTGATCTCCGGATCAGGATTGGAGCAGGCGAAGACGACCGGATTGGCCGCCATGCGCTTGAGACCTTCCGGACTCAGCAGGTTGGCGCCTGACAGGCCGACGAAAACGTCGGCACCTTCGAGCGCATCGTCCAGAGTACGCTTGTCGGTCATGGGCGAACACAGCCTTGTACTGGTTCAGATCGTCACGGCCGGCGTGGATGACGCCCTTGCGATCGATCATGAAGATGTTCTCGATTTTCGCACCCATGCTGACCAGNAGCTTCATGCACGAGGTTGCGGCAGCCCCAGCACCGAGGCAGACGATCTTGGCCTGCTCGAGAGTCTTGCCGGCGATTTCCAGCGCATTGAGCATGCCGGCAGCCGTCACGATGGCGGTGCCATGCTGGTCGTCATGGAAAACCGGGATATCGCACTGCTCGATCAGCGCCCGCTCGATCTCGAAGCACTCCGGCGCCTTGATATCTTCCAGATTGATGCCACCAAAGGTGATCGAGATGCGCTTGACGGTATCAATGAAGGCCTGCGGGCTTTCCGCATCGACTTCGATGTCGAATACNTCGACGCCAGCGAAACGCTTGAACAGCACGCCCTTGCCTTCCATCACCGGNTTGGAAGCCAGCGGGCCAAGGTTGCCCAAGCCGAGAATAGCGGTGCCGTCGGAGATAACAGCCACCAGGTTGCCTTTGCCAGTGTAGCGGTAAGCCAGCTCCGCATCGCGAGCGATCTCGCGCACAGGCTCAGCTACACCCGGGCTGTAGGCCANGGAAAGATCACGAGCNGTGGCGGTGGGCTTGGTCAGCTCGACGCTCAATTTCCCTGGNCGGGGCTGGGCATGGTATTCGAGCGCGGCAGTTTTCAGGTCAGTCATGTGGCATTTCCGCTTATTTTACTGGGACAGACAGGCGGTCGAGCATACGCCAAGAACAAGCGCACTCACAAGCCAGCGGGCCGGCTGACTGTCAAGCCCAAGCCGCTACGACTTTCCGGGTAGATTCACGCGCCGGTACGAACAGCCGATCAGCGCGACAACCCCAGCATCGCCGGATGGGTGACGCGCAGCATCCAGCGGGCTTGCCCGGCCCCCACCCGTCCGCGGCGGTCGACTACCCAGCCCCTGAGCTCGAGTCGCGTCCCGGCAAGCACGGTCATTGTCCGGACATCGAATGCGTCAAGCGCCTGCGGCGGTATGTTCACCACCAGCGGACCATCCATTTCGAGCCAATAGCCGCCGCGATTGCGCTCGACCCGCTCGACCCTGCCTTCGAGCAGCGCGAAGCCACCACGCCTCAACGATTGCGGCGAGCCGGGCTTCAGCTCGCGCCAGACACCCAGACCGTTTTGCCGCGCCTGCTGCTCGGCCCGCTGCTGACAGGCCACCATCCGTGTATTCGGCGCCACCGCGACCATGAAGCCAAGGCCATCGGCAAGCAGCACGGCCTCGAGATTACGTCCCTGCGCGTCATAAGCATGGGCCAGCGTGCGCCCATAGCGATCCTGCCGCTCCTGGCCCAGGACCAGACCGACCCGCCCGTCACTGGCCTGCACCAATGCCTGCAGTCGGCGCCGTGCGGCCAGCGCGAAAGGCTCGGCCTTGCGCCCGTCACGCCCCAGCTCCGGCGTGTTGATGCCGATCAGCCGCACGCTGCGACCATCGACCAGACGCAGCGTATCGCCGTCAACGACCTGGGCCACTTCCAGCGTCGACAAGCGCCCCGGCGACGGGCAGAAGGCAAGCGCTTGAATTTGCCAGAAGACGGAAACGAAAAAGGCGCCCACCAGGGACGCCTTTTTCATGTGCTCGGAAAACCCCATTGGATTCCCGGTACGCCAGCTTACTTGGCGCCGAACACACCGAAACGNTGCTTGAAGCGATCGATACGGCCGCCGGTATCCAGCACCTTCTGCTTGCCGGTGTAGAACGGGTGGCACTCGGAGCACACGTCGAGGCTCAGGTTCTTGCCCAGCGTGGAGCGGGTCTTGATGACGTTGCCACAGCTGCAGGTGGCCTCGATTTCGACGTAATTAGGATGGATATCGGCTTTCATGGTGAATCCTCTAGGATTGTGTGCCGCCACCCGACCCTATGTCGAGTACCGCACGAAGTAGGGCGCGAATCATACCAGAGCGCTAGGGTGATGCAAGCGCGGGCGACAGACGCGCTGAGCCGCTGGCGCGCTCGCGACGACGCCGAATCGCGTCATCGTTTACCATCGCCGCACATCACCAAGGATCATCGAGTGTCTTCCAGCATCCTCCGCCTGGCGCTGCCCTCACCCCTGCGTCGCCTGTTCGATTACCTGCCGCCGGCTGGCGTGTCACCCGCCGCTCTTCAACCAGGCGTACGCCTGCGCGTGCCCTTCGGTCGACGCGAAGTGGTCGGCATTCTGGTCGAGCTGAGCGACCACAGCGAAGTGCCGGCGGAAAAGCTCAAGCCGGCCCTGGAACTGCTGGATAGCAAACCACCCCTGCCCGCCCCGCTATTCAAGCTTTGCCTGTGGACCGCGCAGTATTATCAGCACAGCCTTGGCGACACCCTCAGCTGGGCACTGCCGGTACTGCTGCGTCAGGGCGAACCCGCTGAAGCGCGACAAGAGCGCTACTGGCACGTAGCCGAAGGCGCGAGCCCTGACGATCCGCGATTGGTTCGTGCTCCCAGGCAGCGCGAAGCGCTGAAGGCCATCGCCCAGCACGCTCACGGCTTGCCACATGCGCTGCTCAGCAAACTGCAGCTGAACAAGGACAGCCTCGACCTGCTGCTGGAAAAGGGCCTGGTGCGTATCGAATCCCGCCGCAGCAGGCCGACGCGCGGGCACAGTGGCGGCTGGCTGCTACAGGCCGAACTCACCTTGAATACACAGCAACGCGCGGCCTTCGAGGCGGTGAGCGCGGGCCTCGGAGGATTTCAGGCGTTCCTGCTGGCGGGGGTGACCGGCAGCGGCAAGACCGAGGTCTACCTGCAACTGATTCATCGCGTACTGGAAGCCGGCAAGCAGGCGCTGGTGCTGATCCCCGAGATCAACCTGGGGCCACAGACGCTCGCCCGCTTCGAACAGCGCTTCAACGCCCGGATCGCGCTGCTGCACTCCAACGTCAACGATCGTGAACGACTCGATGCCTGGCTCGCCGCCCGCGATGGCGAGGCGGACATCATCATCGGTACCCGTTCGGCCCTGTTCACGCCGATGAAGAATCCCGGCCTGATCATCATCGACGAGGAGCACGACGCCTCTTATAAACAGCAGGAAGGCTTGCGCTACCACGCCCGCGATCTGGCCCTGCTGCGCGCGCGCCAGGAGAACCTGCCGATCGTGCTTGGTTCGGCCACGCCCTCGCTGGAAAGCCTGCACAACGCCCACAGCGGCCGCTATGCGCTGCTCAAACTGACGCAACGGGCCGGCAATGCGCAGTCGCCGCGCTTCCTGCGCCTGGATGTCAAGAGTCGCCCGCTGGACGCCGGCATATCCGGCCCGCTGCAACAGGCCATCGGCCAGACCCTCAGCGCCGGCCAGCAGGTTTTGGTCTACCTCAACCGACGTGGCTTCGCCCCCACCCTGCTCTGCCATGACTGCGGCTGGCTCAGCCAGTGCCCACGCTGCGACGCGCGGATGACCCTGCATCAACGCCATAACGAACTGCGCTGCCACCACTGCGGGCACGTCGAGCGACCGCCGCGCAACTGTCCGGACTGCGGCAAGGTGGATCTGCGCCCGGTTGGCGCCGGAACGGAACGCGCCGAGGAGCGCCTGGGCATCCTCTTCCCCGACTATCCGGTGCTGCGTATCGACCGCGACAGCACCTCGCGCAAGGGCGCGATGGAGCAGATGATCGGCACCATCAACCGCGGCGAACCCTGCCTGCTGGTCGGCACGCAGATGCTCGCCAAGGGTCACCATTTTCCGCGCGTCACGCTGGTGGCGATTCTCGATGCCGACGGCGGGCTGTTCTCAGCCGACTTCCGCGCCAGCGAGCGCATGGCCCAGCTGATTGTCCAGGTTGCCGGGCGCGCCGGGCGCGCAGAGGAGCCTGGCAAGGTCATCATCCAGACGCATCTGGCCGACCATCCGCTGCTGGTGCAGCTGACCGAACAGGGTTATTTCGCCTTCGCCGAGCAGGCCCTGTCCGAGCGCCGCGCGGCCGGCCTGCCGCCGTTCAGCCATCTGGCGCTGCTGCGCGCCGAGGCACAGAAGCCCGGCCAGGCCGAAGCCTTCCTCGACGACGCCTGCAACCTCGCCGAACAGTTGCTCGACCAGCTGCAGCTCAACGGCGTCGACCTGCTCGGACCGGTTCCCGCACCGATGGAACGGCGTGCCGGCCGCTACAGGGCGCAATTACTGCTTCAGGGCAACGCGCGAGCGACCCTGCACCGGCTGATGGACGCCTGGGTCCCGATGCTCGAACAACTGCCCGGCGGTCGCGCCGTGCGCTGGAGCCTGGATGTCGACCCGATCGATCTGTTCTGATCACCTGATCGAAACCCGGACTTTTGCCGCCCTGCGTGCCACGCACCTTGAAGCGATACCCATCGCGCCCCGATAATGCCGGGTTTTCGCGCACACTTGCGGACTGAGCCGACTATGAAAGACAGCATTCGCCACCTGATCCAGCAAGCCCTCGTCCGCCTGACCGCCGAAGGCGTCCTGCCTGAAGGGCTGACCCCCGCGATTCAGGTGGAAAACACCAGGGACAAGAGCCACGGCGATTTCGCCAGCAACATCGCCATGATGCTGGCCAAACCGGCCGGGCTGAAGCCGCGCGACCTGGCCGAGAAGCTGATCGCCGCGCTGCCGCAGGACGCGCAGATCAGCAAGGTGGAAATCGCCGGACCAGGCTTTCTGAACTTNTTCCAGAACAGCGACGCACTGGCCGAGCGCCTCGAAGCGGCCCTGGCCGATCCACAGCTGGCAGTGCGCAAGGCGTCGGCACCCCAGCGCGTGGTGATCGACCTGTCATCGCCGAACCTGGCGAAAGAGATGCATGTTGGCCACCTGCGCTCGACCATTATTGGTGACGCTGTCGGTCGTGTGCTCGAGTACCTCGGCGACGAGGTGATCCGGCAGAACCACGTCGGCGACTGGGGCACCCAGTTCGGCATGCTGCTGGCTTACCTCGAGGAGAAACCGGCGGCGGCGGAAAGCGAGCTGTCCGACCTGGAGCAGTTCTATCGCGCAGCGAAACAGCGCTTCGACGAGTCCGCCGAGTTCGCCGACCGCGCCCGCGAACTGGTGGTAAAGCTTCAAGCCGGGNACGCACAGTGCCTGAGCCTGTGGACGCGCTTCAACGATATTTCCCTATCGCACTGCCAGAAGATCTACGACCGCCTCAACGTCAAGCTGACCCCGGCCGACGTCAAGGGTGAGAGCGCCTACAACGGCGAGCTTGCAGATATCGTCGAAGCCCTGCGCAGTAAAGGTCTGCTCACCGAGGACAACGGCGCGCAGTGCGTCTTCCTCGACGAATTCAAGAACGCCGAAGGCAATCCGCTCCCGGTGATCGTGCAGAAGGCCGGCGGCGGCTACCTCTACGCCACAACCGACCTGGCGGCCATGCGTTACCGCAGCCAGGTCCTGCATGCCGATCGCGCGCTGTATTTCGTCGATCAGCGCCAGGCCCTGCATTTCCAGATGGCTTTCGAAGTGGCGCGTCGCGCCGGCTTTGTCCATGCCGGTATGCAGCTTGAGCACATGGGCTTCGGCACCATGAACGGCGCCGACGGCCGCCCGTTCAAGACCCGCGACGGCGGCACGGTAAAGCTGATTGATCTGCTCGACGAAGCCGAGCAGCGCGCCTATGCCTTGGTCAAGGGCAAGAATCCGGACCTCGATGAAGCCGAGCTGCGCCAGATCGCCCGCGCGGTGGGTATCAGCGCCGTCAAATATGCCGACCTGTCCAAGCACCGCACCAGCGACTATCGCTTCAACTTCGAACTGATGCTGAGCTTCGAAGGCAACACCGCGCCATACCTGCTCTATGCCTACACCCGCGTGGCCAGCGTTTTCCGCAAGCTGGGTCAAGGCATCGATGAGATCGCCGGGCAGATTCAGCTCGAGGCTGAGCAGGAACTGGCGCTCGCCGCCAAGCTCGCCCAGTTCGGCGAAGTGCTGAACAGCGTCGGTGAGAAAGGCGAACCGCACTTGCTGTGCGCTTACCTGTACGATCTGGCCGGGCTGTTCTCCAGTTTCTACGAGCACTGCCCGATCCTCAGCGCCGAACAGCCAGAGCAGAAGCAGAGTCGACTGCGCCTCGCTGCCCTGACCGGCAAGACCCTCAAGCAGGGCCTGGAACTTCTCGGCCTGGAAACTCTGGAGCGCATGTAAGTGGCTGCAAGGAAGAAAGCCGCGCCCAAACGAGGCGCGAGCCGCTATCAGGCGCCGGCCAAACAGGCCGTACCAGGCTGGATCTGGCTGGTCTGTGGCCTGGTCATCGGCGGTTTCATCATGTTTCTGATGAGCCTCGAACCGGGTGGAGAGGAGGTCAAGCGCAACAAGGACGCACCCAAGACCGCGATCAAGGAGCAGCCCAAGCGCACGCCAGCGAGCGAGCAGGCGACCAAGCCGAAGTACGACTTCTATACGCTGCTGCCGGAGTCGGAAGTGATTCTGCCGCCGGAAGCCAAGCAGCCGGAACCGCCGGTTAAGCCGGTAACGCCGGAGGAAGCAGCGAAGATCGACGAAGCCCGCGCGCAGGCCGCACTCAATGGCCAGGTACCACCGCCGCCGCCCACTGTGGCCAAGGCACCAGTTACCCAGTTCTTTCTGCAGGCCGGCTCGTTCCGCCAGCAGGCGGAGGCTGATCGGGTACGCGCGCAGATCATCCTGCTTGGTCAGGACGTGCGCGTGGAAAGCGTCAAGGTGCGTGATGAGCCCTGGTATCGCGTACTGGTCGGACCCTTCGGCAGCCGCGAGCAACTGAATGCCGCACAAAAGACGCTGGCCGCCAGCGGCTATAAGAACCTGCTGTTGCAACAGCGGCAGACGCGCTGAACGAAAAACGCCGGGCTTTCGACCCGGCGTTTTTCATTCTGGCGCAGCAAAGCGAATCAGCTTTCCCGCGGCGCGTAGGCAAACACGTCAGCGCGCATCTGATGCGGGTCCATCCCCGCCTCCACCAACGCATCCAGCGTGCCATAGACCATCGACGGCGAGCCGCTGGCATAGATATGCAACGGTTTGAGATCGTTGAAATCCTCGCGAATCGCTTCGTGCAGCATGCCGCAGCGACCTTCCCAGCCGCAGACGTCGCTGACGACACGGTGCAGATGCAGATTGCTCATGCCCTGCCATTCATCCCAGTGCGACAGCTGGTAGAAGTCTTCGGGATGGCGAACACCCCAGTACAGATGCACCGGATGCGAGAACCCGGCTGCGCGGCAATACTCGATCAGACTGTGCATCTGCGCCATGCCGGTGCCCGCTGCAACCAGCACCAAGGGACCGTCCGGCAGTTCTGCCAGATGCGTGTCGCCGAATGGCAGTTGGATCCGCGCAAAGCCCTGCCGCCGCAGGAATGCCAGCAGCTCGATCGCGGATTCCTCACGCGCCAGCACGTGCAGCTCCAGCTCTCGGCCACTGCCGGGAGCAGAAGCGAGGGAAAACGCCGACCACTCACCGTCCTCCCGTTGCAGCAACAGATATTGACCGGCGTGATAGCGNGGCTGGCGACCGGCCGGCAGGCGTAGGCGCAAGCGCACCACATCGCCACCGACCTCTTCGTAGCCACTGAGCTGGCAGCTCAGCTCGCGTACCGGCAATTCGCCGGGCGCCAGCACGCCATCCCACAGCAGCACGCAGTCTTCCAGTGGCTCGGCCAGGCAGGCCAGCAGTTCGCCGTGATCGCGCACCTCGCCGGCCTGCCGCACACGTCCTTCGACCAGCAGCGAGGCGCAGATGTGGCAATTGCCGTTGCGACAGCTCTGCGGGCATTCGTAGCCCAGACGCCTGGCGGCATCGAGAAATCGTTCGCCGGGCCGCACGTCGAGCACGGCGCCGGATGGCTGCAAAGTAACTTTCATGTGCACGTCTTATCAGTGAACGGGATGACCCGCCAAGGCTTTCGGGCGGGCTCGGGCCCGCCTCTTCGGATATGTCAGTCGATACCCAGCTGCGACCAGAGTTCATCAACCCGCTGCTTCACCGCCGGGTCCTGAACGATGACCCGCCCCCATTCGCGGTTGGTTTCGCCCGGCCATTTGTGGGTGGCATCCAGGCCCATCTTCGAGCCCAGCCCGGAGATCGGCGAGGCGAAATCCAGGTAGTCGATCGGCGTGTTGTCGATCATCACCGTGTCGCGCTTGGGATCCATGCGTGTGGTGATGGCCCAGATCACATCGTTCCAGTCGCGGGCGTTGATGTCGTCGTCGGTGACGATGACAAACTTGGTGTACATGAACTGACGCAGGAAGCTCCACACGCCGAGCATGACCCGCTTGGCGTGGCCGGGATACTGCTTCTTCATGGTCACCACCGCCATGCGATAGGAACAGCCTTCCGGCGGCAGGTAGAAATCGACGATTTCCGGGAACTGCTTCTGCAGGATCGGTACGAACACCTCGTTCAGCGCCACGCCGAGAATCGCCGGCTCATCCGGCGGACGCCCGGTATAGGTGCTGTGGTAGATCGGGTTTCGGCGATGGGTGATGCGCTCGACGGTGAACACCGGGAAGCGGTCGACCTCGTTGTAGTAGCCGGTGTGGTCACCGTAAGGTCCTTCATCGGCCATCTCGCCCGGATGGATATGCCCTTCGAGGACGATCTCGGCGTACGCCGGCACCTGCAGATCAGAGCCGACCGCCTTGACCAGCTCGGTGCGCGAACCGCGCAACAGGCCGGCGAAGGCATATTCGGACAGCGTATCGGGCACAGGCGTCACCGCACCGAGAATCGTCGCCGGNTCCGCGCCCAGTGCCACGGCGACCGGGTACGGCCGATCCGGGTANTTATTGCACCATTCACGGAAATCCAAGGCCCCACCACGATGGCTGAGCCAGCGCATGATCACCTTGTTGCGGCCGATGACCTGCTGGCGGTAGATACCGAGGTTCTGCCGCTCCTTGTTCGGCCCCTTGGTAATGGTCAGACCCCAGGTGATCAGCGGCGCGGCGTCGCCCGGCCAGCAGTGCTGTACGGGGATTGTCCCCAGGTCGACGTCATCACCTTCGATGATCACTTCCTGGCAGGGCGCGTCCTTGAGCACCTTGGGCGCCATGCTGATGACCTTCTTGTAGATCGGCAGCTTGCTCCAGGCGTCCTTCAACCCCTTCGGCGGCTCCGGCTCCTTGAGAAACGCCAGCAGCTTGCCGATCTCACGCAGTTCGGAGACATCCTCGGCGCCCATACCGAGGGCGACCCGCTGCGGCGTGCCGAACAGATTGCCAAGCACCGGCATGTCGAAACCCGTCGGGTTCTCGAAGAGCAGTGCCGGGCCCTGCTTGCGCAGGGTGCGGTCACAGATTTCGGTCATTTCCAGAACCGGGGAGACAGCAGCCGTGACGCGCTTGAGCTCACCGCGTTTTTCCAGGCCGCTGATAAAGTCGCGCAGATCGCGATACTGCATGCTTGAGCCTCGCATGGGCCGGCAGGGACGAGGCGCAAAGTTTAGCGCCCGCGTCGGGTTTTCCAAAACCTGCAGACAAACGAAGGCCGGGTTTCCCCGGCCTTGTTGGCAACGACGAGTCGCTTACTTGCGCTTCATGGACATGAAGAATTCGTCGTTGGTCTTGGTGTCCTTGAGCTTGTCGAGCAGGAACTCAATCGCAGCGCTTTCATCCATCGGATGCAGCAGCTTGCGCAGGATCCAGATGCGCTGCAGCTCTTCCTCGCTGGTCAGCAGCTCTTCGCGGCGAGTACCCGAACGGTTGATGTTGATGGCCGGGAAGACACGCTTCTCGGCAATGCGACGATCCAGTTGCAGCTCCAGGTTACCGGTGCCCTTGAACTCCTCGTAGATCACCTCGTCCATCTTCGAGCCGGTCTCCACCAGCGCGGTGGCGAGAATGGTCAGCGAACCGCCTTCCTCGATGTTGCGCGCGGCACCGAAGAAACGCTTGGGCTTCTCCAGCGCATGGGCATCGACACCACCGGTGAGCACTTTGCCGGAGCTCGGGATCACGGTGTTGTAGGCACGCGCCAGACGGGTGATGGAGTCGAGCAGAATGACCACGTCCTTCTTGTGCTCGACCAGGCGCTTGGCCTTCTCGATCACCATCTCAGCGACCTGCACGTGACGGGTTGGCGGCTCGTCGAAGGTGGAGGCGACCACTTCGCCGCGCACGGTGCGCTGCATCTCGGTCACTTCTTCCGGACGCTCGTCGATCAGCAGAACGATCAGGTGGCACTCGGGGTTGTTGCGGGTGATGTTGCTGGCGATGTTCTGCAGCATGATCGTCTTGCCCGCCTTTGGCGGAGCGACGATCAAGCCGCGCTGGCCCTTGCCGATCGGAGCACAGAGGTCGATTACGCGACCGGTGAGGTCTTCGGTGGAACCGTTGCCGGCTTCCATCTTCAGGCGCTCGTTGGCGAACAGCGGGGTCAGGTTCTCGAAGAGGATCTTGTTCTTCGCGTTCTCCGGCCGATCGTAGTTGATCGAGTCGACCTTGAGCAGGGCGAAGTAGCGCTCACCTTCCTTCGGAGGGCGGATCTTGCCGATGATGGTGTCACCGGTGCGCAGGTTGAAGCGGCGAATCTGGCTGGGCGAGACGTAGATATCGTCCGGGCCGGCCAGGTAGGAAGAATCCGCAGAGCGCAGGAAGCCGAAGCCGTCCTGGAGAATCTCCAGCACGCCATCACCGGAGATTTCCTCGCCGCTTTTAGCGTGCTTCTTGAGCAGGGAGAAAATCACGTCCTGCTTGCGCGAACGGGCCATGTTATCGATGCCCATCTGTTCGGCCATTTCCAGCAGTTCGGTGATGGGCTTTTGCTTGAGTTCAGTCAGATTCATAGAGAGAGTCAGGAAGGATGTAGAAAGCGATTAGCTTGAGAAGCCGCGCAGCAAGAGACGAACAGGTTCGTTGTGCTTTATGAGGCTGAAGTGCGTCGGCGACGGCGTGCAGAGGGCGACGGAAGAATGCGTCGCGAGGCCGAATTTAGCACCGTGCAGACGAAGCGTCCACCCTGCCGATAAAAAAAGCCCCCGCGACTGCGAGGGCTTTAGAGGGGAACTTCGGCGAAGTCAGATGTTGCTGTCGAGGAACGCCGCCAGCTGCGACTTGGACAGTGCACCGACCTTGGTCGCCTCGACGTTGCCGTTCTTGAACAGCATCAGCGTCGGGATACCGCGCACGCCGTACTTCGGCGGGGTTTCCTGGTTCTCGTCGATATTGAGCTTGCAAACCTTCAGACGACCTTCGTAGTCCTTGGCGATCTCGTCGAGTACCGGCGCGATCATCTTGCACGGACCACACCACTCGGCCCAGTAGTCGACCAGTACGGGACCGTCGGCCTGGAGGACGTCCTGCTCGAAACTGCTGTCGCTGACATTGTTGATGTATTCGCTCATGGATTTTCTCCAGGGTCGGAACGGAAAGGTCGCCATCATAGCCCTACTGTGAGCGGATCGAAAGCTGCAGACCCTCGGGTCGGCGACGATCGCCCGCGAGCAGCGCCTCCGTGCGTCAACGACTGCGTTGGCGGATGGGGGCGATCATGTCAGGATGTCTGAGTTTTGCATCGAGACTGCCCAATGCGCCATAACACCGCTGAGACCTTTCCCATGATCGCCGCCCTGGATCTGGGCTCGAACAGCTTTCACATGGTGCTCGCGCGCACCAGCAATGGCGAAATGCGCATCCTCGAACGGCTCGGCGAGAAGGTCCAGCTGGCTGCCGGGATCGACGAAAACCGTCTACTCGACGAGGCCGCCATGCAGCGTGGGCTGGACTGTCTGCGTCGCTTCGCCCAGCTGGTCAATCATCTGCCGCAGGGCGCCGTACGCATCGTCGGCACCAACGCACTGCGTGAAGCGCGCAATCGCGCCACCTTCATCCGCCGCGCCGAAGAGATCGTTAACCATCAGGTCGAGGTCATCTCCGGCCGCGAAGAAGCGCGCCTGATCTATCTCGGCGTGTCGCACACCATCCCGAGCAGTTCCGGCCGCCGCCTGGTGGCAGACATCGGCGGCGGCAGCACCGAGTTCATCATCGGCGAAGGGTTCGAATCGCAGCTGCGCGAAAGCCTGCAGATGGGCTGCGTGAGCTACACCCAACGTTTCTTCCGTGACGGCAAGATCACCCCGGCACGCTACGCCCAGGCCTACACCGCCGCGCGGGTAGAGCTGATGGGCATCGAGCATGGTCTGCGCCGGCTCGGCTGGCAGGAATCCATCGGCGCGTCCGGCACCATCCGAGCCGTCGGTCTGGCGATCAAGAGCGGCGGCTTCGGCAACGGCGAGGTCAACCTCGAAGGGCTGGGATGGCTCAAACGCAAGCTGTTCAAGCTCGGCGACGTGGAGAAGATCGACATCGACGGCATCAAGCCGGACCGTCGCGGCGTGTTTCCTGCGGGCCTGGCGATTCTCGAGGCGATATTCGATGCGCTGGAGATCAGCAGCATGACCCACTCCGAAGGCGCCCTGCGCGAAGGGGTGCTCTACGACCTGCTAGGCCGTCACCATGACGAGGACATCCGCGACCGCTCGCTGAGCTTCCTGATGGAGCGCTACCACGTCGACATGGAACAGGCCGCGCGAGTCGAAGCCAAGGCACTGGAGGCGTTCGACCAGGTGGCCGAGGCGTGGAGCCTGGATCAGGACTGGCACCGGGAGCTGCTCGCCTGGGCTGCACGGGTCCATGAAGTGGGCCTGGATATCGCGCACTACCACTACCACAAGCATGGCGCCTACCTGATCGAGCATTCCGACCTGCCCGGCTTCTCCCGTCAGGATCAGCTGATGCTGGCGCTGCTGGTGCGCGGCCACCGACGCAATATTCCTCANGACAAGTTCGGCGAGACCGGGGTCGATGCCGATGCACTGGTGCGANTGTGCATCCTGCTGCGCTTCGCCATCCTGTTCCACCACATCCGCGGTGCCAANGCCGTCTCCGAGGTGCAGCTAAAGGCGACCGAACGGGGCCTGGAGCTGATCTTCCCGACCGGCTGGCTGGGCGCGAACCCACTGACCAGGGCCGACTTCGAGGCCGAAGCCGCCTGGCTCGCGCGCGTGGGCTACGAACTGCGGATGAAATGAAACAAGGGCCCTAGGGGCCCTTGATGATACAGGTAACCAGTCTTCGCCTCCTGAGCCAGGCCGACGCGGCACGCGCCAGCCACATGCCTGAAAACGCACCGTGGGAAACACCCGACTCAGCGCACGCCGACCTGCGGCCCGGTGAGACGCTCCAGCAACGTACTCTGTATGTTGCGCGCATTCTGATTACCGGTGGGGCTGTTGCGCAGGTAGCTGCCGTCAGGCTGCAGAATCCAGCTCTGGGTGTTGTCGCTGAGGAAGCCTTCCAGCTCCTTCTTAACCCGCATCACCAGTTTCTTGCCTTCCACCGGGAAACAGGTTTCCACCCGACGATCGAGGTTGCGCTCCATCCAGTCGGCACTGGACAGGTAGAGCTTCTCGTCACCGTCATTCTGGAAGTAGAACACCCGACTGTGCTCAAGGAACCGGCCGATGATCGAGCGCACATGGATGTTGTGCGAGACACCGGCGATGCCCGGCCGCAGGCAGCACATGCCACGCACGATGAGATCGACGCGCACGCCGGTCTGGCTGGCCTTGTACAGCGCCTTGATCATCTTCGGATCGGTCAGCGCATTGATCTTCAGAATGATATGCGCGGGCCGCCCCTCGGCCGCGTGCTGGGTTTCCTGCGCGATCAGGTCCAGCAGCGTCTTCTTCAGGGTAAATGGCGCGTGCAGCAGCTTCTTCATGCGCATGGTCTTGCCCATGCCGATCAATTGACTGAACAGCTTGGAGACGTCCTCACACAGAGCGTCATCGGATGTCAGCAGACTGTAGTCGGTATACAGCCGGGCGTTGGCCGCGTGGTAGTTGCCGGTGCCCAGATGCGCGTAACGGCACAGCTCGCCATTTTCGCGACGCAGGATCAGCATCATCTTGGCGTGGGTCTTGTAGCCGACCACGCCATAGATCACCACCGCGCCGGCCTGCTGCAGGCGGCTGGCGAGCTGCAGGTTGGATTCCTCGTCGAAGCGGGCGCGCAGTTCGATCACCGCGGTAACTTCCTTGCCGCTGCGCGCCGCATCGACCAGCGCATCGACGATCTCCGAATTGGCACCCGAGCGATACAGCGTCTGCTTGATCGCCAGCACGCACGGGTCCTTCGCNGCTTCACGCAGCAGATCGACCACCGGCGTGAAGGACTCGAACGGGTGCAGCAGCAGGATGTCCTGCTTGTTGATCACACTGAATATCTTGTCGCTGTTCTGCAGCAACTTCGGAATTGATGGTGTGAAGGGGCTGTATTGCAGCTCCGGGTGGCTGTCCAGCCCGGTGATGCTGAACAGGCGGGTCAGGTTGACGGGGCCGTTGACCCGGTACATTTCGCCCTCGCCCAGACTGAACTGCTTGAGCAGAAAATCGGCCAGGTGCTGCGGGCAGGTATCGGCCACTTCCAGGCGCACGGCATCGCCATAACGACGCGAGATCAGCTCGCCACGCAGCGCNCGTGCCAGGTCCTCGACGTCCTCGGTGTCAACCGAAAGGTCGGCGTTACGGGTGAGGCGGAACTGGTAGCAGCCCTTGACCCGCATGCCGTGGAACAGGTCGTCGGCATGGGCATGGATCATCGAGGAGAGGAAGACGAANTTGTCGCCGGCGCCGCCGACCGACTCCGGCACNCGGATCACCCGCGGCAGCAGGCGTGGCGCCGGGATGATCGCCAGACCGGAATCGCGGCCGAAGGCATCGACGCCTTCCAGCTCGACGATGAAGTTCAGGCTCTTGTTCACCAGCAGCGGGAACGGATGGGTCGGATCGAGACCGATCGGCGTGACGATCGGCGCAATCTCGTCGCGGAAATAGCGGCGCACCCAGGTCTTGAGTTTGGCCGTCCAGTGCCTGCGGCGAATGAAGCGGATCTGATGCTCGGCCAGCGCTGGCAGAAGCACGTCGTTGAGGATCGCGTACTGGCGGTCGACCTGTTCGTGGACCAGCTCGGAGATGCGCGCCAGCGCCTGATGCGGCTGCAGGCCGTCGGCGCCCGCCTGTTCGCGG
>JGI25318J35512_1000420_pt1 | contig 23332 bp, 18 predicted proteins | sample AutmiccommunBRH9_FD_35512 | JGI IMG/M metagenome (IMG submission 35512)
CCGATCCAGCGTCTCGTCGACCACCTGTGCGTACGAGGTGCCGCGGGCGGATCGGCCAATCGTCACGGCGAGCTCCGCGTCACAGGCGTGTACATCAGCGGCGAACCGCGCGGCCTCCTCGTCGCTCAGCCGCGTGCCGTCGGGGCCGAAGTAGGCGATGGGTCGGCTGTCGGGCTGGAAGCTGCCGACCGTGAATTCGCGGGTGCGCATGCCGAAGGCTTTGGCGGCCGCGGCGACCGGTGCCTCGTGGATGCCGTGGATCCACGAGGCACCGCGGTCGACCGGAAATGCACCCGTGCGGTCGGTGTGTACGCGCCCACCGATGCGGTCTCGCGCCTCGAACACCACGACTCGTTGCCCTGCCCGTGCGAGCAGGCGGGCTGCGGTGAGCCCGGCGATGCCGGCCCCCACGATGACGGTATCGATGTGTGTCATGCTGCACTCGCTTCCTGCCTGGAGCATCCCGATTCCCTATGCCGATTAGTCGAACAGGCCCGACTCGTCCAGCCAGCGTTCGGCGATGACCTGTGCCGAGAGCTTGTCGACTGAACTCAGCGTGTTGAGTTCGATCAGCATCGCGGTGGTGAGGGCACCCTGCACCGTGTTGATCGCTTCCACCACCGCAGGTTCAGCCTTCGCCGACGAAATCAGCGGCACCACGTTCTGGGCGAGAATCATGTTCTCCGGGTCGGCCAGCGTCACCAGGTTGTTCTCGGCGATCGATGGAGTGGTCGAATAGATATTCGCCAACTGCACCTGTCCATCGAGCAACGCTTGCAGCGTGTTCGGCCCGCCCCCGTCGTTGATTGGAACGAGGGCGACCTCCGCGCCGTAGATGTCACGCAGCCCCGGGATTCCGTACGGGCGCTCAGCGAACTCGGGGTTCGCGGCGACCGACAGTGGCACGGGCACGTTCGCAAGGTCAGTGAGGCTCGTCACTCCATATTCCTCGCTGAACTCGGCGGTGACGTTGTACGAGTCGGCATCGGCGGCCTCGGCCTGGTCGAGCACCTCGAAGCCCTCGGGTACCGCGGCGACGAGCGCCGCATACACCTCGTCTTTCCCCTGCGCCTCGGCCTCCGCATCAAAGAACTGCAACAGGTTTCCCGTGTACTCGGGTACCAGGTCAATCGAGCCGTCCTCAAGCGCGGCGATGTACACGTCTCGTGCACCGATCGCCGGGGTCACGCTCACCTCAACGCCCGAACGTTCAAGCGCCCCCGCGTAGATGTACGCAATGATCTCAGATTCGGCGAACGCCGCCGAGCCAACGGTTACGCTGCCCGCAGATCCGGTGTCTTCGCCGCCACTCCCCGCTTCGTTCCCGAGCGGATCACTCGACACACACCCCGTCAGCGTCAGCGCGACCACGGCGAGCGCCGCCCCTGCCATCACGAGTTTCTTTCCTGCGGTCATGAGGCGTTCCTTTCGTCGGAGTTGTTTATGACAGTACTGGGGTTTGAAGACTGGTGCCGCGATCGGACGCACGGGCACGCGCCCCACGCGGCGTGATCCACCGCTCAATCGCCGCGAACAGTACATCGACAACGAGCGCCAGTGCGATGACCAGCAGCGATCCACCGAGCATCTGTGCGTAGTCGCGCACCGCGAGTCCGTCGATCAGAAACCGACCGAGGCCGCCCAGCGGCAGAAACGCGGCGACGGTCCAGGTGGCAATGACCTGCAAGGCGGCTGCGCGCATACCACCGACGATCAGCGGGAGCGCGAGCGGCAGCTCGACCTGAAAGATGACTTGCCAGCGGGTGAAACCGATCGCTCGAGCTGCATCCGTGGTGGCGGGGTCGATTGCTTCAAGGCCCGAGTATGCGCCTGCAAGGATCGGCGGCACCGCAAGGATCACGAGCGCGATAAGTGGGGGCACGAGGCCGGTGCCGAGCAACAGCGCGAGCAGGGTGACGAGCCCGAGTGTCGGTAACGCCCGAAGTGCGCCGGTGAACGGCACAACAATTTCGCGCCCACGACCCGTATGGCCGATCGCCACCCCCACGGGCAGTGCGATCAACGCGGCGATCACGATTGTGAGACCCGAATACCCGGCGTGTTCGATGAGTCGTTGCCAAATGCCGATCGGCGACTCCCAATTGTCTGGGGTGGCGAGCCAGACAAACGCCTCCTCGAGCGGGTTCATGCGTGTGCTCCAGCGGTTTCGATGGTGGATCGGCCCGCTGCCCGGTTGGCTGGTCGCACCTGGCGACTCACCCGAGTCCACGGCATCAGCAGGCGGCCCAAAAGCACCAGGCACGCGTCGAATATCAGCGCAATAGCCACGGTACCAATGACTCCGACGGCGATCTCTGTCGGGAATGCCCGCTGGTAGCCGTTCACAAAGAAGTAGCCGAGCGATTGCACACCGATCAGCGCCCCCACGGTCACGAGACTCACGGTGCTCACCGAGACCACCCGGATTCCCGCGAGCAGAACTGGGCCGGCTGCGGGCAGTTCGACTCCCCAGAATCGTTGCCAGGCACTAAAACCAATGGCCTGCGACGAGAGACGGAGCTCGTTCGGCACCGAAGCCAGCGCATCGGCGGTGGTGCGCACCATCAGCGCGAGCGCGTACAGGGTGAGCGCGACGACCACGTTGATCGGGTCGAGAATGCGCGTGCCGATAAGGGCAGGCATGACGACGAACAGGGGTAGAGATGGGATCGCGTAGAGGATCCCAGCCGCACCGAGGATCGTGCCGCGGCTCCATCGGCGTCGGTTTGCGACCCACCCGATCGGCAACGAAAGCACCGTACCGACGATGATGGGCACGATCGCGAGCACCATGTGCTGCCCGGCATACTGCGCGACTTGCACCCAGTTATCGACCACCCAGTTCATCGCGACTGGCTCATCTCAGAATGCTTCGCGGTCTGCCTGCGTCGATGAACTCGGCAACAAACGCATCGGCGGGCTCGTGCAGCAGTTGCTCAGGGCTACCAAATTGCGCAAGCACGCCCCCCGGTTTGAAGAGCGCGACGCGATCCCCCAACAGGAAGGCCTCGTCGATGTCGTGCGTCACGAACACCACAGTCTTTCCCAGGTCTCGCTGCAGTCGCTGCAATTCTCGTTGCAAATCGGCGCGCACCACCGGGTCGACCGCGCCAAACGGCTCGTCCATCAGCAGAAGGTCGGAATCGGCGGCGAGCGCGCGCGCCACCCCGACCCGCTGCTGTTGCCCCCCAGAGAGTTGGGCGGGATATCGGCGTGCAAGCTTCGGATCCAGCCCCACATCGTGCATTAACGCGAGGGCACGTTCGCGCGCATCTGCACGCTTCACGCCGCGCAGCACCGGCACGGTGGCGATGTTGTCGATGACGGTTCGGTGCGGCAGCAGGCCAGCGTGCTGCATCACGTATCCGATCGAGCGGCGCAGTGCGACCGGTTCGACGCCGGCCGCGTCAATGCCGCCGACCAACACCTGCCCCGATGTCGGGTCGATCATACGGTTGATCATCCGCAGCACCGTTGTCTTGCCACAGCCGGAGGAACCTACGAGACAGGTGATGGTGCCGCGGCCCAATGCCAGGTCGAGCTGATCGACGGCGAGCGTGCCATCGGGGAAACGCTTCGATACCCCCCGGAACTCGACGGCCGGGGCAGGAGGATTGTGGTCCACAGTGCTCAAATTATCACGAACCGTCTCGCACACCGCGAGCAAACAGCACATGCAGGAGCGGGAGGGCCGAGAGTGCCATCAGCACGGTGCCCAGCACCGTATCGTCTGCACGCAACACGGAGCCGGCGATCAGGAGGGCTCCGAAGAGCAGTGCCGACACGGCCCGGCGGCCGGTGCGTTCCAGGCGCGCCACCTTGCGTTCCAGGCGGGGGTTGGCCACCTCAAGTGATCCCTCCTCGATACGCGTGAGAACCGTATCGAGGCGTCTGGGCAGCCGCCAGGCAACTCCGGCGACCTCGAGAACCTGTTGTGCAGCATCCCTCACGACGTTGCCGCGTTCGTCGCGCAGCAGCTGTGCCGCGTAGGGCTCGACCGAGTCCCACAGGTTGAACTCGGCATCGAGCGCGCTGCACACTCCGGACACGAGTGACATAGCTCGGATCACCAGCAAGAAGTTCTCAGGGAGTTGAAACGGCAGAGACCGAATCACGTCGCCAAATTGCACGGCGAAATCGCGAAACTCGCGCGGATCCACCTCGCGGAGTTCAGCGAACCCCATCCCCCCGAACCGGGCGAAGAGCTCGGTCATCGCCCGCTCGAGTTCCCGAGTGTCGGCCGACGGAAGCAGCACACCGACGTTGCGGATCGCCTCCACCAGCCCCTTTCCGTCGCGCGAAGCGGCGGCGAACAGCAGCTTGCGCAGTCCGCTGCGCGTGCTCGCGGGAACCTCGCCCATCATCCCAAAGTCGATGAACGTGAGCTGCCAGGGAGCGCTCTCGGCGTTCCCGGCGCGTGGTGTCACGAACACGTTGCCGGGGTGCGGATCTGCGTGGAAGAAGCCGTGCGTGAAGAGCTGATCGAACATGACCGATGCAAATACGCGAGCGACTTCGGCAGGGTCGATGCCGGCCGCGCGCAAGGCGTCCCCATCGGTGATCTTGATCGCAGTCACGTCTTCGAGGGTGAGGACGCGCCGAGTCGAACGCTCCCACACAATAGCTGGCACCGCGACCCGACTATCACCTTCGAAGTTTGCAGCAAACCGCTCGGCGTTCTGCGCCTCGTGCAGGTAATCGATCTCTTCGAGGCTGGTCACCGCAAATTCCTCGACGAGCGCGGGCATATCGACGCGGCTCGACACGAGTCGTACCCGGCTCAGCCACCCGCCGACCTTGCGCAGCGCAGCCAGGTCGACTTCTACGATTTCGTCAATCCCGGGCCGCTGCACCTTGATCACGACAGCGTCGAATCCAACGTCCTCAGCATCCGCGGGTGCGAGCGTTGCACGGTGCGCTTGGCCGAGCGAGGCCGCGGCGAGCGGCGTCTCCTCCACCGACCCAAACACCCGTTCGAGTGGCATGCCCAGTTCTGCTTCGGCGCGTGCACGGATCTGGGCAAAGTCGACCGGAGGAACCTCGTCTTGCAGTCCCTCAAGTTCGGCCGTGATCTCGGGTGGCAACACGTCGAGCCGCGACGACATGAACTGGCCGACCTTTATCATTAGGCCACCCAACTCCACGGCGAGCACGTGAAACCGGCGAGCGAAGAGGCGCATGCGCCTGGCCCGGGTGCGCTCCGCGATCTTCACCAGGCCAATCCGGGGTAGGAACAGCTCGTACCACCAGGTGACCGCGAGATTCCATCCCGCGAAGCGGAGGATGCGACGATACCGCGCGCGATATCGTGCAGCGCCGGGCCCCGAGTGCTCGGAGCCCGGTCGAACCGGCGGCACCCGCGTCAGTCCTGGGCGAGGATCGCGTAGAGCCTGCGCCGCGCCTCGTCAATCACTGCAACGGCCTGCTGGATCTGCTCCGGGGTGCCCGTGCGATTGACCTGAGCCGCAGCCTGGGCGAGTTCAACCCCAGCCTTCGGGAGCGCGGCGAATTTAGAGGCATGAACCTGCCCTTCGGCAGAGGCCTCCCACGGCGCTGATCCACTGACCGATGCCGCCTCTTCGCGACCCGATTCGGTGAGGGAATAGGTCTTGCGCCCGTTGGATTCCTCGGCGCTCACGAGACCCTCATCTGCGAGAAGCTGCAGAGTCGGGTAGACGGAGCCAGCGCTCGGCTTCCAATTGCCCTCCGTGCGCTCCTCGATCTCGCGGATGATCTGGTAACCGTGCATTGGCTGCTCGGCAAGCAGCACCAACACGGCGGTGCGCACCTCACCCTTGCCGACGCGCGTGCCGACGCGCTTCTCAAACATGGACTTCAGCTGCTCCATAGCCTGCCACATGTTGTCGGTGTGCAGGCCCGCGCCGAACCCTCCGGCTGGGAATGATTGACTCATGATGCCCTCCTCGGTGTTGCGTTCCGGCGAACCGTGAACGATACTCAACAACATATCACTGAAAGGCTGAACGATATAGGGAAATAGTCGGGCAGGAGGACGCGGACGGCGATTGCGGATCCCTCTCGGGAACGTCGACCGACCGCGGTCGTCACTCCCAGATAGTGCCGCGCACAACGCCCATCAGCGTGCGCACGAGCACCAGCGCCCACACGGCGAGCAACACCACCGCGCCCACAACTGAGATGAAGCCCACGAGGAGTGATCCACTCGCGTGCGCGAGCACGAGGCCCGCGACGACCCAGGCTCCCAGGGGGAAGGTGAACCCCCACCACGACAGTGCGAACGGCAGCTTTCGATAGCCCCAGATCAGCACGACAAGAGCGGTGATGCCCCACCACAAACCGAAGCCCCACATGGCGATGCCCGCCGCGAGCGCCGCCGCGAGCAGCGTGTCGCCGTCGGTGCCGAGTCGCGCGCTTGCCTCGGTAAGCAAGACGAGATTGAGCCCGATGAGCCCGGCTGGACCCATTCCGATGAACAGGCTCGGGGCCAGCGGTGCGGGAGGGAGCGGTGCCGTGGCCGAGCGGAAGAACAGTGCAGCGACAACGACCACATAGAGCATTGCGCCAATCCCGAGGAACACCCATGAGAGCCACAGCAGTTCACGGTGCAGCGGATCAGGCCCCACCAACAGCGGGGTCAACGCAGTCGGCACGATGATCGTGACCACTGGTGGAATGAACATCGCCCCGGTGATTAACGGAGGAGCAATGTTTCCCCGCATAAACATGCCCGCGAGATACACGAACCCTACTAGCAGCGCCAGGATGCCCCCGAGCGCAGTAAGGACCCCGACGAGGATCGGCGCGAGTTGGCTTCCGAACAACCATTCTCCGCTGCGACCGATCGCGACTGCCAGCACCAAGAGTCCGCCCGGAAAGGTGGCTGACATGCCGCCCTTCACGGGATGGCTCAAGTCGGCGAATACCGTGGCGGGATAGCGGATCCACTTCGCCGCAGTGAGACCGAGAACCGGAAGTGCGACGAGAATGGCGACGACGAGGAACCCGCGCGCGGCCGGTCCGGTGACTTCGGGCAGCAACTGACTATTTGCAAGTGCATAGAACATCACCGAGAGCACCCCCGTCCCCATGACCGAGGCACCCCAGCCCGGCGCGAAGGCCTGGATCGCGAACCGGCGCTCGGGCACTGCCTCCTGAGTACTCATACGCACATCCTAAACTCGTGAGGCGAGCGACCCGTTGCCTGCGGACGCGCAGCTACGCGGGCTCCCGCCCACCCGTCAGGCGTCGCGACGAAGCTAGGCTGCGGGTGCGCGCAGGATCTTTTCCATCTTTTTCCCGCGAGCGAGCTCGTCGACGAGCTTGTCGAGATATCGCACCTCGCGCATGAATGGATCTTCGATCTCTTCGATGCGTACCCCACAGATGACCCCGGTGATCAGAATCCGCGACTGATTCAGGTTCGGTGCCTCTGCGAAAAATGCCTCGAAGCTCGTGTCGTCTGCAAGTAGGCGCGTGAGGTCGGACGCGTCGTAGCCCGTGAGCCAGGTGATGATCTCGTCGACCTCGGCCTTCGTGCGACCCTTGCGCTCCGCCTTCGTGACGTAGAGGGGATAGACGCTCGCGACGCTCATGCGACGCATGCGTGCGATGTTGCTTGCTGCAGTAGCCATGCACCCACCCTCCCAGATTTCGCGCGGTGCCGGTAGCTGATCATGGCCGTTGCCTTCGCCGAATCAGACTCCCCACGGGAGCCGGCTTTCGACGCTGGACTATTCCTCGTCGGGGCTGTCGAAGACACCGATGAAGCGGCTACCGATGCCGTTGGTCTCCCGTCGGCGCATCCTCGCTGGCACGTCCGGTAATTCGGCGTAGGAGTGCTCGAGGCACGAGAAGTAGGTGAATTCGGGCCACCACTTCTTCGGGCGAGTCATCTCGGAGTACCCACAGATGACGCACTTCAGTTCCACCCACACGGGTCGCTTGCCGGTGCGATTGGCGCGGGACTGCACCAGCCAGGCCGGCGGCTCAGCTTCAAATTGCTTGAGTTCTTCGTCGGTCATGCGAGCGGGAAGACCATGGCGTCGAGCCATTTCGATCGAAATATCGAGTCGCTGGGCCAAGTCGCGTTGAGAGATCACACCCCATTATCGCAAGTGTGCCCCGAGCGGGGGGTCTCATCACTCAGGGTGACGACTGTGGTCTTCGAGGTCAGGTTCCGCTCGCACGGAGTCGGCGATTTCTTCCTCGGGACGCGGCGCGATGGTCTGATCCATCTCGATTTCTGGGACGGAATGTTCCTCCGCCGTGGGAATGTGCTTCTGTGGGAAGCGTTCGGAGAAGTTAGACACGATGATCCCTTCGGTCGGTAACAGTCACAGCGTAAGTGCTCGACCGCTGACCAGCCAAGGAGAAGAGTGGTGACTCTGCCCCGGTGGAGCTATGCTGCCGGTCAGACCCACTCGAGCCGGGTCTGACGAACTGCAACCACAGCTAGGCCTCGACCACCGTCACTGCTCGGTCGAACGCGACATAGCCGGAAAAATCGATGCCGACTCTTTCAACGGCGGCTCGAGGGGGCTTCGGATAGCTCCATGCCCCGTCGACGAGCGCCCCACCCTCGACGTTGATGTTGAAATACTGTGCGTCACCTTTCCACGCACAGGTGTACTGCGTCAGGCTATCTGTCAACGCACCTTCGACAACCGCCGAGGGCGGAAAGTACCAGTTCCCCTCGATGCGGACGAGATCGTCGGTCTCGGCTTCCGCAACGACCGAATTATTGAGCAGCGCTTTCATCGTCGTGTTTCCTCTCATCAACAGCAGTGCCGATCTTCTTCAGCAGCCGCCCGACGGAGTTCATGGCACCGCCAAGCACCGCGGGAATGCCTCCTCCAGGATGCACCGATGCACCCACCCTCCACAACCACGGTTTCGAAAGCGAGGAATAGCCAGGACGATGGAGCGGTCCCCCCTGCCACAGCGGTCTCGTCGCACCGTACAGAGCCCCGCCTGTGGCACCAAAGTGAGAGAAGTAGTCGGGGTCGAGAATTTTGTGGGCGACGATGCGATCGGCAAGGCCACGCTCGAGCCCCATCATGGCGCTGATCCGGGTGAGCTCTCGCTGAACGAACGTTGAATCGAGATCGTAGTGCTTGCCGTTCGCGGGTGCGGTGAGCAGCAGAGCCGCAGTGGCTTTGGCATTGGGGTAGATGTGTCCCGGTTTGTAGTAGTTCACGAACGCCATGGTCTCGTGGGGTTCCTGCGTGGCATCAAGCGAGCGATGCAGCTCACCCGGGTCACTCGGCATAATCACCGAGTGCGTCACAGTGCCACCTGGCAACGGTTCATCGAGCACCGCGAATACGGCAACACCCGAGCATGAGACTCGTTTCGGTGAGCGCACGCGGTTCCCGGCGAGCTTGTCGATGACCTGAGCGTCAGCCGCGCCGACCACCACGTCTGCGGGATAGTTGCCAGACCGGGTCTTCACGTGGTGCTTGGTGATTTCAGTCACGTCAGTATCCGTATGAATGGTCGCCCCGGCTTGCGTTGCGAGCCGCTCAAGGGCCAGCGCTAGTTCGTAGACGCCGCCCTGCGGCACGAAGATTCCCTCGCGCGCCATCACCGCGGGCATGGTTGCGTAGAGGGCGAGCGTGCGCTGCGGGGCAATTCCGGCGTTGAGCGTGTGGATCGCGATGACTTCTTTGAGATCGTCGGGCATCCACTCGAGAGCCGAGAGATACGAGCTGGTTGAGAGTCTTCGACCATATCGCTTTGTGAGCGTCGTCACCGACGACAGAGTTTTTGCGTCGAAGGGATCAGAGGTCAGAAGCTCTACGATTTCGGGGCTGAGCGAACCGTGTTCGCGGTCAAAACGTTTCCAGGCTTCAGACCACGCATGCCCGGCCTGCACCGGCAGATCCACAACTTCATCGCGAAAGAAATACCTGCCCAGTTCGGGGAGCCGTTCGAAGGTGAGGTGAGCGATGTTTTCCGCAGAACGCCGATCACGATCCGCATCGCCCGTGCCTGCACCGAGCTGATCGTAGCGGCGGAATAGCTCCCTGATGACCCCCGGAAAGGTGACGAGGGAAGGGCCCGTATCGATGCGTTGACCCGCAACTTCGATACGACGAGACTTACCTCCAACCCACGAGTTCTTCTCAAGAACGGTGACGCGATGCCCCGCGCGCGCCAGGAGCGCTGCCGCGGAGAGACCGCCGAGTCCCGCACCAACAACGACAATGCGCTTGGGCGTAGCGTGAGGGCGCTCCCCCTTCGCGCTCACGGGGTGATCCAGCCGAAGGAAATAGCGATCATCAACTGCGCGCCCGCAACCGAGCCCACCACGTAGGGGTACGCGACTGAGTACTTGTAGACCCTTTTCGCAGTGTCCGGGGTGTCATCGCGGTTGATCAACCAGACCAGCCAGGCGGCGTATGCGATGTTGGCCAACGCAAGAGGAATGTTAATGAACGCGAAGAACACGCTCGAGACGAGCCACCAGAACGAGACGTACACGAGCGATTTTTTCGCGCCCAGGAAGACCGCCGTGGTGGTGATATTCACAAAGCTGTCTTCCTCGATGTCTTGTATGGCATCGTAGGTGTGTTTCGCTAGACTCCACGCCATCAGCCCAAACAGTGCCAACCAGACGGGTTCATACCCGAGCGCGAGTGGCACAAACGCGAGCGGAAAGGCGTAGTCGGCGTTGCTGATTGAATCGAGAAACGGCCGCCCCTTGAAACGCGCAGGGGGCGCAGAATAGAAGAGGAAAAAGAGTGTGTAGGCCCAGATCCATAGGTTCGCTTCGAGCGAGTAATTCAGGCCGAAAAAGATCAGGAACGGGATGTTGGTCAGCGCCACACCCCAGGCGATCCAGGCAACCTCACGCTGAGCAATTTTTGCACCACCAAATCCGCCTTTGCGGATGTTGATGTTGTCGGTCTCCTGATCAAAGATGTCGTTGATGCCGTAGATCAGCAAGTTGAATGGCAGCGTCACCCAGAGCAGTAACCAAATGGCATCCCACCGCCACAGTTCGCCGGTCAACCACACTGCGATCATCGTGGTTCCGATGGTGTTGATCCACAGCACAGGTCGCGATATCACTACCAGTCGCTTGAGCACAGTCATAACCCTAGACGATGCCCACTAGTCTGGAGCGCGCAGGGTCTTCTCCATCTTCTTGCCGCGGGCGAGCTCGTCGATCAGCTTGTCCATGTAATGATCCTCACGCATGATCGGATCCTCGGCAGCAGAACACCTGAAGAGGCATACACGGCGCTTCCCAAAGCCACCCCGACCGGAGCGCATGCCACAGAATGGCGTTCCCGCACCGACAAGGTCGACCGCCACGGGTCAGTCACACTCCGCTACGCGGGGAAAATCCGACACCTCGGCATCGGACGACGCAACGCAGGACTACCAGTCCTGATGCTCATCCATGACCGCAACGTGACCGTCAGCGATCTCCACACCGGAGAAATCATCGGCGAGTACACCATCGACCCAGCGAAGGACTATCAACCCAAGAAGCCTTCATGACCGCTGTCAACGATGACGCGACTCACCGACCTTGGTTCACTGTCAACACCATGAACCCACGAAAAAGTCCTGAGTCGCGACCAGTTTGTAAACTATGTCGCGACTCAGGACATTGGTCGGGCTGACAGGATTTGAACCTGCGACCCCTTGGAGGTTTTTTGACCTCACCGAAAGCTTGCGAAAAAACTCTAGTTTTCCCTGTTCGTAAGGGGAATCCTGTGATTCTCCGTAGCTAAGTCTACCCGGTCGTTTGCGGTCCGTCACGGGTGATTGAGATGAGTTTCCGATGACAACTGGCACAGCCTTCCCCGATACACCATCTACGCCGGCCCTCTTGACCCCAAGCGCCAGTAACAGGACTCATAGCCCCGGCATTTGTATGTCAGGAACGTGATCCGCGCGTCCCGTTTGCGGGGTTTGCAGGCTGTTGGTCACCTGATTGGTCTACTTCACGTCAGGTCTCTCGCGGCCTGCGCGATGGCCTCGCCGCCTTCTCCAAGTGCAGCAAGGAACTGCGACGTCGTGAGCACCTCGTATGGGCGCGAGACCCAGTAGCCGGCCGGCGTCAGATGGCGAGTAACGAAGCGTGTTTGAAGGACGTGGGTGCCGTGATCCGGCAATGCCTCCAGGCCGAGCTTCTTCGCTATGTCTTCAACGTAGGGCTTCAACTCTGCCTCCTTGCGCGCGAGCTGAGTGGCATAGCAAGGCTTGACCCTGCCCTTGTTCTCCGAGTCGCTGTAGAAGGTCCGCAGCTGGCGCGCTGTCTCCGCAAAGCCGTAAACGGATGCGGGGTCTTTCGCCTCGATCAGCCAGATGTTCGGATCGCCGCTACGCCCACAAACAAGGTCCACTTCTGTCGTCAGCTCCGGGACGCCCAGACGAACGTGGTCGCCAGGCTTCACGCGCGCGATGGCGTTGAACCCAACTTCTTGAAGCTGCCGCTCAAGTGTTCGCTCGAACGCCTTGTTCCTCACCGATCGTCTCTCAGCAAGAGCCTTGGACACCTTGTCAGGCACCTCGCCCGTCCAGGGAAGAACGCCCTGCGTCAGGTGATTGTTGTAGACGCTCAGGGTTGTCAGGAGATACTGCGGAGCGATCAGGATGGTGCCATCCGGACGTCTTACAAGCGGTTGAACAAGTAGACGATGTCTGCGGGTCCGTGTTTGCCACGGCTCCCAACTGCTGGATCGCAGGATGTCTGAGGACACTGTGAGCATTTGAAATGCGTGCCGAAGACGCAACCGCTGTTCTTCATCGGGATCACCGGCTGCTTCAAAGACCCAGCCGAGAGCCCCGTCCTCTGGGGCAAATGTGATGCTTCTGCCGTCGTTGAAAGAATTCCACTGAGCGAGCGCCATCAAGACTATGAAGAGATCGGAAGTGGACGCGCCGAAGGATTCCAGCATCGCTGGGTCAACGGCGTCCTCAAGTCCTCCTGCGCCTGCCTCGTCGTCATCGAGTACTGGGCCGAGGCGGATAGTGGCTGCCGCCGTGTTGAGAGATCCCCCTTCCAGCACCCATGAATCACTAGTCACGTGCTCGTCGTCTTTGAATGTGAGCTCGTATGCAGAACTGATCTCGATGATCGCGGGAGCAACCCGGTGATGCAGCCGCTCGCTCAACGTCGTCATTGTGCGGTATGCATCTGCGGCAGCTAGGAGCGCACTCCAGCTCTGAGCCATAACAGGCTGTTGCCCATCAACATCCAGGTCCAGTCTCAATGCGGCTTCGACGATGATTTCGTTGCACTGCCGTAGTTCGAGCATTTCGCTGGCGAGCTCGGCCATGCGCGCCACTGGATCCCACTCCGTGCTCAGGTTCTGGGCGACGCGGGTCAGGTTTCCTTGTTCTTCCTGGAGGTGGTCATAGACACGATTGAGTTGCTCCATCCCCGTGGCGACGATCACATCGGTGTTGTGCAATGCAATTCGATCGTTGAGCTGTTCCAGAGCTGCGGGCGCGAGATGGGTTCTGACTAGCGCATTAGCTTCGATCCCACGGTACTCGCCGGGTTGTATGCCCGTCGCGTGCAAGCGACGGGCAAAGGAGGCAGTTGCTGCTGACCCGTCAGATGGGCTCAGCTGCCAGGGCCTCGGCAGATGGTTGAGTTTGGTTCGCGCGGTCTTCGTCTCAAGTATCAGGAATGGTCGGCAGGTGAGCCATTCGCGTCCGATCTCTTGTGCAACGCGCTCACCGACGCCGCCGTACACAAGAAGCTGTTCGAGGGCGTTGGCTGTGAGCACATTGGCTGCGAAGGGTTTACCGTCCGCCTCCTGCACGAACTCCTCCAGGACAAAACTCCAGAGCGCCACGCGCGGAGCACCTTCCGTTCGAGTCCGCGAAGATGAGAACTCGACCACTTCATCGCCTCGTTCAACCGTCCGAAGCCAGAGCCGGTATCCGGGAGTTCCGAGGTCTTCGTGGGCATGTCGCCATGACTCACCGATTGCGTCGAAGGCGAAGATGAGGCCTCCACAGACGTCAAACAGGAATCGATGCTCCTGGTCGTCGGTCCAGTCCGGGTCGGACCTGACGATTGCGATCGGAGGCGTGATGAGAGGCAGGGACCATCCGATGCGATTGGGGGCATGGTGGGTTCCCCGTCGATAGTCGTATTCGCTCTCGGGGCTAAGAAACGATACGGACGCGACGTTGCCAGATGAGATTTCGGCCATCTCCGCGTGCCGCAGCGGCGGTAGCCCTGTTCCATGAAGCGCGACTTCTAAGCGCGAGAGAGCGATCGCGCGCTCCCACTCGGCATCTCCTGCGTGCGCCTCGAAGTACATGTGTGTTGGGCTAATCCCGCCTTTGAAGAAGGTCTTGTCGTTCGTCCTCCATGGTTCCCAGTAGTTGATTGCTTCCCAGCCGAAGCTGGATGGGAATTCTGGTGAGCTCAAATCACGGACGAATCGGTACAGGTCGTCGTCAGCTGTTGCTGTCTCCGCAATCCAGGTGAGGTCTTCCAGTGCGAGGGTTGCTTGGCCAGGAGCCTGAGGAGCCATCAGATGGGATGTGCCTGCGACGATGACCAGCGGAACGACGCTTGCGCCAGGGAGCAACTTGATGGTGCCGCCACCAGCGATCTGTGCCGAGATCGGGCCGTCGGACGGGTCATGGTCCCGGACGCGGTCTGCCAGCGTTACGCACGCTGGCGACGACGGCCCTGTTCTAGGAAGGTCTCCTGTGAAGAGGATCGACACCGCGATGAAATTGGGCCCATCGACCGGAACGAGCCACTGGATTTCGTTCCCTGTCAGTGGAGGCGTCTCATCGGGTGCTTTGGGCGGCGCCTCGATCAAGGCATTCGAGAACCGCCAGAGTGCGCCGCGGATCGCATCGATGCAGGAAGCCCGGAGCGCTCGCCTGGCGTGGTTATCACGTTCAAGGCCATCGACAAGTTCCGTGACCGCGTGAGCAAGCACTTCGGGGACATAGGTCGGTGGCACCCATCGATAATGCGGGTCAGCGGTTGAGAGTCGATAACGCAGAGTCCGCCCGAAGGGACTCGTCGGACTCTCGTGGTCGTACTTTGCCGAGACCGCCGGCGAGGTCATCCATTCAAGCGCAAGCAGATCCGCTTTGTCGAGTTGGAGCAACTCAAGCGGGTCAGCGGAAACGAGCCTGCCGGCGGCGTCCAGCTCGTTGACTGGAAGGTCAATTTCGTCGCCGAGTTCGATGTCCGGAGCCGGTTGCCACTCCGGCAACAGAGTATTCAGGCAGTAGTCCACGTACCTGAGCGCTACTCGAACAACGTTGGCGATCCCAAACTTGTGCCGCCGTACAAGTCGATCATCGACCGCGTCGGCAAGTCGCAGAGCCCGGGAAAGGTCGGCTATCGGCCTCTCGACCAAACCGGGCACGTAACGCAGCAGTTCATCACCGACTCGGACAGTAGCGACATTGGTGGGGTCGGTCGAAATGTAGTCCTCGTGCATGACACCGATCCCCTTGGACTCAGCCGCCGCGTCAACTAACTCCTGTATATCGGGGAGAGGCTCTCCCGAATTCCCGTTGGTAATGGAGCTCGCGCGAAGGCTGGCAGCGAGCGCCACGCCTACAGAGGTGGCACGGTGCCGGGCCGCCGGCGAAGAGGCCGCTGCAAACAACGTGGCCCACAACCGGTCAGGGTTGAACCGACCATAGATTTGCGCGAGTTCGTCGCGTGTGGGCACCGAAGGCTTGGTATGAGTGCGCTTCGGCTTTCTCGCCTTGCTCCGGCCCATGCTATCTCCCTAGCCCACATCGAAGATGTAACGCGTTGTCACGTTCGCGTTGCTGCGACCGAATCAGGCACCCGGTCGCCGGGCTATCGGGTCCGGCTCCGCCTATCTTCAACGCCGAGAACGGATATCCAATGAGCGTCCACGACATGCTGGTAGTACTGGTGCCGGAAAGGTCAGCCACGGCTATCACCCGGAGGCTCCGAACGCTCATCTTCAAGTGCGGCGACCAGGGTCGACACCACCGATGACAGCGCTGTTGCTCTCCTTATGACCTCATTGTTCCAGTCCGGACTCTCGGCCTCGTCTTCGCTGCCGTTGGCGGCGAAGCGAATGCGACGGAGTGTCCGCAGCGCCCCATCTCCGATCTTCTCCGCCTGCTTGGTCCAAGCCGCGCCATCTTCCTCGGCAAGTGCAGCCGCGCGGCCAATCAGCCCGTGGACGAGATCGCCGGCGAGTCGATCGACGAGCAGTGCGGCTTTCAGAGTGGTGTTTGTCTCGGTCTCCTCCGGGCTTGGCTCGGTATCAGCGGCGAATGCGCCGAAGTATGCCCACGGTCTTCGTCCGGGTGTCAGCCTTTCGATTGCCGCCTCCACCTCGTCCACTTCAGCGAGAGGTAACCGGCCGCCGGGAAGCTGACGACGGAGCGACCAGAGGCGGAGGATTAGGTCGGCGACCTGAGCCTCGGCGATGCCTCTCTCAGATCCAGTGTTCTGTTCAAGGCTGGTCATGCGCTCCGCAAGATAGTGAGCTATCCAGCGTCCGAGAGTGTCGGTCTGTTCCAGCTCAGCCGCCAGCAGCTTACCTAGTTCCAACACTGCCGTTGACGTTGTTCCATCCTGTTCCTGGTTGGTAGGAGAAGACTCGGAAGTCGTTGTCATGTTCGTCGCCACCTCCTTCATCGTCATTGTCGGAGACGCCGGCGTAGCGAGCGCGACGATCTTCGCGCCTCACTCGTACTTCCACGATGAGCGCAGCATCGAGGCGTCCCAGCATCTGGTCGAGCGCGTCGGTCGTGATCCGGAGCCGATTGCCTGATGGGCCGTGTGGTTCACGGCCGACGCTAATCTCCGCCCAGGTCTCAGATGCCAAGACGGTGGCCCCGTCCTCGGTCTCCCACCAGAGGCCACCGTTCCATGATGTGATGCTGAGCGCCTCCACAATGTCCGCGGAAGGGCGAGGCAGCTCGGGCTTGAGATCGGTGGCGAGGGGGTCCAGTCGATCAATGCCGCCTTCGGAATTCGGCGTAGACACCCAACCTCGAAGCTGGAACGGCGGTGAAGAGAACTGGAAGTCTTCGTCGTCGAGGTCAGCTGATGGGATTCGGAAGCTCCAATAACCGTCAGCAGTTTGCAGGGCACGCACAAGCGCCCCGGCGGCCTTCGGGTTGACCAGAGCTGACGCGATGTTGATGTTTAGGGATCGGTCGTATTCGGTGACAGACGCTGATTGCCAGACCGTCACCCATCCGTCGGCGGGTTTGAGGGCGGCCAGGAACTCGGATTCGTGAACTTCGTTGCTTCCTCGCGGGCCGACGGTAGCCAATGGACCAGGGACCGAGCTTCGCTGATCCGTAATCCATCGCCCGTCTTGGCGTGCGATGTCGAAGTCGGCAAGCCAAACGAGGACGTCCGGCTGTTCGGTATCGGGGTCGCGGTACGGAGTAGCGGTCCGCATCAGTCTTCCGGCGATGGTGAGTGCCGCGTGACGTTCTAGGTAGTAGTCGAGGTCCTCAGCTTTAGGGATCTCCCACTTGTAACCATAAGTTTCGCCGTCCTCGTAGGCACCTGCCGTCCGTCTCGGGTCCTCTAGACGTTCGCCGTCGGCTCGCCATCCCCATTCGTCGAGGATGAGAGCGCTTGCGGCATCGAGCACTTCTTGGTGTGTGATGACGAGTGCTTTCGTTAGTTTGCCGAGGACGTACTCGTCGAAGTCGGAGTGGAATCGGTGCTCAGCTTGCGGTGCGCCTTTTATCATTGGAGTGGGGTGTGTGGGGCGGTGCCAGCTTTCGAGGGCCACGGGCTCTGCAAGCGTGCCCTTCCAGTCGGTCCCAATAGAACGGCCAATTGGCGTGGGCGTCAATCGTGCAATTGATGAGCAGTGCTCTTGAATCACGGCATGGTCCGGATAACGGTCGCTTAGTTCGATCACTGCGGGCACGAGTGCGTCGATGGTAGAGGGATCGTCTCGTGCTACTCGCTCGACAGCGACCAGGAACCACTCTGCCGCGCTCATCTCGTAGTAGAGGAATCGTTTATCGGCGTACCCAGCTGCATCGCCCCGTACGACGGCCGAGTTGAGCGCATCGATCACATCGCTCGCGCCGAGCTCAATGGCAGTGCGCACTGCGTGTGCGGCCTGCCAACGAACTGCCGAGCGCGGGTCACCCAACGCGGCCCAGAGGAGGTTGGCTACAGCGATATCGATTGGGTCCGCTGGCGTCTGCTCGATGGCTGTTCTGGGACTAACTCCCAGTTCTCCCTCGAAGGCGGTGAGCGCATCGCCGAGCACGCGGGCAGCCGTGGAAGGGTCGAGGACTGCTGAAGCTCCAGCTGCGAGCATGTAGCAGTGGTCGGCGTCGGTCAACGCTTCCTCAAGGTTCAGGTGGTCGAGGGCGCGTTGGAGGAGATCGGTCGTGCGCACCTCTAAGAGGTCGGCCGCCGCAGGCAGGTCAAAGCTCATCCAGTTGTGGTGAAGCAGACGGACGCCATGTCGATTGATGTAGGTGCTGACTGCCTCCTTCAGCGAGTCGACGAACGATTGAGCGGTCCGAGGACGCGCGAGGGCCTCGTTCAAGAGTTTGGCTAGCTCATAATCGCTAAGAGCATCTGAGCTCAATGCGGCATCCAGGATCAGGCCCCACTTAAGCACGGGACGCGTAAAGACATCTGCGATAAAAAGCGAGTCACTGTAGGTACGCGCCTCCTGCTGAAGTCGTACCGCCGCGTCCACGCCGCTTGTCTGAGTGAGGTCGAGTGCCGCGATCTGCACCTTGCATTCCTCTATCTGCGCGGCCCGTTCTGCTCGTTGTTCTGGTGTGAGGTCGAAAGTGGTGCTCCGGAACTCGTCAGGGTCATTGGCACGAGGGGGGTCCGGAAGTGAGAGTTGTGCGAACTCGGCATCGAGGGAGCGCCCAAGTCGGTTTGCGAGATTGTTTGCGGTAGACAGGGCCTTTGCGTTGAGTCCGCCGGATGCGTCAAGTTCACGGAGCGCGGCGTTTAGTTCAAGGTTGGTTGAGAAGGGTGCCAAAATTGTCGTGAGGTCTGGTCGTCCCGCGAACAGAGCTTCATCCCCTTCGACAAGTCCCCTGAACTGCCAGTCGAGCGTCCCGAACCGGCGATCCCGCCACTGCCCGAGAATTCGGAGAACGTTGGTGCCTGAGACCAGCGCGAGTGCAGCGACGAGCTTGTGTTGGTTGAATCCGTCATACACGATGGGCTCGACGGCTTCGCCGAGGTGAGCGACGCGCTCGGCGAGGGTGATCGCGTCGACGGTGTGGATGCCAGCAGCTGCCCGCGTAAGGGCAACTATTGCATCCCACCGATGAATCGCATCATCGCCCACTCCGGCAGCAGCTTTCACAGCTTGGTCGAAGTAGCTTTCAGCTTCGGCCGGGCTAAAGCGGTGCAGTCCCCGCGCTATACGCACTAGCGTCTCGGCCTTGCTGTCGGCCGCTTCCGCGGTGTTGGACAGCGCATGACGTGCCGCGTTGGAGAGATCGAGGACCGCCGCCGCGAAACGGGCGTCGCCGCGCAAACCCAGGATCAGGTCAAGCGCACCGGCAATCGGAGCATCAGCAGCGATCGCCTGAATCGCTTGATTACAAGCGACCGTCACTGCTTCTTCCTCGGAAGCCACGCCGAGTAAAGGCAAGACCTGCCGAGCGATTCGATTGGACATCGACCAGATCTCATCTTGTGAGTGACGTTTGAGGTAGCTCGCGATCACTGCTGCTGCGGCTTGCGGGTCGAGGTCTCCCAGGGCGCACATTGCCCAGGCACTGAGCCAGCTGAGCGCGGGCCGCAGATGGCGATTGAGGTCCTCGTCATTGGACTTTGCGGGATCGTACTTGCCACGCTTCTCTTGAGCTTCAACAGGCCGGTAGTGACCGACATCGAGTGCCTCACCCTTGAGTTCCGCCCGCAACGCAATCGCGAAGAGGAGGCCCGATCGGCCTGGACCATGCCTGTCACCAAGCCCAACGGGCAGCGAAGGTGGTAGGCATCCGTCAAGCCGTTCCGCGGCTACTGTTGCGTCGACGATCGAGTGACGCACCGCAAGTGCGCTAAGCCATGAAGCGCCCCGGAGCGCGGTATCTTCCGCATTCCGGTGATCGTATTCTTCGGCAGTGAGACGAGCACGGAATCGTTTCAGTGCCGTCCACGCGCCGCCGACGACACTGGCATCTACGGTCATACCAACGCGCTGCATCTCGCCAAAGACGCCAAGAAGTAACGCAGGATGGGTGGAACTCACGATCAGGCCGGAAACGTCCTCCTCTGGGGCACATGAGATAAGCATCCGCGTAAGCGCTGCGCTCGATTCGAGGACGAATCGAGCTGGGCGCCAACCCGACAAGTATCGGACAGCCGTAGGAGGACCATCCGTTCGTAGGATCGCAAGTGCGATGTGTGCCACTTGTTCTGGGGTGACATTCTCGTCGCGCGAGTAATGCTCTCTCGGTGAGCGTACCCAGGCAGCGATGGCGGAAGCTGCTTGCCGAGACCTGCTCCTGGCTGTGCTCGTACCTCCGGTGGAATGAGCAAGCATCGCCGCCTCGGCACCGAGTGTAGAGCCCGGCCAGCTTTGTGGGAGCTCTCGCGACGCGATCAGCTCACCAAGCACCCGGGCGTCCATCCGCGAACCCGCCAGGTCAGGGTTGTCTCTAATGATCGTGAACTGCCGCCCCTTCCCTGCGCGACCCGCTCCAGCGCGCATGGCCAACTGCACAATCGAATCCGGACGTCGTAGCTGGACAGCTGCACGAAGACCGAACTCCACGCGTAGGTGCTCGACCTGGGTACGCTCGACGTCACTCGTTGAGGGCAGGGCATCGTCCGTGGCAACGAGGGCGAGCAGTTCGTCGTGGAGATTTGCGCTCCAGAGAACCTCCGGCAGAGAAGACGCGGCGTAAGCAGAGGAGCCGCTCAGCGTTCGCAGCTGAGACGCGACTTGGGCCGCGACTTCAGGTGTTGCAGGGTGCCGGGTGCGGAAGTAGGTTTCCGTCGGCTCGTCGAGAAACTGGACGCTTTGCCCGCTCAGGATCAAGCCTCGACCTAGATCGGATATGAAACTGCGGACGTTAGCAGCCCGCGTACCGGCAAGCTCCGCAAGCACGTCCAATGGAACACTTGGACGCAATAACGTGAGGAGCTGTGCAGCACGTTCGAGTTCTGATCGCGATCGACCAGCGTTGTTGAAAGCTCTGGTGACTTGCTCTTGCATGAGAGCGTCAAGCGGAGAAGTGCTGTCGGTAAACCCCGCGAGTCGACCAAGTGCCTCTTGAATCGTTTTGGTTTCAGACAGCACCGTTGACACGACTCGCGGATTGCCCGCGGTTCGATCGTGAATCTCTGCAACGTCCAGGGACGTCGCGGATGGATGTGAGCTTGAAATGACCTTCGCTGTCTCGTCTGGTGCGAAGGGCGGCAATTCGAACGCAACTGTACCCGCGGGAGATTCAAGGAGATGAAGACGCTCTGGTCGACAAGTCAACACGATGTGAATATTCGTTGGAATGGCCTCGTCTAGCCTCAGCAAGTCCCGCACGAACGCTCTGGATTCCGCGTTGTCCTCCGCAGCCATCACGGCGTTATCGGCGGCGTCCACCACTATCACCAGCTGGCGATTTCCGCTCTGAACGAGAATCTCGCTCGCAGCGCCGAGTCGGCGAACGAAAGCCTTGGTGTACTCCTCGGGAGCCAGGTTGCCGGTGTGAACTATTGGGAGACCAAGCCCTATTCCTGCGATTTCAGTTGCAAGCTGAACTAGTCCGTCGCGGTGACGATGCCGCGGACGGTCTGGTCTGCGGTAGGACCCATTGCCGAAGCAGTCGTAGATGATGACGTCGGCTCGATCTCGTAAGAGATCCGGTAGCGCCCGAGCAAACGTGCTCTTCCCAGCTCCTCCCTCGGCCGTTACGACTATCGAACCGGAAGATCCAAGAATCCGATCCGCGAGTTCCACGTATGCGTCTCGTACAAAAAACGGTGCAGTCTCAAGCTGACACGGCGCCGGAGCTAGCTCGTCCTCCCGACAACCGAAAGCAGTGAGGACATCTGCCTTCTGGATCGGGCCGCTGGACTCAGTGCTCGCTCTCGATGCGACAAGGTCAACAAGAGAGGCGGACACGCGGAGGTCGGTGTCAGCGGTCAGTCCACCGACTTCTCGGTCAAGGCCGCGTCGGAGGGCGGTAACCCCGGGCTCACGGCCTCGGAGGTCGAGCCGTGAGCATAGAGACGCCGCATCATCGGCGCTGACATTCGCGGCGTCCGTCAGCTTGGCGGCTGACGACCCCAAGGCAGCCGGCTGACCACTCGCCAAATCGCGCACGGCATTGACAGCGTCAGAGGAAATCGGCTTGTTCGTGACTATTGAGAAACGAATAGTGGCTTGCGGGTACTGCGTGCGCAACGAGCCGTCGAGCTGAGCGAACTTGTTGAGGACGTTGCGGACCTCGCCCAAAGTGAAATTGTCGTCTGGGCGCAGGGTGGAGTGCTTGAACTGACGCACTTCGAGGGAAGTGAAGTCTTCCGCTGGAGGCCCGTAGAACTCAACGAGGTCTACGACCTCAGCTCCATCAGGCTCTTCATCCGAAGGGGTTGACCCGAATCCCTCGATTGAGATCTGCTGAAGTTCGGATGCTGGGCTCAGGAGTTGGAGGAGGCGCGCTGCAGCCCAAGTGTAGTGGAACCGGTCACCATCACGTGATGCACGAACCCGCCCCGTTGCATTGGCACGGCTTCCCAGGATAGAAGTGTCTTTCACCGTAGCCAAGCCTCAAGACTCTGCACGAGAGCGACTTCGCCGACCTCGGTCTTGACTGCAAAGGATGTTTCCGTGACTGCCGATCGGTCGATTGTTAGCTAGCAACTGCTTCGCTACCTGCGCGGCGAGGGCTGGGTCCGAGTGGATGCAGGCGCCCATATCGTCGGCAGCCCTCTTCAGGTTGACCGACCCGTCGTATTCGACCGGAACCAGTTCTTTCGGACGATTGAAGTCGCTACGCGGCGAGTAAGCGTTTTCGCCATAGTCGCCCAGCACGTTCTCATAGATGAGCTCGGCCTTCCCGGTTAAGAGGTCGGCCATACATGCGAGATCGATGAACTTCATCGCATCGCTCCTTCCCTCGGCTTGCCGAGGGAAGTCGGCGACGCACGCTGTCCCGCGTACGATCGTGGATGCTCGATACGCGTGCCCCGATCCTATCGGGAGGGTCGGTCGTAGAGACAGAGCCGCGTCTCACCGCCGCTCACTCGTAGCACTGCCATGCGTCTAGCAGACCGGGGTTGGCAGACATCGTGTTGGCGGAAGTGCGTTATTCAGTGCGAGCTTTATAGCCGCCGTTGAGCAACATAACCAGACCAGTCACGGGCAGCAAGAACAGCCCACTTCACGGCGGT
>JGI25318J35512_1000454_pt1 | contig 21837 bp, 23 predicted proteins | sample AutmiccommunBRH9_FD_35512 | JGI IMG/M metagenome (IMG submission 35512)
TCTGTAATGGTGGGCCCTGCAGGATTCGAACCTACGACCAATCGGTTATGAGCCGACCGCTCTACCAGGCTGAGCTAAGGGCCCTTATAAAAATAAGGACTTTTTATGGAAAATAAATGGCGGAGCTGACGGGATTCGAACCCGCGGTCTCCTGCGTGACAGGCAGGCATGTTAGGCCTCTACACCACAGCTCCACATTATAAAATATATTTACTGATAATTTTCTAATATCGATGATTGTTCGACGTAGTAAGAAAATTGGTTGCACCACAGGCACAACGATTTCACTTTAGCTTGATGCTTACTCGACGTTGTTAAAGTGATTTTATTGGTTGCACCCTCACGGGCACCCTGATAATTTTCTAACATCGATGATTGTTCGACGTAGAAAGAAAATTGGTTGCACCACAGGCACAACGATTTCACTTTAGCTTGATGCTTACTCGACGTTGTTAAAGTGATTTTATTGGTTGCGGGGACAGGACTTGAACCTGTGACCTTCGGGTTATGAGCCCGACGAGCTACCAACTGCTCCACCCCGCGTCATTGGTATTTAATTTTGGCGACAAAATTCATTATATATCATCTAAATTATTTTTGCAAGAACTTTTTTCACCTTACCAATTAATTCACTCTTACAATGTATAAGCCACACTGGACAAACCCGGAACTCTAACCTTGAACTCTAACCTTGTACCCCTAAGATGGCACAAAAATCATTTTACAGACTACGATACGAAATGTCAATATAATTTTTTTGAATCAATCTTCCAACCGAAGGGAAGAACAATATTAACATAATATTTCAAAGGCAGGTTACATAGATGCAGATTTTCCCACAATGGATTGAGTATACATTACGGCCAAAAAAAGCTTTTACTGATCATTTCGAAATAACCCATAAATTCCACGGGATGCACCTGCATCAAATATCTGAATCTTATTCAATTAAGCCGAAAAGTACGGTAGCAATTCAGTTGTTCTATGAGGGTATCCGCTTCCCCGATGTGGATCTGCATTTAAAATGTCAAATAAAGATCAATTACCAGGAAATAAAGGTTCACTTTAATATTTTTAACCCTAACACATCCAAACACATTATTAAGGAGGTCAAAGTTCTTTTACTTGATCAATTGCAACTCTTCCATAAAAGATTCAACCTTGACCCTGGATATCGATATGTTAGGGCTTTTTGCAATAAATGCAGTAAGGAAAACACTAAACCCTTCAATTTATGCGTGCGTACCTGTGAATTTGAAGTGAAGCCCAAAAACTAAAGATTACTCTTCTGTATAGATCTGTGGCTGTAATAAGCCTGCCCCGTCAACCTCAGGCTGGTTTGGTACCAGAAGCTTATAATAGTGTTTCTCCGCTACAAAATCAGCTTCCTCTCTAGTGGCTTTTTCGACAATATTAGTTATAAATTGAATTTCGTAATGCTCAAAGATGTCTGCTGCTTTTTTTAGGGCATTGATATTGTCAAAGATAAAAAAATCATTAAAGTTATTAATTCTTTGATCATTGACAAAAACATTGTCAAAGAGCGCCCAATAAGCGGGCTCAACAATATTAGTTAAAGCCTCTCTTCCTAATGACATATCAATATGTCTTCCATCAGCTAAGTAAAACGGTTGCAACATATAGTAATGCATTTGGTCATCAACTCCTTTACCTACATTTTGGCAATTGAGCTGAACTTTTATACATCTTAACTTAAAGATCTATTAAAACTAACCGACGCTTTCGGTTTCTTCCTGAAGTTCTAATTCTTCCTCTTGAAAATCACGCAATCGATGGGCTATCCTACCCGAAGCAGAAGCAGCAATCCCGGCAACTAAATCATCTAAAAAGGTATGCACGCCATTTTCACCCTTGGTATCCAGCCTTTTAATTACTCCTATCTTATCCTTATCAAGATATCCAAAAGTAGTTACGGCAATACTGCCATATCCGAAGACAGAACCAAGTGCTATTGTTTCATCAATTCCAAACAAACCTTCGTCAGACTCAACCAATGATTGCAAAGGTTCAGTTAATTGGTTGTTTTCTGCCAGTACATCCAGCTCAATCCCAACTAATAAAGCGTGTTGAACCTCCCTTTTTTCTAAAACCTTATTTACACTTTCCAGACATAAATTCATTGTTAAATCCTTGTTATATACTACTTGCATTTCAAAGACAATTTTAGCGATATCTTCCAGTGTCACTCCGCGCTCTTTTAGTCTCCTCAGCGCCGCAGCTTTTATCTCCTTCGACGGAACTCTTCTCAACAAGTTTAGCGCACCTCCAGATTCTCTCTCCATATTTTTTCTGCTTAGTAATAAAAAGTTTATCTATCTACTATTTCATTCTATCGAAAATGGTCTGAATTCACAACCATAAGGTTATTGCAAAAAATATTAATATTTGACAATTTTAATTACAATAATTATCATTACTTATTTCTTAATCCGAGATTTTCTGTTAAACTATATTTACAAACTTCAATTTTTTATTAAAGGGGGCCTGTTAAAAATGAAATATGGTATTGTCATTTATCCTGCAAAAGAGGTTCAAGATCGAGTAAATGCTCTACGTAAAAGATACGATTCCCATTACAACCTGATTCCTCCGCATATTACCATAAAAGAAGCCTTTGATTTAGAGGCAGGCATTGAAGAGGTTGTCAACCATCTTACAGCAGTGACACAAGATTTTCCTCCTTTTAACTTAAGGATTAACAGAATTAAGTCATTCTCACCAACTTCGCCAGTTTTATATTTGGGAATTGAAGAAAATCCTGAAATAAATAAATTATACGAGCAAGTCAACTCCGGGGCACTAAAGTATCAAGCGCTTTATAACTTTATCCCTCATATAACTATTGCTCAAGACTTAACTTCACAGGAGATTTCCGATATTTACAGCCGGCTAAGCTTGCAGCAGTTCGATCTATCCTTTTTGGTTGATCGTATCCATTTGTGCTACCAGATGGACAATGGATCTTGGTCACATTATCAAACCTTTTTATTGAATGGCAGTTATTAAAAATCTCACTTCTAACTTCCTACTTTTCACCTCTAAAAAGCTAGAGGTCAAATCGGCTTCTAGCTTTCCAAATTATGATTTACCGGCTAAATCCCTGATTTCTTCGACAATAGTCATATTGACCGTTTTTGTGCCAATCAGTGCATGAAATATTTCTTCACCTCTTGAACCGTGAAAATCTGACCCAGCGGTAGCGATTATTCCATATCTGTTTGCCATATCGAAGTATTTTTTTTCTCCCGCTTGATTATGGTCGGGATGAAAGGCTTCGATACCGGCTAAACCGTTTTTTATCAGCCTGACAACCAGCTCATCATCATCGTATACGCCTGGATGCGCAAGAATCGGTACTCCGCCAGCCTGCTTTATTATCTCAATACTCTCTTCCGGCAGTATCCTTGGCGGGTTTACGTAGGCTTTGCCTTCCCTTCCAAGATAAAGATCAAAAGCTTCCTCCATCGTTTTAATAATTCCCTTATCTATTAATACCTCTGCAATATGCGGACGACCTACATGTGCACCTTCACGCCGCAGCTTAGCAGTTACCTCTTGGATTGTGATGGGAATCCCGATCTCATTCAGCCTTTCAATCATCATTTCGTTTCTACGCTCGCGAACCCTTGTAAGCTCAGTTAAGGTGCGAATAAATTCTTTGTCCTGGTAGTTAAGAAAATATCCTAACATATGCACATCCTGCCCCTTATCCACCGTGCTCATCTCAATACCGGGAATTGCTTCAACTTTCTGCTCCAATCCGGCTTTTATCGCTTCATCAATCCCAGCTATCGAATCATGGTCAGTTATACCAAGAGCAAACAAACCAGCCTTCTTAGCTAGTATAATGTTTTCTGTAGGAGTATTTAATCCATCAGAGGCTGTACTATGGGTATGCAAGTCAGCTTTTAATATTTTTCCCAACTTAATCCCTTCTTTCAATGTAAGCGCTAAAAAAATACTATGAATGTTGCCAAGTAGTTGCACATAAAGGTTTAAATATAATCTGCATCGACGAAGTAGGAATATAAATAAAGGAGGCACCCTTCGAGCACAACGATCATATTCCAGCTCGGGAGTGCATCGACGAAGTAGGAATATAAATAAAGGAGGATGTTCCGTGCACTTAAAGATTAGGTCAAGATTAAAAATTGTTAGCCCTTGCTCTTTAGTTGATAGTGTGTTTACACCACAAGGTTTCAAAAAAATGACGAGAAAGAATTCTCCCTGCTACCATCTTCGCCTAACTGATAATATTACTAACGTCAGTTATCGAGTGGAAATCCCTTTGCAGGAAATTTATTTCAACAACAAAGGAAATAAAGAACCCCTATATAAACTTCAAGAATTCATCATTTACCCAGTATCTCAGGGAATCAAAAATCATTATATTCCTAAAGAAGTTATTGATGCCGTTAAGGAAAAGGTCTCAGAAGTTTTCTCTTATCTCGATTCAGAAATTCTTGCCGTAAAAAGATAAGTCGATAAAAGTATTTTGTCCGAAAAAATTCATTTTAAAAAAATTTTGTTGTAACCAACAAGGAATCGGCTTAATGCCGATTCCTGTGTTAATGGCAACAGTCTATTACTAAATTATCTTCGGTTTCAACAAGACTCCCTCTGAATAAGTCTCACTTTATCGTGATTTACGATAATTTCTTCTAATATATCTTACATCCCTACTAATTTTTGCATATAAACCCTTATTGGCATGGTACTTAAATAACTTGAACATTGGCATAGAATTCGTCTCCAAAATCCAAAATCTTTGTTTAGTATCTATTGCAATATCCATGCCGATCTCCCGCACATAACGGTAATCTTTACTTAAGCTCTCTGCAACCTCTAACCCCAATGCAAAGAGTTCACTTTCAAATTGACTAATATTTTTCTGTGATAACCCTAAGCTCTTTCTTAATGCTGATTCAAAAGTAATTGCTTTCCCGCCACTTGAGTAATTTGTAACACATTTGTTTTTTGCTGCCTGTTTACCCATAATACCAATTTTTTCCCATTTATCATGAGGCTTAAGCAGCAGTACTCGAAAATCTAACGGTCTACTATCTAAAGAAATTATTTCAATCCCCTGTTGTACCAAATAGGGACGCTTATTGATAATTTTTGCTAGTACTCTTAGTAAAACCTCTGAATCAGCAAAATTCCTTTTCACCTTCACATAGTGTAAAATATAACCCTCTTCGCTGCTGGTTATTTTAATAACTCCAAATCCACCTGTTCCTACAACAGGCTTAAGATAGACAATAGGATATTTTTTAATCAATGTTAAAAAATTTTTATTGTTGAAAAGCAGCGTTTCCGGTAAATGAGGACTGACAGCTGGTTGGTTTTTTAGAGTGAGATACCTCTGCCATTTATTAGAATGAGTCCAATGTAACAAATGCATTCTACCTCCGTTCGATAAATAATATTCTATTTATCATATTCAGATAGAACATTTTCAGATTGGACTCACGTCAAATTAAGTTAATTGAGCTCTGATAAATCCCTTAAGATGCTCCATAACCTCAGCAACCTGTTCAGCATTTCCTCCCCCGCCTTGTGCGGATTTTTCATTTCCTCCCCCTTTACCGTCAATCAAAGCCAATCCACTCTTAAGACATTCATTCATTGGTATTTTTAATTCCTCGCTTCTTTGCAGAATAAACTGCACCTTTCCATCAGCCAAATTGGCAAAAACAGCTATGGACGATTGGGCGCCAGCAACCATTTGGGCGAGCTGCTTAATTTCACTAAAATCTCGGTTGACAAATACTCGCTCCGACAGTTTAAAGTCCNCTATAGCTTCTGACTTCGCCCGCAATNCCTCTGCCTCAGATATTAACAGTTGATACGCCAGCTCTTTTTTCTGCTTTTCTAATTCTTCCTTCTCCGCTACAAGACGCGAAGTGGAGCTTCTTACGGAAGACCAATTGGTTTTCAGAACTGCTGCCGTATCAAGAAGTTCCTTCTGAAAACTACGAAAATACCTAAATGCCCTAGCCCCGCAAACGAAGGTCACCCTGATCTTTTGTTTATATCTTTCAATACCGAGAATTTTAATTGTCCCAATCTCCAAGCTGGAATTAGGATGAGTACCAGAGCAAGCACAGGAATCAAAATCCTGAATAGCAACAATTCGTATANCATCTTCCAGCTCAGGGATTTTAGCTCGAGCCTCGTCAGACAATTCCTCTGCATTAATCAATTCAGTTGTAATTTCTTTATTTTCACCGGCAATTTTATTCGCTAAATCCTCAACTCTAACTAGATCCTCTTCTGTTAACTCATTAAGATTAAGATCAATTGTTACCGAATCCTCACCCAAATGAAATCCGATAGTTTCTCCCCCGACAATTATCTCAAAAGCTCTTGACAAAACATGCTGCCCAGCGTGCTGCTGCATATGATCAAAGCGCCGTTGCCAGTTAATCATGAGTGTTACCTGCTTCACTCCTTGCAGCGGCGCCTGCAGTACATGATAAATAACCCCAGACTGTTTATAAACATTTGTTACGTGAATATCATTAATCTGCCCAAGATCATGTGGCTGTCCTCCGCCTGTCGGATAAAATACTGTTTGATCAAGGACCGCCAAGTATTCCCCTTCCGAACCAACCTGCTCAGATAAGACTCTGGCCTGACATGCTACTTGATATGGATTTAGCTCGTAGAGCTTTTTAGTAAGTACCATCAAATACCTTCCTATTAAACGTATTTCTACTCANCCGAANAGGTTAGTCCTCTCCATTTGATCACTTGAAATCTTTCGGATGTTCACCCATTATCCCTTGGAGGATCTCCAAAGCATGGGGAATAACCTTGATCACTGCCTCTAAATTTTCCCTAACAGCTTTTGGACTTCCGGGCAAATTAACAATGATGCTATTTCCTCTTGCACCAACTATCGCTCTGGACAGCATGGCATGTGGAGTCTTTTCTCTAGATACCCGACGCATTTCTTCNGCCATACCAGGAATTTCCTTATCAATTATCGCTAAAGTAGCTTCCGGAGTCACATCTCGTGGCGATAAACCTGTGCCGCCTGTTGTTAAGACAATATCCAGCTTATATTCATCTATATAGCGTACCAAATAATCTTCAATCAATCCCAATTCATCAGGTATTACATCATATTTCTTGACAACCCCGTTTATNGCTTCGACCATCTCATGAATAACCTTGCCACTGATATCTTCTCTCTCTCCCCTAGATCCTTTATCACTAAGAGTAAGAATCCCTACAGTCCATTCCATATCTAGTTACTCCCTCACTTTTCTAAAATAATCGCCACTTTTGCCGCCAGATTTTGCAGCCAAAAATGTTTCCCCCAACACCATACCTTTATCTACAGCTTTACACATATCATAAATGGTCAACATTGCCACGCTTACGGCGGTTAATGCCTCCATTTCTACTCCTGTTACCCCGGTTGTTTTAACGGTCGCTTCAACTTCCAGCTTGTCCTCGGAAATCTCGGAAAAGAAAATATCTACCCCAGAAATATTTAGCGGATGGCACATTGGGATTAAATCTGCTGTTTTTTTTGCTGCCATCACTCCTGCTACTTGAGCTACAGCCAAGACATCTCCTTTTCCTATCCTCCCTTGGCGAATCAGCTCAAGGGTTTCCGGCCGCATTATTACCGTACCTCTGGCAGTGGCTGAACGCANTGTAGTATTTTTTTCACTTACATCAACCATCCTCGCTCTGCCTTCTTGATTAAAATGTGTTAGCTCGCCCATTACTAACCTCCTATTTGTGACATTCTTCTCGCCGTAGGCTTGAAAGACTGAGTTTCTTCACTAATCATTTTAGCCATTTCATGATTTTCCGGCTTATATTGCAAGGCTTGATAAATAACCTGCTCTAATTCCCGATCGTTGCCCAGATGTTTTTTTAGATTCAATTCTTCATCCCAATATAAACAAGCCTTCAGATGCCCATCAGAGGTTAATCGCAAGCGGTTACAGCTTGAACAAAAATTTTCACTAACGGGATGGATTAATCCAATTGACCCTTTAGCACCTTTTATCTTAAAATTATCTGCCGGCCCATTGCCATAAACCCCATCGGATTCCGATAGTTCATATCCTAAAGCCTTTGCTTGCTCTTTAACATAATCTAAAGAAAGATAGCTTTTTGACCATGATTCGCCGGCATGTCCAATCGGCATATATTCAATAAAACGAATTTGTAAAGGTTGATTAATCGTCAGTTCTAAAAAATCACCAATTTCATCGTCATTAAAGCCCTTCATTAAAACGGTATTGATTTTTATCGGATTAAAACCAACCCTGATCGACTCCTGAAGACCTGCCATAACACGATCAAGATTGCCTCCTCTAGTAATCTCCTTAAATCTCTCAGGGTTTAAAGAATCCAAGCTAATGTTTACTCTAGAAATCCCTGCCTCTTTCAAACTTTCAGCCTTTTGGTCGAGAAAATAAGCATTGGTAGTCAGGGCAATATCCGTAATCCCCTCAATTTGCTTAATATTTCGAACTAAAACCTCTAAATCCTTTCGTACTAAAGGTTCACCGCCTGTTAAACGGATTTTTTTTATCCCAAGTCCGGCAACCACCCGCACAATTTTAGTTATCTCTTCATAGGTCAGCAAATCATCGTGACTTATAAATTTTACCCCTTCTTCAGGCATACAATACAAACAACGCAAGTTACAGCGATCCGTAACCGAGATCCGCAAATAATCATGCTTTCTGCCAAACTGATCAATTAACAAACTCATTCATGCTGCTCCTCTCTATATTTCACTCTTCTTAAAAGTTACCATACAAAACATCTTAATTCAAAAAAATGTTTCTCAAATTAAATTTTAGTTTACTTCTTAGTATATTTTTTAGCTAGACTAACAATATTATAACAAAAATATCCCAATAAGCCGAGCTTTATCTTTTCCCACATTTTTGATGCGGTTTAAGAACGGAAAAAAAATTAAACTTTTCACAAAAAAATGTTAATATAAGAAGAGTATCTTTAAGAAAGACTATGAGAAGGGACGATAACCATGAAAATTAACGTAAAATTCTTTGCCGGAATAGCCGAAGCAACAGGAAAAAGAGCNCATGAAATCCTAATTGCAGAAAACAGCCAAGTTGAAGATATATTGCAGAANCTGATCTTAGAGTTTCCGCATGCTAAAGATCTGATTGAAAAATCAATGGTTTCCGTTAACCATGACTATGCCAAAAAGGAGCAGATAATAAATCCTAATGATGAGATAGCCTTAATTCCACCTGTCAGCGGCGGGGAAGAATCCCGATATGAAGTAACCACAGAAGTATTATCGGCTGATAAACTGATAGCNAAAGTGTCTAANCCATTGGCTGGCGCCATCTTAACCTTTGTAGGAACTGTCAGGGAGCTAACAAAAGGTAAAAAAACAACATTTTTAGAATACGAAGCCTACCCTGAGATGGCAATTAAAAAACTCCAAGAGATAGGCACCGAAATTGAAGCTAAATGGACTAGCAGTAAGGTAGCGATTTCTCATCGAGTTGGCAAGTTGGACATCGAAGAGATTAGTGTTATTATTGCTGTAGCCACACCTCATCGAGCTGATGCCTTTGAAGCAGGTCGCTTCGCAATTGAACGTTTAAAGCAAATAGTCCCTATTTGGAAAAAAGAAATTTGGGAAGATGGAGAAGAATGGCTTGGACACCAAGAGGGCCCATGGAAAACTCCAATGACCGATTAATATAGCGAGACTTATTCANGTGGAGTTTTAACTCCATTTGAATTTTAGCGAGACTCCTACACGAGGATTGAAACAACTCCCTCTTAAGGTGTTGAAGAGGGAGTCTTGTTGAAACCGAAGATAAACTTAAAAAGGATGTAATGGGGTAATGAAGATGAACCCATTCAGATATTCAAGACAACATTTATTTACTCCAATCGGCAGCTCAGGTCAAGATAAGCTGCTGAACAGTCGAGTAGCTATTGTCGGTATGGGAGCCATAGGCTCAAGCCTAGCCAATCATCTGGTGCGAGCAGGGGTTGGCTTTATTCGCCTAATCGATCGCGATTTCGTAGACTACAGCAATCTTCCGGGACATATACTGTATGATGAAAAAGACGCGGAACAACGTCTTCCCAAAGCTCTTGCCGCTAAACTAAAATTGGCGACAATCAATTCCACCGTTCAGATTGAAGCTCAAATCGCCGACCTATCCTGGAAAAATGCTGAAGAGCTGCTTGCAGATCTAGACTTGATACTTGATGGCTCAGATAACTTCGAGGTGCGNTACCTTATAAACGATGTTTCAGTAAAACATCATATCCCCTGGATTTTNGGGGAAGCTGTTGGCTCTAAAGGGATGACAGCCAATATCCTGCCAGGACAGACGCCGTGCCTCCGATGCTTATTTCCGATTGCCCCAAAACCCGGAACTACCGAAACTTCTGCTACAGCAGGAGTTATTAGCCCGATAATCCAAGCAGTTGCCTCCTATCAAGCTGCCGAAGCATTAAAAATCTTGGTAAATGATTATCACAGCTTAAGCACAGCTCTAAAAAAAATTGATCTCTGGGAGAACTATTACTCCGAGATTATAGTGGAAAAAGCTCGAAACACCAAATGTCCAGCTTGTGTCTCTCAAAAATATGAGCATCTGGAACCTAAAAACGGCAAAGAACGCTNCATTTCTCTTTGTGGAAATGATACCGTCCAAATCATTCCAAAGNAAGNGACTGAGTACGATCTTGCCAAGTTGAGCAAAAAACTTGCACCATTGGGTAAGGTCGAGCNAACCCCGTATCTATTAAGATTTTATGTTGATACCTATGATCTAACAATCTTTGCTGACGGAAGAATCCTGGTTCACGGAACCGCCGAACCGGTGATCGCCAAAAATATCTATACCAGTTATCTTGGTGAATAACTTTCCATAATTAAAAAAGAGAACCCTTTTGGGTTCTCTGATAATTATTAGCTAAAATAGACTAAAACTACTCCGCTTTGGTCTCGGATTTTGTCTCAGACTTCTTTTCTTTTTTTTCATCATCATCATCACTTACTAAGCCCTTAGTAGCAGATTTAAACTCCTTAAGAGTTCTGCCTGTAGCTCTGCCTAATTCCGGTAATTTGTTTGGACCAAAAATTATTAAGGCNAGAACTAGAATAATAATTAAGCCTGGAACACCTATATTTGCAAACGGCATACAATTCTCCTCCTTATAATATTAGATTTCTACTACGTCGACACTGCTTCTTTGCTGAAATATTATCGTTGTGCTCGATTTTTATACATAACTCATCTTAACAATCAGTGATTGTCCACGGATATTATATCACGTTTTCCTAATGACTTAAATTGAAAACTTCATTTTTTCCGGAGAAATTTAAGAAATTTTCGTCACAATATTACCATAAATATTCTGGATTAGGATTATTTAGACAGCCATTAAGATATCACTATTTTGCCCAGAATCAGCTCTTTAATGCGGTCTGTTCAGCAAGACTTTTCACCAAATTACCTCTTTGCCCGAGCGTAAGGCAACGGCCACTCTAATTCGCTTCCGAGCTTTTTAGCAGCCTTTAGCACCCAATGCGGGTCGCTCAATAGTTCCCTGCCTATCGCTACATAATCAGCACGTTCATTTTGTAAAATCTCCTCTGCCAGCTCTGGCTCAGTAATTAAACCAACAGCGATAGTTGGCAGACCTACTTCCTGCTTTATTATCTCTGACAGCCNGATTTGGTACCCGGGTCCCAAATTAATTTTGGCANGCACCAATCCTCCTGAACTAACATGAATAAGATCAATTCCTTCTTCTTTCACAATTTTCAGGATTTCCACCATTTCCTTAACGTCAATTCCNTCAGCCAGATAATCAGTAGCGGAAATCCGGAGAATAAGCGGTTTTTCCTTCGGCCATTCCTTCTGAATTGCTTGAACAATTTCCTGCAAAAGNCTAACTCTGCCTAATCTTGTCCCCCCATACTCATCCACCCGTTGATTACTAATTGGTGATAAGAATTCATGAATAAGATATCCATGTGCTCCGTGGATTTCCAGCAAATCAAACCCGGCCTGATCAGCTCTTCTTGCGGCATCNCTAAAAGCCTGAACAACTTCGCCGATTGTCTCTTTTGTCATTTCGACAGGGGTTATTGATTTCTCATCAAAAGGGATCGCACTTGGAGCAATAACGGTAGCTTGATNGGTGATCATTGATTTTCTCCCNGCGTGCCCTAACTGAATCGCCATAACACTTCCCTGCCGATGTCCAAACTCCACTAACTCCTGTAAACCGCTAATCTGCCCATTCTCCCAAATACCTAAATCGTTATCCGTTATTCGTCCTCTAGGCTCAACCGCTGTTGCTTCCAAAATAATTAGTCCGACCTTACCAATTGCCCTAGCTCCGTAATGAACCTTGTGCCATTCCGATACCTTGCCGTCCTCACTAGCAGTATATTGGCACATTGGCGGCATTACTATCCGATTAGGAATCGTCACATTCTTAATCGTACTCGCAGAAAAAATTTTTGCCATCTTGATCCTCCATTCTACTCACAGTATTATCCATAGCCTACCATACGTTTTCAAAATTCGCTAGTAGTCNTGATTTTCGAAGTGCTTCAAGTTTTAAACCCAGGTAAATTTCCGTAAAACAATCACCTATAGCACAAAAAAATCATATATCTAAAATATAGCTTCTACTAAGAAGTTTTCTTTTAGGCATAAATGTTTCCCTAGGGAAACTTTTAAGAAATATATTTTATAGGAGGCACCCTACGGGCACAACGATAATATTTCAACGAAGAAGACATTCGACGTAGTAGAAATATATTTTATAGGAGGAAAATTATATGTCTAGCGAACAACAACTGCCTCTTTCCGCACTAACGGTTGGNAATAAAGGTAAGGTAATGCTGTTANTAGCTGAAGGAGCTCTTAGAAGGAGATTGTTGGATTTGGGCGTAGTTGCTGATTCAGTCATTGAAGTGATAAGAGTTAGCCCGGCAGGAGATCCTACAGCTTATTTAATCAGAGGATCGCTTATTGGTCTGCGAAAAAAAGAAGCCCATGCCATTATCGTTAACCCTATACAATAAAGCGAGAATTCCCGCTTTTCACATTTAGAACGGAGGAATTACCTTGGAAAATAACAATAATCACCATGCGTTCATTCATAAATCCTACTCTTCACCAAAGAACAATGAGAGGGATATAGTAATTGCCTTAGCCGGTAATCCTAACACTGGAAAAAGTACAATTTTTAACTCCTTGACTGGTTTAAACCAACATACCGGCAATTGGCCCGGTAAAACGGTTACCAACTCTAAAGGGTATTATCAATACTACGGGTCCAACTTTACCTTGGTCGATCTTCCGGGAACCTACTCTCTTTTGGCCAATTCCCAGGACGAACAGATTGCCAGAGACTTTATTTGCTTTGGCAAACCAGCTGTTACAGTCGTGGTTACAGATGGAACAAATTTGGAACGAAATCTGAATTTAGCACTTCAAGTGCTGGAAATAACCAACAATGCCGTACTATGCGTTAACCTATTGGATGAAGCTGAAAGAAAGGGAATATCAATATTGCTGGATAAGCTTTCAACAGAGCTGGGAATACCTGTGGTCGGGACAGTAGCCAGAAAAGGACAGGGACTAGAAAAGCTCAAAGAAGCAATTTGGCAGCTTGCTACAAAAAAGATCAGCACTTCACCAATCAAAATAAAGTATTCTCAAGAAATAGAAGAAATGATCAAGATGATGACACCACAATTAGAGCACTTACTAGGTGAACAATTAGCTGTCAGGTGGGTTGCTTTGCGCTTACTGGAGGGTGATGAGACGATTTTTAACTCCATCGAACAATACCATCTTGCCAAACAGCAGCTATTGGAAGGAGCAGTTGCTCTATGTCACTAACAATTGATAAGCTACAACAGCTAAAGCTGCTTTCTCAACAGTCTCAGTTAGATAGTGATTTGGTTAGAGATCAGATAGTTAGTGAGATTTATAAAAAATCTGCCACGATTGCTGACAAGGTTATCCTTAAGAAACCTCATAAAAAACTTGACCTTGATACAAAACTGGATGATATCCTGACTTCAAGAATCTTTGGCTACCCAATTATGCTTCTGCTGCTAGGTTTAGTTCTATGGATTACTGTTACCGGAGCCAATTATCCTTCTCAGCTTCTGGCAAAGATCTTTTTTGGGGGTCAAGAACAGCTGACAGTATTATTCCAATATCTCAATGCGCCCGACTGGCTACATGGAATCTTAGTACTTGGTGTCTATCGGGGATTAGCTTGGGTAGTCTCGGTAATGCTGCCGCCGATGGCAATATTTTTTCCTTTATTTACTTTTCTCGAGGATTTAGGGTATTTACCGCGTGTAGCATTTAACCTTGATCGCTTTTTTCGCAAAGCCGGAACTCACGGCAAGCAGGCTCTAACAATGAGCATGGGATTTGGTTGTAATGCTGCCGGGGTAATCGCCTGTAGAATTATCGATTCGCCCAGAGAAAAATTAATCGCCATCCTGACTAATAATTTTGTCCCTTGCAACGGCAGGTTCCCGACATTGATTACCATAGCAGCAATTTTCTTTGGGGCTGCAGCAGGTGCAATATATTCCACCTATATCGCCTCATTAGTCGTAGTTGGTATAGTACTGGTTGGTATAGCTGTTACACTTCTAACTTCATATGCTTTGTCGAAGACCTTATTACGGGGAGTCCCCTCAACTTTTACCCTGGAGTTGCCTCCTTATCGCAAGCCGCAGGTTATGCGGGTCTTCATCCGCTCGGTCTATGATCGAACCATTTTTGTCTTAAAGAGAGCAATAGTTNTTGCTGCCCCAGCCGGCGCGATAACCTGGTTAATGGCCAATATCCAGATCAATGGCTCAAGCATAATCGAGATCCTGGCAGGTTTCCTTCAACCATTTGGATTGGCACTTGGCTTAGATGGCTACATTATTTTAGCCTTTATTTTGGGACTGCCGGCAAATGAAATTGTTTTGCCGATTTTAATCATGAGCTATCTTTCCCAAGGTAGTATGCTAGAGCTTGATAGCTTGGCAGCTCTAAAAAATCTTCTAGTCGCTAATGGTTGGACATGGTTAACAGCGTTAAATCTTTTGTTATTTTCCTTGCTGCACTTTCCTTGTGCCACAACAATGCTTACTATAAAAAAAGAGACAGGTAGCCTTAAATGGACGGCATTAGCCTTTATTATCCCCACAGCTATTGCGATTCTGGTCACTTTCACAATTGCTCAAATGGCTCGATTATTCGGATTGTTGTAGATGAAAACTCCGGTAAGCCTCCGCCATGATCTGCATCGGATGCTTCACCGGCTGTTTAGTAAGCTGTACTAACTGATTCTTGCACATGCCGCATTCTGTTACCGTATAATCGGGTTGCAGCTCTTCAACGGAATACTGCATTGCTGCTCCGATCATTAACGAGAGTGCATACTTTTCCTCTTTAAAACCAAAGGTGCCACATTGACCACAACAGCCGGCTGCTAAGTCCTGAATCTGGTAATTAGGAATTAGCTCCAAAACATCTAATGCCGGATTACCGATTCCTTGGTTTTTCAGATGGCAGGGTGAAAAGTAACCGGCATTAGCCTCGATAGCCGCTAATTGTTTGTTCATTTCCCCTTGCTCAGCTAACATCCTTAAATACTCGGAGGCATCATAGACATGCTGGGACAGCTCAACTGCCCCAGCTATTTTCAGTTCCGGATACTCCCTTTTAAAAGCCAAGCTGCAACTGCTGCAAGTCATTACGATAGCATAGCCAAGGCTAACGTATTCCAAAAGACTAGCAACATTGAAATAGGCGTTTTTTATCGCCTGTTTCTTTTGACCATTAGCTAACTGGGGAATCCCACAACACTTTTGGTCGGGCTTGGCTACCTCAATATTATTGTAATTCATTACCTCAATAAAAGCCTCTGCAACCTCCGGTGCGTTATATGTTGCGTAACAGCCTNTAAAATATGCTACTTTGTGCTTAGTTTTAGCTGTTTTCTGTTTATACTTTTTATTAAAGCTCCGATAATTATATTTGGGAAATAATCTCTCCGCGGGTATCCCAATTATTTTTTGCAACATCTTGCGAATTGGTTTTATATTCAAGACTGAATTGGTAATTGGGGCGAGGGGCGAAGCGATTTTCCCGATTAATTCAGGTTGACTTAATAATTTATCCCGTAATTTTGTGCCCGATTTCTCAGCATGCAGTGCTTTTGCTTGAGCTAGATAGGTTGTAACAGGCACTCCTTCGGGACAAGANATATTACAGTTGCCGCATAATGTGCATAGTTCCACACTAGGGTCGTCAATATGTTCGCGATTCTCTATCAACCTTTTCAGCTCAGGACCTAAATGCTTTGGCCCGCCAAAATCCAACGTACTATTCGCAACCGGACAACTTACTACACAGGCAGTGCATTTTATACATTTGTCATAAGCATGATCAATTATCCCTAACATCGGTTAATCTCCCCTCCTTGGTTCGCTCTCGAGTACCTCATGAGCAAGCTTCTGGGCTGGTGAGGGATCCGGATGGGCGTAGAGTGCTCCCTTAAAAGAATCAAGGCTTTTGACTGCACAAAAGCTGGAAATAATTGAGTAGATGCCGCCGGTAATCCCATAACGGGTCACCTGTTTGCCTTGACTAGCTCCAACAGTTAATAAATTTTCAAACGATTCCAGATATTGGCCATCAGAGTTAATACTTAAACCCAAGACGTTTTCTCTTAGTCCCTGTAAGGTAACTTCTANCCCGCCCCCAAGGATTCCCCCTGTCGCTATTAGATAATTGGCAGCAGCTAAAGTTCTTTGTTGTTTTCCGCTTATCATTCTGATCTCTTTTATTTGATTATTAACAACTTCACAGCCATTAACGAGGACATCCGAGTAGATGCGTACTCCAACTCTGATTAATTCCTTTTCTAATGCTTCAGATAAACGGATAGCTGTCGCATTTGGCGGCATGCCAACCGCCTCAATTACTGGAGAGCCTAATTGATCTTCTAAATCCTTTACTACAACTCGCCAGTTGCCAACACCTAAAACTGCCGGAAAAACAAAGAAGTTGGGTTTTGCTAGTGAACGAGCTGACATTTGCTTTTTAATCTTCTGAATAAGCGAATTCCTGAACTCNGAATTTTCGATTAGCCTAGCTACATCCAATTGGGTCATTGTTCGAGCGGAGCGTCGTCCGAGCGGAATATTTACAGCCGCGATTTGCAATTTTTCTCTTTCAGATTGTAAATTACCTTGAACATAGCTAGCTTGAAAATCACCCAACTCCGAAAAACTGATAATAACAGCGCTGCCTTCTTGNGGGATCGGGACAACCGTGCCGGGATATAATCCCGTCCACTTTAAATGACCTGAACCGGTAATTACTTCAACCGGAGAATAAATATCTCCACTATAAGGGTAGCCTAAACGCTCTAGTAGTCTAGTAAATTCACTTACAGCCTCTTGAATAACATCTTTGCCTAACGAAGCCAACTGATATGCCTGAATTAGTTCATCGATATTTCCGTCTGTACCCGGTAAGATATCCATAAGCCCGGTTGATTGCACTATCCTNCCTGACCCTTGGTGTACTACAGCTACGGAATTTCCGGCAGCCTTTGCCCAGATGGCTGATAGCATCCCAGTTAACCCTTTGCCAATAACTATAACATCAAACATTGGGTGGTTTCTCCCTTCTAAGCCCTAATGAAATGTGATAGATCGCTTCCATTAACTCCAACTGCTTAGCTGATTCACCAATCGCCAGTACATTCATCCCCTTCTGCCTTTCCTCTAAAGCCTTTTTTACAGCTTCTTCAGCCTCTTCTACTGGTGCTTTGCCTCTTGCAACAGCAAAGGCAGCCGTTCGATGAGTACAAAACGTCCCTTGACAAGGACCCATTCCTAATCTAGTTCTTCTCCGGATATCCCCCAAGCTGAATCTGCTCTCAGGTAATGCCGCTTCTATTTCCCCTAAAGTAACTTGTTCACATTCACAGACGATAGTATTTAAAATACCCTCTGCTTTTAAATTATTTTCTATTGTTTGGGAATTTNCCCCTGCCCAATGCAGCAATTTATTTTTCGCTGCCGGCGCCAAATTAACCTCAACAAAAAAATCCTTGACCAGGCGGTGGGGTACTACCTCAGTCATTGTCGAACAGGCGGCGGAAATCCCTAATCTAGTACAAACTAAATCAACTGTCTTCTCCGCCATATATCTAAATGTCGTCAGCTTGCCACCAGTAATCGTGATAATTCCCGCTATTCCGTCGCTCTCTTGATGATCCAATAAAGCCATCTCCCGACTGATGTTCCTACCGCTCTTCTCTAATCTGTTTTTTCTCTGGTANAGAGGGCGAACTCCCGAAAAAGCTCTCAGTATTCTGATGCTCTGAAGCTCCGGGATTAATGCGCTGCCTTCCTGCAGCATCGCCGCTAATTCATCTCGATCAATTGATAAATCGTCAGGTTCAATTACGTTTTCTTCGGTAGTCCCGAAAATCGTCACATTNTGAGCAGGAACGAAAATATCGGCGTCNCTTGGCATTCTTAGGCGGTTAATAACCTGCTTGTTGAACCGATGACTAAAAACTGTAAGCAAACCTTTATGATTGATCATTTCCAGATGAATTCCCGCTAATTCTGCTACTTTTGCTGCCCACGGTCCAGAAGCATTAACAATCAGGTCGGCATAGATCTCAGTAGTTTCTCCGGTATAATTGTTTCGTGCCTTAACGCCTATTGCTTTGTTCTCTCGAATTATTAGCTGAATAACCTGATGATAGGTTAATACCTTGGCACCTCTATTTACTGCATCAGCAACTAGGTCGATGACCATTGTAAATCCGTCTACCGCTCCGTCAGGAACCCGATAAACAGCTTGAGCCGCTTTATTAATCAAGGGCTCCTCTTGAAGAGCATCACTTACGGTAACCTTTTCTAGTGGGATACCAATTGCTTGACAAGCATTAATCCAGGTTTCCAAATATTGATCATCATCTTGAGGGAGTTTAACAAATAAACCACCTGTTTCTTCCACTGAGCCAGGAATTGTTTTTTTGATCAGCAAATTCTCTCGATAGATTTCAATAGCTGCTTCTTGGTCACTAACTGCATATCTTGCCCCAGAATGTAGCAGACCGTGATAACGCGCAGAAGTTCCGTTAGTTAAGTCCTTTTGTTCAACCAACAAAGCTTTGATTCCCCGAATTGCTAAATCGCGAAGCACGCCAGCCCCAGTTGCTCCACCACCAATTACGATGACCTCAGTCTCCAATCTGATCGCCACTTCCCATCCCCCCACGTACCTAAAGCTTTCACCCAAGCTGAAACGAAGAAATATATGAAACTGTTAACCTATCCCTTACTCCAATGCATTGCGCTGTTAATAGCTCGCTGCCATCCGGCGTATAGCTCATTGCGCTTATTATCCTCTAAAGTCGGAGTAAACTTTTTATCAATCGCCCAATTTTTAGCAATGTCCTGTTTATCCTCCCAAAATCCGCTTGCCAGACCAGCCAGGTATGCTGCACCCAAAGCAGTTGTTTCATTAACTACTGGACGTTCAACTGGAACAGCTAGCATATCCGATTGGAATTGCATTAAGAAATTATTCTTAACTGCACCGCCGTCAACACGAAGAGTATGCAATGTAATGCCGGAATCAGCTTCCATTGCCGATAATACATCCTTTGTTTGATAAGCTAAGGATTCTAAAGTTGCCCGAACAAAGTGCTCTTTGGAAGTGCCACGAGTTAAACCAAATATCGCTCCTCTTGCTTCCATATCCCAATACGGTGCACCAAGACCTGTAAAGGCGGGAACCACATATACCCCGTCACTGGATTCAACTTTTGCAGCCAAGTCCTCAGAATCCGGCGCTTGCTCAATCATTTTCAGCCCATCACGCAGCCATTGAATTGCAGCTCCCGCCATAAAGATACTTCCCTCTAATGCATACTCAACTTTACCATCAACTCCCCAAGCAATTGTTGTTAACAGCCCGTGCTTTGAGGGAACTGGTTTCTCTCCAGTATTCATCAGCATGAAGCATCCGGTACCATATGTATTCTTCGCCATACCCGGCTCAAAGCAGGCTTGCCCGAATAATGCAGCTTGCTGATCACCGGCAGCCCCGGCAATTGGTACCTGATGGCCAAAGAAATGATATGGCACAGCTTTGGCATAGATCTCTGATGAAGGTCTTGCCTCCGGTAACATTACCTTGGGAATATCTAGCATTTTTAACAATTCGTCATCCCAAGCTAGTGTATTAATGTTAAACAGCATTGTTCTTGCCGCGTTGGTATAATCTGTAACGTGAGCAGCACCTCCCGATAGCTTCCAAATTAACCAAGTATCGATTGTGCCAAAGAGAATTTCACCTTTTTCAGCCTTTTCTCTGGCGCCCTGAACATTATCCAGGATCCATTTCACTTTTGTTCCCGAGAAGTAAGCATCGATTACCAGTCCGGTTTTCTCCCGAACCATTTGTTCATAGCCCTTTGCCTTTAAATCGTCGCAGATCGCTGCTGTTTGTCGGCTCTGCCAAACAATCGCATTATAGATCGGTACTCCAGTATTCTTATCCCAAATGACTGTTGTCTCTCGTTGGTTAGTAATTCCGATAGCAGCTATTTGACTGGGTTCAACAGCATAATTCCCGAATAATTCGCCAATAACAGCTAAGATTGAGCCCCAAATCTCACTGGCATTATGCTCAACCCACCCGGGCTTTGGATAATACTGCTTGAACTCCTTTTGGGTTATCGCCACAAGATCACCACTTTTATTGAATAGTATTGCTCGTGAACTTGTTGTTCCTTGGTCTAGAGCTAAAATATACTTTTCCTTCAATTTTATATCCTCCTATCGCCAATCAACTTTTAGATCTTTCTTGGTAATCATATACCCATATACTAGTTTTCTAGCTGACTATCAATTTTACCTTTAATTTTATCAGCTTTTGATTAGAATTATCCCAATTATCATCACAATAATTCCTAAGGGCTTGGTAATTACAAATTGAACCTTCTCCATCCCAAATAAGCCAAAAGTATCAATTATTAAAGAAATAAAGAGCTGAGCTGTAAGTAAAATCGCTACAGCAGAGGTTGCTCCAAGAATAGTTACTCCCTTCATAACTCCAAACAAAATAACTACACCAAAAAAACCACCAATTACATACAGCTTATTAACATTACCAAGTCCGCTAAGCAAGGCTTTAAAGCTTTCCTTGTTTAGTGTAAAGACAATAATAGATGCAATTAGCCCTAAGAAATGAATGAGCAAGATAGTACCCCACGATCCCAACTTTTCACCTAACCTAGTATTAAACACGTTTTGGATACCAATTAAAAACCCTGCAAGAATTGAATATAATACTCCTATCACCTTTATCGCTCCCTTAGTTTACTATTCATAAAGGTTACCGCTAGCCAGACTTTTTAGCTTGTCAAGATCCTTAATAACTAACGTCCCTTTTTTCCTGGTAATAATTTCTTCATTCATTAAATTACTTATTACTCTGTTTAGATGTCGGTAGCTTGTGCCCAAAAGATCAGCAATCTCTGTTAATTTGTCCGTTCTTATCTCTTCGACAGAAAAAGAATTATTTTCATCTTTAAATATAGAAATCAAATAGTTGGCAAATCTGGTTTCTACCGGATACAAAATATTTATCGTATTAGTAATGGAGTTAGTATAAAGCTTATAACTAAGCTGCTTAATTAAGAACCTTAGAAAATCAGGATTATCAAACTGATCATGATTAATTATTTTAAAGGGCAGACCAA
>JGI25318J35512_1000482_pt1 | contig 20740 bp, 15 predicted proteins | sample AutmiccommunBRH9_FD_35512 | JGI IMG/M metagenome (IMG submission 35512)
TGCAATTCGTGGCTGACCATCAGCACGGCACAGCCCATCTCCTGCCGCACCTCCGCGATGCGCCGGTAAAAGGCCGCCGAGCCGGGCTGATCGAGGCCCTGCGTCGCCTCGTCGAGAATCAGAAGGTCGGGCCGCTCCAGCAGCGCGCGCGCCAGCAGCACGCGCTGAAACTGCCCGCCCGAGAGATCCGCCATCTGCCGCGGCCCCAGATCGGGCAGGCCCGCGCCTTCAAGGGCGCTGTGCAAGGCGGCGGTCGGGCGGCGGCGCGGCAGGTTGAGAAAACGCGCCACGCTCATCGGCAGGGTCGGGTCGATATGGAGCCGCTGCGGCACATAGCCGATGCGCAGGCCCGGCGCGCGCAGGATGCGCCCGCGCGTGGGCCGCTGCGCGCCGATCAGCGTGCGCAGAAGCGTGGATTTTCCCGATCCGTTGGGGCCGACGATGGTGACGATCTCGCCCCGGTCAAGGCGCAGGTTCACATCGTGCAGCACGTCATGGCCACCGAGCCGCACGGCAAGTCCCTCGGCTTCGATCAGGCGCATGGGGCGGCCTCGCCCTCGCGGCAGTTCGGGCAGCGGCCAAGCGCCTCGATCATGGCCTGTTCGATCTCGAACCCGGCCTCGGCGGCGGCACGCCCGAGCATCCCGCGCGTCGGCTCGGCATGGGCCTCGGCCACCGCGTGACAGCCCCGGCAGATCAGAAAGGCGGGGGTGTGGGCAGTCTCGGGATCGGTGCAGGCGATGAAGGCGTTGAGCCGCTCGATCTTGTGGGCAAAGCCGTGGCTCACCAGAAAGTCGAGCGCGCGATAGGCCACCGGCGGCTGCGCGCCGAGACCCTCTTCGCGCAGGTGGTCAAGGATGTCATAGGCCCCCATGGCGCGATGGCGTTCGAGCAGCAGTTCCAGCACCCGGCGGCGCACCGGCGTAAGGTTGAGCCGATGGCGCGCGCAATGCGCCTGCGCCGCGGCGAGGGCGGTCGCCACGCAGCGTCGGTGGTCGTGATGTTCAAACCCGAGCGGGTCCATGGCGGGGCTCCTTTGCTGGATCGGGCGGTGGATCGGGGCTTGATATGTTATAGGGTAACGATTATCAAGGGCGCCGCAGATATTATATTATAACATATGGAGCGCACCATGCCGACTCGTTTCTTTACCTCTTTCGGGCTTCTTCTGGGGCTGGCCGCGCCCGCGCTGGCCGCGCCGCAGGTGGCCACCGACATCTCGCCGGTGCATTCGCTGGTGGCGCGGGTGATGGCGGGGGCGGGCACGCCCGCGCTGATCGTGCCGCCGGGGGCCTCGCCGCACGGCCATGCGCTGCGCCCGTCCGAGGCGGCGGCGCTCGAGCGGGCCGAGGTTGTGTTCTGGATGGGCGAGGCGCTTACACCCTGGCTGGAGGATGCGATCGAGACGCTGGCCGACGACGCGCATGTGGTGGAACTGCTGGGCGCGGGGGGATCGACGGTGCTGGCGTTCCGCGACGGGCTGGAATTCACGCCGCGGGCGGCGGGGCATGACGACCACGCCCACGATGACCACGATCACGCCCACGACGGTGCGGACCCCCACGCCTGGCTCGACCCGGCCAATGCGCGCGCCTGGCTGGCGGTGATCGCCGAAGACCTGGCCGAACACGATCCTGACAATGCCACGCTTTATCGCGCCAACGCCACCGAGGCGGCCGCCGAGCTTGACGCGCTGGAGGCCGGGATTTCCGCCCGCCTCGAAGCCGTGCGCGACGTGCCCTATCTCGTCTTTCACGACGCCTATCAGTATTTCGAGACGCGGTTCGACGTATCCCCGGCCGGGGCGCTATCGCTGGGCGACGCCGCCGATCCCGGCCCCGCGCGCATCGCCGCGCTGCGCGATCTGGCGCGCGCGCGCGGCATTGCCTGCGTCTTTTCCGAGCCGCAATTCAACGCCGCGCGGGTGACAGCGGTGTTTGGCGATACCGTCCGCCACGGCGTGCTCGACCCGCTTGGTAGCACGCACACCCCCGGCCCGGCGCTCTATCCTGCGCTGATCGCGGATATGGCGGCGGTGCTCGCGGGGTGTCTTGGCGGCTCGTGAGGCCCGCGCGCCCACCGTCATCCTCCGGCCTGACCGGAGGATCTCCTGCCGGTGAGACCCTCGGATCAGGTCCGAGGGTGACGCACGGCGGGTGAAAGCGACCATCCCTCTCAACGGACGGCATAAAACTTGCGCCGTCGGCAATTCCGGCCCATCCTGTTCCCAAAATCGGTATCCGCGCAGGGAGAGGCGCGAGCCAAGGGAGGGGAGAGGAAGACAATGACGTTCACTTCGCGGCAGGACGCGCTCGACATCGAGAACGAGGTGCCCTGGGAGGCGCGCGACAAGCCCGCCACGCTTTATCAGATGCTAAGCCAGACCACGCGCGCCTTTCCCGACCGGCCGGCGATCAGCTATCAGCTTCTTTCCGGCCCCGCCGACAAGGCAGAGACCCTCACCTGGCAGCAGTTCCACGATCAATGCTGTCAGGCAGCCAACCTCTTTCGCAGCCTCAAGATCGGCGAGAGCGATGTGGTGGCCCTCATCCTGCCCAACTGCATCGAGGCCGCCCTGGCCACCGTCGGCGCCGCCATCGCCGGGATCGTCAACCCGATCAACCCGCTGCTGGAGCCCGAGCAGATCGCGGCCATCCTGCGCGAGACCGGCGCACGGGTGGTGGTGACGCTCAAGGCGTTCCCCAGGAGCGACATCGCGCAGAAGGCCGCCGAAGCGGTGCGCCATGCGCCGGGGGTCCACACCGTGCTCGAGGTGGACCTTAACCGCTATCTGACCCCACCGAAACGCTGGATCGTGCCGCTGGTGCGCCCCGGGAACCCGGTGCAGCACCACGCCGACGCGCGCGATTTCAACAAGGCGCTGGCGGCACAACCGAAAACCCTGACCTTCCCCGACAGCACGGGCGACCGGGTCGCGGCCTATTTCCACACCGGCGGCACCACGGGGATGCCCAAGGTCGCGCAGCACCGCTATTCGGGGATCGTCTATAACGGCTGGCTCGGCCATAGGCTGCTGTTCAGCGAGGCTGACAAGCTGATGTGCCCGCTGCCGCTGTTTCATGTCTTTGCCTGCCATGTGATCTTCATGGCCTGCATCAAGTCGGGCGCGCACATAATCCTGCCGACGCCCGCGGGCTATCGCGGCGAGGGGGTCTTCGACAATTTCTGGAAGCTCTGCGAGCGGTGGAAGATCACCTTCATCATCACCGTGCCGACCGCCGTCTCGGCGCTGATGCAGCGCAAGGTGGATGCCGATCTCTCGACCGTCCGGAACGCCTTTTGCGGTTCCGCGCCGATGCCGATAGAGTTGTTCAACCGGTTCGAGAGCGCCACCGGCATCAAGGTGATCGAGGGCTACGGGCTGACCGAGGCGACATGTCTGGTGTCGTGCAACCCGCCCGGGGGCAAGAAGAAGATCGGCTCGGTCGGCGTGCCTTTTCCCTATACGGATCTGCGCATCATCAAGGAAACGCCCCATGGCCCGGTCGATTGCGCGCCCGACGAGGTGGGCGAGATCTGCGTCTCCAACCCCGGTGTCTACGCGGGCAACACCTATACCGAAACGGACAAGAACAAGTCGCTTTACCATTATGACAGATACCTGCGCACCGGCGATCTGGGGCGGCTCGATGCTGACGGCTATCTGTGGATCACCGGCCGCGCCAAGGACCTGATCATTCGTGGTGGCCACAACATCGACCCCGCCGAGATCGAGGAGGCGCTGATGGCCCACCCCGATGTCGCCATGGCCGGCGCCATCGGTCAGCCCGACGCCCATGCCGGCGAAATGCCCTGCGCCTATGTCGAGCTTGTGGCGGGCGGCACGGCGACCGGCGCGGACTTGCTGGAACATTGCAAGGTGCATGTCCACGAGCGCGCGGCGCAGCCGAAATATATCGAGGTGCTGGACGAATTGCCCAAGACCGCCGTCGGCAAGGTGTTCAAGCCCGACCTGCGCAAGCGCGCGATCACGCGGGTCTATAACGCCGCGCTAAAGGAGGCGGGGATCGCCGCACGCGTGACCTCGGTGGTCGATGACAGAAAGCGGGGGCTGGTGGCCAGGCTCTCGCGCCAGGGCGAGGTGGACGAGGCGGCGCTGAGCCATGTGCTCGGGCAATTCGTGCGGCCGTGGGAATGGGCGGAGTAGGCGGGCGCGTCAAGTCGTCCGCGCCGCAGCCTTTATTCAGGCGATAACGCGCGCCCGGTCGAACGCGAGCGCGCGCATCGCATGTTACGACACGTCCTTGTAGCTCACCTCGGGCGCATCCGCACCCGCTCTCTCGCGGCGCACCAGAAGGCGGTTGAGCGCATGGACATACGCGCGGGCCGAGGCCAGCACCGTATCGGTATCTGCCGACTGCCCGGTGACGATGCGGCCCGCCTCCTCCATCCGCACGCTGACCGTGGCCTGCGCGTCGGTGCCTTCGGTGACGGCGGCCACCTGATAGAGTTGCAACCGCGCGTCATGCGGGAACAGCGCCTTGACCGCGTTGAAGGTCGCGTCCACCGGCCCGTCGCCGGTCGCCTCGGTCGAGACCTCGCGCCCGTCGATCTCCATCGTCAGGGTCGCGGTCTGCGGTCCATCGGTGCCGCAGACCACGCGCAGATGCCGGATCTGCAGGCGGTCACTCGCATCGTCGAGCCCGGCATTGGCCAGCGCGACAAGGTCATCGTCATAGACCTCCTTCTTGCGGTCAGCGAGATCCTTGAAGCGCACGAAGATGTCATTGAGCTGATTGCCGGCCAGCTCATAGCCCAGATCGCGCAGCTTGGCGCGCAGCGCGGCGCGACCCGAATGCTTGCCCATCACCAGGCTGGTGGCGGCAAGGCCGACATCCTCGGGGCGCATGATCTCGAAGGTCTCGGCGTTCTTGAGCATCCCGTCCTGATGGATGCCCGATTCATGCGCAAAGGCGTTGCGGCCCACGACCGCCTTGTTGAACTGCACCGGAAAGCCCGAGACGGCGGCGACCCGGCGCGAGATATGCATGATCTTGCGGGTGTCGACGCCCGTCTCGTAGGGCATGATGTCGCCGCGCACGCGCAGCGCCATCACCACCTCTTCCAGCGCGGTGTTGCCCGCGCGCTCGCCCAGACCGTTGATCGTGCATTCGATCTGCCGCGCCCCGCCGGCCACGGCGGCCAGCGAGTTGGCCGTGGCCATGCCCAGATCGTTGTGGCAATGGGTGGAAAAGACCACATCGCCCGCGCCCGGCACGGTCTCGATCAGGCGGCGGATGAGCTCCGCGCTCTCGACGGGCGCGGTATAACCCACCGTGTCGGGGATGTTGATCGTCGTGGCCCCGGCCTGGATCGCGATTTCCACCACGCGGGTCAGATAGTCCCATTCGGTGCGCGTGGCATCCATCGGCGACCACTGCACGTTGTCGCACAGGTTGCGCGCATGGGTCACCGTCTCGTGGATGCGCTCGGCCATCTCGTCCTGCGTGAAGTTGGGAATGGCGCGGTGCAGCGGCGAGGTGCCGATAAAGGTGTGGATCCGCGGCGAGCGGGCATGTCTGATCGCCTCCCAGCAGCGGTCGATGTCCTTGAAGTCGGCCCGCGCGAGGCCGCAGATGGTGGCATTCTTAGCGTTCTTGGCGATCTCGCTCACGGCGCGGAAATCGCCCTCCGAGGCGATGGGAAAGCCCGCCTCGATGACATCGACGCCCATCTCGTCGAGAAGCTGCGCAATCTCCAGCTTTTCTTCATGGGCCATGGTCGCGCCGGGGCTTTGTTCGCCATCGCGCAAGGTGGTGTCGAAAATCAGGACACGGTCCTTCGGTGTCTGGGTCATTTGGGGTCTCTTTCAGTTGATCCTTGGGCCTCTTGGCGCGAAACGGCACATCCTCTGAGCGCTCGCGCCGGGCGGCACGCTCAGAGGCGGCTAAGGCCTAGGCACAGCGCGCCCGGCGCGCGACGGGCGCGGACCGGGCAGGCGATATGTGCGGTCGCGATCATGCGACGTTTATAGGCAGTCGCGGGCGGGTTGAAAAGCCCAAAACTGGCGGCTTGAAGTGGGGCAGCTTTCGGCTAGCCGTCGTGGCATGGACAGGGCATTGGTCATCGGCGCATCAGGCGGGATCGGGCGGGCGGTTTCGGCGCGGCTGGCGGACGGACCGGTCGTTGCGGGCATTGCTGCCCTGTATCACTCGGTGCGGGTGACGTTTTCCGCGAGCACGCCGTCTTGCCATGTGCCGCTGCGCACCTCGCCGTTGACATAGCGCATCGTGCCCTCGCCCTGCCGCTTGCCCGCAAGGAACATCCCCTCATAGACATCGCCACTGGCATAGGTCGCCACCCCGCGCCCGGTCATCTCGCCCGCGCGCCACCCGCCCTCGTAGGTGAAGCTCTCGTTCTCGGGCGTGTCGGGATTGTCGGGGATGGTGATGCGGCCCTGTCCGTGACGCTGGCCATCGACGAAATCGCCCTCATAGACCGANCCGTCGGGATAGGTGGCGGCGCCCTGGCCGTGGCGCTGCCCGTCCTGCCACTGACCCTCATAGCGATAGCCGTCGGGATAGCTCATCACGCCATGGCCGTGGTTGCGGGCATTGGCGAACGCCCCCTCATAGACAAGCCCGCCGGGATAGGTGGCGCGGCCCGCCCCCTCGATCACGCCGGCGACCCACTCGCCCTCATAGGTGGCGCCGTCGGGATAGGTGATCCGGCCCTGACCGTTGGCCAGATCGTCACGGAACTGTCCCTCATAGACCGAGCCGTCGGGATAGCTCACGCGGCCCTCTCCGGACATCCTGCCATTCTGCCATTCGCCCTCGTAGCGATAGCCGTCGGTGCCGNTAAAGACCCCCTGCCCGTGGCGCATATCCTCCGCAAAGGCACCCTCATAGACGTCGCCATTGGCATAGGTTACCCGCCCCGCCCCCTGACGCTGCCCGGCGACCAGATCGCCCTCATAGACATCGCCATTGGGTTGCGTCAGCGTGCCGCGCCCGTCGATCTGGCCGTCTTTCCAGCTGCCCTCATAGACAAGACCGTCGGACATGGTAAGCCGGCCCGCGCCCTCGCGCACGCCGCGCGCGACCTCGCCCTCGTAGATCGCGCCGTCGGGATAGGTGATGGTGGCACGGCCCTGCTTGACGCCGCGCACCCAGTCGCCCTCGTAGCGATAGCCGCCCGGGCTCTCCATCCGGCCGCGCCCGTGATGCATGGCATCGAGGAACCCGCCCTCGTAGCGCACGCCATTGGCATACGTGGCGACTCCGGTGCCGGTGATCTCGCCCTCGGCCCACTCGCCCTCATAGGTGCCGCCGTCGGTGAAGACGATCCTGCCCGACCCGTGCGGCTTGCCGCGCGCGAACGCGCCTTCATAGACCGAGCCGTTGGGAAAGCGCGCGACGCCATGCCCGCGAATCTCGCCCGCGACCCAGTCGCCGGAATATTCATAGCCGTTGGGCAGGGTGTAGGTGCCGGTGCCGTGTTGCAGCCCGTCCTTGAACGTGCCCTCGTAGATGCCGCCATCGTCGTATTGCTTGGTCAGGATGGCACCGTCCTGCGCCATTGCACCCACGCCGGCGACAAGCGCCCAAGCCAAGATCGTCTGTTTCGCAAAGCGTCTCATCACTGCCCCGGTGCCCCTCGCCTGCCCGATCCTGTGGCGGGTCGCGCCAAATCTAGAGGACCGGCCCCGATGTGACAACGCCATTGTGGCAAATCGGCTTTCCCTCGCGCGGCGATCTGTTATCCCGAAGGGCGGAAGCGGCAAGGGGGCGCGCATGGCAGACCAGTTTCGCCTGACACTGGCACAACTCAACCCGACGGTGGGCGATCTGACGGGCAACGCGGCGCTGGCACGGCAGGCATGGGAGGCGGGGCGCGCGGCGGGCGCCGATCTCGTGGCGCTGCCAGAGATGTTCGTGACCGGCTACAACCCGCAGGATCTGGTGCTGAAACCGGCCTTTCATCAGGCCGCCATCGCCACCGTCGAGGCGCTGGCGCGCGATTGCGCCCAAGGCCCCGCGCTGGCCATCGGCGGCCCGGCGCTCGAGGGGGTGGGGCTTTATAACGCCTATTACATCCTCCAAGGCGGGCGCGTGGCGGCGCGCGTGTTCAAGCATCACCTGCCCAACGAGACGGTGTTCGACGAAAAGCGCCTGTTCTCAAGCGGCCCGGTGGCGGGCCCCTACAGCGTGGCGGGGGTGCGCCTCGGCTCGCCCATCTGCGAGGACGCCTGGCACCCGGACGTGGCCGAGACCCTCGCCGAGACCGGCGCCGAAATCCTGCTCGTGCCCAACGGCTCGCCGCATTACCGAGAGAAAATGACCGTGCGCCAGAACCTGATGGTGGCGCGCGTGATCGAGACCGGCCTGCCGCTCGTCTATCTCAACCTTATGGGCGGNCAGGACGACCAGGTGTTCGACGGCGGCTCTTTCGTGCTCAACCCCGGCGGCGCGCTGGCGCTGCAACTGCCGATGTTCGAGGAGGCGGTGGCGCATGTGGATTTCACGCGCGGCCCGGATGGCTGGCGCGCGCAAGAGGGACCGCTTGCGCACCTGCCNGACGANCTGGAACAGGATTATCACGCGATGGTGCTGGCGCTGCGCGATTACCTGCGCAAGNCCGGCTTCTCGAAGGTGCTTCTGGGCCTTTCGGGCGGGGTGGACAGCGCGATCGTCGCCACCATCGCNGTGGATGCGCTGGGCGCGGGCAATGTGCGCTGCGTGATGCTGCCCTCGGAATATACCTCGCCCGTTTCGCTGGAGGATGCGCAGGCAGTGGCCGGAAATCTGGGCTGCCGCTATGACAAGATGCCGATTGCCGAGGGGCGCGCGGCGATCACCGCGACGCTCGCGCCGCTTTTCGAGGGCACGCAACCGGACCAGACCGAGGAGAACATCCAGTCGCGCCTGCGCGGCCTCTTGCTGATGGCGCTGTCCAACAAGTTCGGCGAGATGCTGCTGACCACCGGCAACAAGTCCGAGGTGGCGGTGGGCTATGCCACGATCTATGGCGACATGGCCGGCGGCTACAACCCGATCAAGGACCTCTACAAGACGCGCGTCTTCGACATCTGCCGCTGGCGCAATGCCAACCACCGCGCCTGGATGGCGGGGCCCGGGGGCGCGGTGATCCCGGCCCGCGTGATCGACAAGCCCCCCAGCGCCGAATTGCGCGCCGACCAGAAGGACAGCGATTCGCTGCCCGATTACCCGGTGCTCGACGCGATCCTGCACATCCTCGTCGATCAGGACGGCGCGATTGCCGATTGCGTGGCCGCGGGCCTTGACGAGGCGGATGCGCGCCGCGTCGAGAACCTGCTCTGTATCAGCGAATACAAGCGGTTTCAGGCCGCGCCCGGCACGCGCCTGACCTCGCGCGCGTTCTGGCTTGACCGGCGCTATCCGATCGTGAACCGCTGGCGCGACCGGGGCGCAAGGGGCGCGGGCCAGTGAATTGCGCGCGCCGCACCCAGGCCGCGCCGCGCGCTCATTCCCACCAGCGGTCGATGGCGGCGATATCATCGTCGGACCAGCCGAAATGATGGGCGAACTCATGCACCACCACATGCGCGATCAGATCCTCGAGCGCGACATCGCCGCGCTCGCGCCACTCATCCAGGATCGGCTCGCGGAAAAGCCATACCGTATCGGGGCCAAGCGGCTGATCGAACCGGGATTTCTCGGTAAGAGGGATGCCGTCGTATAGCCCGGTCAGTTCGAGGGGATCGTCGATCTCCATCTCGGCGAGGATATGGGCGGGCGGCCAGTCCTCGACCAGAAGCACCACATCGGACGCGGGCTTGCGAAAGGCGGCGGGCAACGCGTCGATGACTTCGAGCGCGAGGCGCTCGAAGTCGGCAAGAGAGGGCGGGCTTGTATCCATGCGCGTATCCATGCGCGCCATATGAGGCAGGGAAACGGGTTTGTAAATCCGGCACCCTGTTGTTCAGAGCATCAGCTGATAGCTGGCCGGAACGTAGCGAAACCCGTCGCCCGCGGTCTCGACATAGCCAATGCCGGGCCAGGGCATGTGATAGCCCACGAACGGGATGCGGTCGGCGGCGAGCATCCCGAGGATGCGACGGCGCGTCGCGGCGGCGGTCTGCCTGTCCATGTCAAAGCGCACCTCCCAATCGGGATGCGCCAGCGACCAGACATAGTGATTGGCGAAATCGGCGCCAAGCAGAAGCGTCTTGCCCTCGCTTTCCAGCACGAAGCCGGTATGGCCCGGCGTATGGCCCGGCGCGGCCAGGGCGGTGATCCCGGAGGTCACGCCGTCGCCATCGCCGATCATGGTCGTGTTCGCGGCCAGCGGGCGCATGTTGGCGTCGAAAAGCGCGTTGTCCGCGCCGGCCCAATGGTCAAACTCGGTGCCGGCGGTGATGTAGCGCGCATTGGCGAATGTGGGTGCGCCGTCGCGCATCAGCCCGCCGATATGATCGCCGTGCATATGGGTAATCACCACCACGTCCACCTGGTCGGGCGTGTATCCCGCCGCCTCGAGCGCGGACGTGATGCCGTCGGGATCGAGCCCGGTGTCAAACAGCACGAGCGCAGATCCGGTGTTGACCACGGTCGGAGTAAAAAAGAACTGCGCCTGATCGGTCGGCAGGTTGGCCGCCCTCGAGACGGCGTTGAACTCTTCTGCGCTGACGTTGAGGCCGAAAATGCTGTGCGGATCGGGGCGCGGGGCGGTGGCGGCCAGAAGCGTCGTCACCTCGAACGCGCCCAGCCCGACCCGGTTGAAGCGGGTCGTGGCAGCGCCCAGCATCGGGGCCGAGGCGCGGCCGGGAGCTGCAACGGCAAGCGGCAGCGCGGCGGTGGCGGCCAGAAGGCCGCGGCGGGTGATCTGTCCTTGGGTCATCGACATCTCCTGTTCGTTGACATGGTTGACATACGCGCGAAACCGTAGCGCGGATGTGACGCNGGCGGGTGACGCTCACGCGAAATTGATCTTGCTTGCGGCGGCGCGTTTCAGGCGTAATCTGCCGCCATGCTGGATATTCTCAGGAACCGCGATTTCGTCCGCCTCTTTGCCGCGCAGGTCGTGGCGCTTCTGGGCACGGGGCTTCTGACCGTTGGCCTCGGCCTCCTGGCCTATGACATGGCGGGCGCGGCGGCGGGGCTGGTGCTGGGCGTGGCCTATACGGTCAAGATGGTGGCCTATGTCGGCCTGTCGCCGGTGGCGCAGGCCGTGGTGCAGCGCCTGCCGCGCAAGGCGGTGCTGATCGCGGCCGATCTGATCCGCGCCGGGGTGGCGCTCTGTCTGCCGTTCGTCACCGATCTCTGGCAGGTCTATGTGCTGATCTTCGTGCTTCAGGCGGCCTCGGCCACCTTTACCCCGGCCTTTCAGGCGGTGATCCCCGACATCCTCACCGATGAGGGCGACTATACCCGCGCGCTGTCGCTGTCGCGGCTGGCCTATGATCTGGAGAACCTGCTCAGCCCGGCGCTGGCGGGGGTGCTGCTCGTGGTGCTGAGCTATCACTGGCTGTTTCTGGGCACGGTGGCGGGGTTTGTGGCCTCCGCCGCGCTGGTATGGCTGGCCGCGGTGCCGCCCGTGGCAGGCGGCGTGGCGCGGCCCTTTCGAGAGCGGCTGTTTCGCGGCGCGCGCATCTATCTGGCAACGCCACGGCTGCGCGGGCTGTTGTCGCTCAACCTGTCGGCCTCGGCGGTGGGGGCCTTCGTGCTGGTCAACACGGTGGTGCTGGTGCGGGTCGGTCACGGCGGGGCCGAAAGCGCGCTGGCGGTCGCCATGGCGGCCTTTGGCGCGGGCTCGATGGCGGCGGCGCTGATGCTGCCGCGCGTGCTCGAACGCACCGGCGACCGGCCGGTGATGCTGGCGGGCGCGGCCGCGCTGGCGGTGCTGGCGCTGTTCATGGGGGCTGCGCTCTGGCTGGGGCGGGGCCCGGGATGGGCGGCGTTCCTCGCGCTTTGGGCGCTCATCGGCCTTGCCTATGCCGCGATCCTCACGCCTGCGGGGCGGCTCTTGCGGCGCTCGGCCCATGCCGAGGACCGGCCCGCGCTGTTCGCCGCNCANTTCGCGCTGAGCCATGTCTGCTGGCTGGTCACCTATCCGCTGGCCGGGGTGGCGGGNCGATGGCTCGGGATGGGGCCCGCGATGATGCTNGCGGGGCTGGTGGCGGCGCTTGGCCTCGTGCTTGCATGGCGCCTGTGGCCCGGCGCTGCGGCGCGCGCGCCNGTGCATGACCACCCCGGTCTGCCCCCCGATCACCCGCATCTGCGCACCCATGGGCAGGGTCCGCACGCCCACACCTATGTCATCGACGACCTGCACCGCCGCTGGCCCTGAGCCGGGCCGTTCTGGACAACCGCCCCCGCCTGTGACAAAGCCCCGGCCATTGTCAGGAGACGCCCATGACCACCACCCGCTTTGCCCCTTCCCCCACCGGCCATATTCATGTGGGCAACCTGCGCACCGCGCTGATGAACTGGCTCATTGCCCGCAAGGCGGGGGGCAGTTTCATCCTGCGCATCGACGACACCGACCCGGAGCGTTCGCGCGAGGAATATGTCGATGCGATCAAGCGCGATCTCGAATGGCTGGGCCTGCACTGGGACCGGGTAGAGCGGCAGTCGCTGCGCCTCGACCGCTATGCCCAGGCCGCCGAGCGGCTGCGCGCCATGGGGCGGCTCTACGAGGCGTTCGAGACCCCGACGGAGCTGGACCTCAAGCGCAAGAAACAGCTCAACATGGGCCGCCCGCCGGTCTATGACCGCGCGGCACTGGCGCTGTCGGAGGAGGACCGCGCACGGCTGCGCGCCGAGCGCGGCGCGGGCGTCTGGCGATTCCTGCTCGATCGGCAGCGCATCGAATGGCACGACGGCATCCTCGGGGATATTTCCATCGACGCGGCAAGCGTGTCCGACCCGGTGCTGATCCGCGCCGACGGGCAGGTGCTTTATACGCTGGCCTCGGTGGTGGATGACGTGGAAATGGGCGTGAGCCATGTGGTGCGCGGCGCCGATCACGTCACCAACACCGCCACCCAAATCCAGATCATCGCGGCGCTCGGCGGCACGCCCCCGCAATTCGCGCATCACTCGCTGCTCACCGGGCCGCAGGGCGAGGCGCTGTCGAAACGGCTCGGCACGCTCTCGTTGCGCGATCTGCGCGCCCGGGGGGTGGAGCCGATGGCGCTGCTGTCGCTGATGGCGCGGCTCGGGTCGAGCGATCCGGTAGAATTGCGCAGCGATATGGCCGCGCTGATCGAGGGATTCGACATCGAGCGGTTCGGTGCCGCGCCGACCAGGTTCGACGAAAACGATCTCTTTCCGCTGTCCGCGCGCGTGCTCGCCGCGCGGCCCTATGAGGAGGTGGCGGATACCATCGCCGCGCACGGTATTCCGGCGCATCTGGCCGAACGGTTCTGGGCGGCGGTGTCGCACAACATCACCAACCTGCACGACGTGAAGGACTGGGCCGAGATCGTGCTCGAAGGGGTCGAGGCGGTGATCGACCCCGAGGATGAGGAATTTGTCGCAACGGCTCTTCAGATGCTGCCCGAGGGGCCCTATACCGAGGCGACCTGGGATGAATGGACAACCGAGGTGAAGGCCGCGACGGGGCGCAAGGGCCGCGCGCTCTTTCGGCCGTTGCGGCGCGCGCTCACGGGCCGCGACACGGGTCCGGAAATGGCGCATCTGATGCCGCTTCTCCAGGTGATCAAGGCAAAAAGCTGATCCCGTCGCCGGTGGCGTGCAGGCGCGCGCGCTCGCTTGCGAGCGGGAGTGCGCCCTCGGCATGATCGAGCGCGCGGGTGGCCATGGCGCGCGCCGCTCCGGCCAGCGCCGGATCGGGGGCCGCCGACAGCCGCAAGAGCGCCGCGCGCAGCCGTTCGGCCACCTCGATCTGCCCGGCCCCGTCGCGCGCGGTCTGGCCAAAGGCGTTCTCGATCAGTTCCGTGCGCGAGGTGTCGGGCAGGAACACACCCGCAAAGAGCGGTGCCTCGATCTCGGGGCGCGCGTGCGCCCAGTCGAGCAGGAGGTTCTCCAGCCGGCAGATCACGGCGATGGCCGTGCCCGGATCGTTGATCCCCGGCGAGAGCGCGCGCGCCGCCGTTTCCGACAGGACCAGAAGGCCATAGCCCGCATCCTGCTCGAAGGTGCGATNCGCGCCGATCGTGAGATGAGCGCCGACCCTCTCGAGCGCGGCGTCATCGTGCCCCGCCGCATGGCCGATGACCTCTCCCTTCACCACATAATCGCCGGGGCGGGTGTAGAGATAAAGCCGCGCCCGTGTGCCGGTGCAGAGGTTTTGCAGCCCCGCCATGTCGATGAACTGCACATGGCCGGTGGCAGGCGCGAGGATGGGGCGGGCCTCGTCGGGCAGCACCATGTCACGCCTGAGGATCCCTGCCCCGAGCGCGGGCACGGCGCGCGCGTGCATGAGGCAGGGCCGGGTGCTGCGCTCGATCGTGGCCAGCGTCGCATCCATGCTGCCCAGGTCGCTCAGGTGATGGATCCAGCGCAACAGCGCCAGAATCACCAGCACCACTACCGCCACCGTCACGATCAGGACAAGGACGCTCGCCTCCTCGGGATAGAGCCCGGCCTTGAACAGGATGATTGCCGAGAGCGCATAGACGAAGGCCCCGATGAAAACGGCGAGCACGGTGTGCGTGGTCGTGTCCGCCAGCAGGATGCGATGCACGCGCGGCGTGGCCTGCCCCGCCGCCGCGTTATGCGCCGTCACCATGACGTTGAGCGAGAAGGTGCTGACCGCGAGCATCCCCGAGGCGAGGATGGTCAGGATCGGCAGCACGGCCTCGGGCGAGACGCTGCGTTGGAGCGTCGCGGGGATCATGTTCCTGGCCAGAAGGGCAAGCACCGCCGTGCCCACCGACAACAGCGCAAAGAACGAGACCCTCAGCCACAGCGTGCGGCTGAGGCGGCGAAGGGTCATGGCCCAGGAAGAGAGGAAATTCAGTTTCATTCGTGACCAATGCGCGCCGCGACCCGTCCTGCAAGGTTTGCGCGTCCGCCGCCGCTTGTCCAGAGCGCAAGCGCGGCGCGTCACGCGCCGGCCGGCGATGACCGCAGCCCCGAGGCGATGGCGCTCCTGCAGGTGATCCGCGCAAGGGAACAGACGCCCGAGCCCGCCCCGCCACGCCAGATCGTCAGCCCACCCGGTCGTGCCCGGAAATCGTCGGGGCCGCGGCAGTTCACAATTGGCCGCCCCGCGATCCGCCTTGCAGCCGCGCCGCGCGCGACACCACCTTGACCAGCCCCCCGTTCCCATACATATGCCAAGCCATGACAGACCTCGCCCATATTCGCAATTTCTCGATCGTGGCGCATATCGACCACGGCAAATCCACCCTGGCCGACCGGCTGATCCAATCGACCGGGACGGTNAAGGACCGTGACATGAAGGAGCAGATGCTCGACGCCATGGATATCGAGCGCGAGCGGGGCATTACCATCAAGGCCAATACCGTGCGCATCGACTATGTGGCGCAGAACGGCGAGGCCTATGTGCTCAACCTCATCGACACGCCGGGCCACGTGGATTTCGCCTATGAGGTGAGCCGCTCGATGCGCGCGGTCGAGGGCAGCCTGCTCGTGGTGGACAGCACCCAGGGCGTGGAGGCGCAGACGCTGGCCAACGTTTACCAGGCGATCGACGCGGGCCACGAGATCGTGCCCGTTCTCAACAAGATCGACCTGCCCGCCAGCGAATGCGACCGCGTGGCCGAGCAGATCGAGGATGTGATCGGCATCGACGCAAGCGGCGCGATCCGCGTCTCGGCCAAGACCGGCGTCGGCATCCCCGAGACGCTGGAGGCGATCGTCAGGCATCTGCCCGCGCCCAGGGGCGATGAGGCCGCGCCGCTCAAGGCGATGCTGGTCGATAGCTGGTATGACGCTTATCTCGGCGTGGTCGTGCTGGTGCGGATCATGGACGGACGATTGAGGCGCGGCGACCGCATCCGCATGATGCAGACCGGTGCCACCTACAATGTCGAGCGTATCGGCGTGTTCCGTCCGCAGATGGAACAGGTCGAGAGCCTCGGGCCGGGCGAGATCGGCTTCATCACCGCCTCGATCAAGCAGGTGCGCGACACCCGCGTGGGCGACACGATCACCCACGAAAAACGCCCCTGCGCGCAGGCGCTGCCGGGCTTCAAGCCATCCGTCCCGGTGGTGTTCTGCGGGCTTTTCCCGGTCGATTCGGCGCAGTTCGACGACATGCGCGACGCGATCGAGAAACTGGCGCTCAACGATGCCTCGTTCAGCTACGAGATGGAAAGCTCTGCCGCGCTCGGCTTCGGCTTTCGCTGCGGGTTTCTGGGGCTTTTGCACCTTGAGGTGATCCGCGACCGGATCGAGCGCGAATACGGCATCGAGCTGATTACCACCGCGCCGTCGGTGGTCTATCACCTGCACATGAAGGACGGCACGATGCGGGAATTGCACAACCCCGCCGACATGCCCGACCCCTCGCATGTGGAGCGCATCGAGGAGCCGCGCATCAAGGCNACGATCATGGTCCCCGACGAATACCTGGGCGACGTGCTCAAGCTCTGNCAGGACCGGCGCGGCATCCAGGTGGACCTGACCTATGCGGGCAACCGCGCCATGGCGGTCTATGACCTGCCGCTCAACGAGGTGGTGTTCGATTTCTACGACCGGCTCAAATCGGTGACCAAGGGCTATGCCTCCTTCGACTATCAGCTCGAGGGCTACCGCGAGGACAAGCTGGTTAAGATGCAGGTTCTGGTCAATGACGAGCCGGTGGATGCGCTTTCCATGATGGTGCACCGCGACCGCGCCGAGATGCGCGGCCGGGCCATGTGCGAGAAGTTGAAGGACCTGATCCCGCGCCACATGTTCAAGATCCCGATCCAGGCAGCCATCGGCGGCAAGGTCATCGCGCGCGAGACACTCTCGGCTCTGCGCAAGGACGTGACGGCGAAATGCTATGGCGGGGATGCCACGCGCAAGAAGAAGCTGCTGGAAAAGCAGAAGGCCGGCAAGAAGAAGATGCGCCAGTTCGGCAAGGTTGACATCCCGCAGGAGGCGTTCATCTCGGCGCTGAAGATGGACAACTAGCGTGGCAGGCGACGCGCGGCGTTGGTGTCCTTTCCCCCCGCGCCCATCGGGTCTATAGCGCGGGGAACATCAACCATCCCCGGACCCCCTCCCATGCCCTGCGCACTTTGCTCTGCCGAGACCGACCTCGTTGCCCATCCCGTTCCCGGCGGCCCGGACGGGGCCAGCGCGGCGCTTTGCGCGACCTGTGCGGCGCAGATCGACGGCACGCCCGACCCCGACCATTGGCGCTGTCTGGCGTCTTCGATGTGGTCCGAGGATCCTGCCACGCAGGTTCTGGCGGTGCGGATGCTGCTGCGCCTCGCGGATCACGGCTGGGCGCGCGATCTGGCCGATCAGCTCTGGCTTGACGACGACACCCGCGCCTGGGCCGACAACGTGGCCCCCCGCGACAGCGGCCACCGCGACAGCAACGGCGTGCCGCTTGTGCAGGGCGACACGGTGGTGCTGACAAGGGACCTGCCCGTGAAAGGTGCAGGCTTTANCGCCAAACGCGGCACGGCGGTGCGGGGCATCTCGCTCGTGGCCGACAACCCNGCCCATATCGAGGGCCGTGTCGAGGGCCAGCGCATCGTGATCCTGACAGGGTTCGTCAGNAAACGCTGAGTGAAAAAGGCGGCCACGGACCGCNCCTTTGTGATTGCCGCCCCGCCCGGCATTGTCGCATCCTTTCGGCTCACCCGGCCGGTCACGCGGTCACGCCACTGCGCGGGGTGATCCCGCGCTGCCCTGCCCCCGCGCTCTGGACCGCGCGCGCATCTGCGGCTAAGGCAGGGGCGGCAGAGCAAGGCGACAAGACGGAGAGACGGGCCGATGAGCACATGCAGCATGGATCGAGACAGGATACGCGGCGTTGCGGCGCGGGTGCTGCGTGCCGAGGCCGAGGCGCTCATGGCCATGGCCGATTGCCCGCCCGACGGCTTTGCCCGCGCGGTGGCGCTGATCCTGGCGGCGCGGGGCCGGGTCGTGACCTCGGGCATGGGCAAGTCGGGCCATATCGCGCGCAAGATCGCGGCGACGCTCGCCTCGACGGGCACGCCCGCGCTCTTTCTGCATCCCGCCGAGGCGAGCCATGGCGATCTGGGCATGGTGGCCGTGGGCGATGTCTGCATCCTGCTGTCCAATTCCGGCGAAACGCGCGAACTGTCCGATCTCATTCAATACACCCGCCGCTTCGACATTCCGATGATCGCAATCACGCGGGTCGCAGGCAGCACGCTGGCGCGGCAGGCCGATGTCGCGCTGATCCTGCCCGACAAGCCCGAGGCCTGCGCCATCGGCATGGCCCCCACCACCTCGACCACCTGCGCGCTGGCGCTTGGCGATGCGCTGGCCGTCGCATTGATGGANGAGCGCGGCTTCAAGGCCGATGCGTTCCACGTCTTTCACCCCGGCGGCAAGCTCGGCGCGCAATTCATTCGGGTGCGCGACGTGATGCACACCGGTGCCGCCCTGCCGAAGGTCTCGCCCGATACGCCCATGGGCGAGACGCTGATCGAGATGAGCGCCAAGGGCTTCGGCATTGCCGCGCTCGTTGAGGATGGCATCTTGCGGGGGGTGATCACCGACGGGGACTTGCGGCGCAATCTCGACGGGCTGATGGCCCGCAACGCGGGCGAGGTGGCGACCCGCGATCCGCGCACGGCCACCCCCGACATGCTGCTGCCCGAGGCGCTGGGGCTGATGAACCGTCACAAGATCGGCGCGCTTTTCGTGGTCACGCCGGATGACCGGCTCTGCGGGCTTGTCCATATCCACGACTGCCTGCGCGCCGGTGTCGCCTGAGGGCGCGGCCCTGCCCTCATGAATAGGGCCCGCGCGGGGGGCGCGGACCCTTCTTTTCTTACATGCGCCGCTCAGAACCGGAAGGTTGCGCGCGCCTGAAGCGTGGTGACGTCCACATCGGCATTGGCGCTGCCGAAACCGTCGAACTCATGATAGAGCAGTTCGCCACCGAGCGAGAACTGATCGGTGATACGGTGCTCGTAGCCCGCGCCGATGAACCAGCCGTCATCGCTGCCGAGATTGTCGGTATCGGCCCAGGCATAGCCGCCGGTGCCGTAAAGCAGGCCGCGCCCGATCTTGGGGCCGACGCGCAGCTTGGCGCGGAACACTTCCTCGACGCTGGCATTGGCGCCCGAAAGGCTTATATCGGCGAAGTCGTAATCAAGGCCGCCGCCCAACACCCAGTTGCCGAAATCGTAATCATAGCCGGCGACAAGACCGCCGATGATGTCCTCGCCGTCCACACCGGCGACATTGGTATCAACCCAGGCATAGCCAAGCTGTCCACCGGCATAAAAGCCGGTCCAGTTCGGCGTGAGCGGTGCTACCGGCACAGGGGCCGGGGCCGCGATGACCGGTTCGGGTTGGGTCGGGGTTATGTTGCCCGCAAGTGCCGGGGCCGCAAAAAGCGATACCACTGCGACAAGAGCCGTCGTCTGTTTCCACATGATTTGTCCTTTCCTGTCTTTTCTTTCCAAGACGCCGGACAGCATGGCCCGGCGCGACGGTTCACACCGTTGGGGGATATGTCGGTGCGGGGCGCTGCAGTGGCAAGGGTGCGGCGGAATCACGCGCGCATAAATGGCGGGATGCTGCTGAATTCGCGGAAGAAAGTGGGGCATTTCGCCCAAACCGTTGCAAACCTGCAACATTGGGTTGTCGAAATTGATTGCGGGGATTGAAGTAAAAGACAGGCCCGCTGGAGGACGGGCCCGCCTTTGCCGCCGCGCGCAGCCCCCGGCTCAGAAGCGGAACGTGGCGCGGATTGTCGCAATCAGCGATCCGGTCGCGGCGGGTCGAGCCGTGGTGAGGGGCGCGTGTGCGGCCCCTCGTCGTGTCAGCCCCGCACGCCTGCGAACCGCGCCTGCCAGTCCTCGCGCGCCTCGTCGGTGATCTTGGAGAACAGCACCTCGGGCACGTCGAAGGCGTGGCCGGGCTTCAGCACCTCCAGCGCGGCGGCGACATCCTCGGGCCAGCCATCCCCCTGTGTGCGCATCGCGCCCAGCATCGCGCTTGCGGCGTCGGGGATGAAGGGGCTTGAGAGCACCGCATAGAGCCGGATGAGGTTGAGCGCGAGGCGGATCTGCATTGCGGCCCGGTCGGGGTCGGTCTTGAAGGTGGACCATGGGGCGGCCTCTTGCAGGTATTCGTTGCCCAGCACCCAGATCGCGCGCAACTCGGCGGCGGATTTGCGCACCTCCATCGCCTCCATATGGCCCTCATAGGCACGGATACGAGCGCCAAGCGCGGCAATGAGCGCCTCCTCCGCCGCGCCATGACTGCCGCCCTCGGGCACCGCCGCGCCGAATTTCGCGCGGCAGAACTTGGTCACGCGGGAGACGAAATTGCCCAGAACATCGGCCAGATCCTTGTTCACCGATGCCTGGAAATTCTCCCATGTGAATTCGGAATCCGAGCTTTCGGGGGCATGAGAGAGCAGCCACCAGCGCCAGTAATCGGCGGGCAGGATTTCAAGCGCGTCATCCATGAACACGCCGCGCCCGCGCGAGGTGCTGAACTGGCCACCATCGTAGTTGAGGTAATTGAACGACTTGATGTAATCCACCAGCTTCCAATGCTCGCGCGCGCCAAGGATCGTGGCGGGAAAGCCGAGCGTGTGGAAGGGCACGTTGTCCTTGCCCATGAACTGGGTATAGCGGACATCGCCCGCCCCCTTG
>JGI25318J35512_1000512_pt1 | contig 19837 bp, 22 predicted proteins | sample AutmiccommunBRH9_FD_35512 | JGI IMG/M metagenome (IMG submission 35512)
TCCTTGCTGAAATATAATCGTTGTGCTCGAAGAGTGCCCCCTAGTAATTTTGATAAATTATTCGTCCGGCTTCCCGACAGCTATAGCCTCCTAAGGCTTCAACTCTTGCTTTAAATTCTTCCGAGCTAATCACCTGCATCAACATCTGTCCAGCTTCCCCTTGAAAAAATTCCTTGGACATTACTAAATCATATCTTTCCTCAGCAACTGGAATAAAATCCAACCCCATAGTNTTGGCAGCTGAGCGAATTCCTAAACCTAAATCGGCATTTCCACCTTTTATCGCAGCCGCAANACTTAAGTGAGTATAATCCTCGCGGGTATATCCATAAACCTCCTGCGGCAGAATTTTCGCTTGTTTTAAGAGGTAGTCCAACAATAATCTGGTACCTGCCCCCCCTTGACGATTAATATAGCTGATATCCTTCCGCTTCAAATCCTCGATAGACTGAATATTTTTGGGATTGCCTTTTTGAACTATCCAGCCTTGCTCGCGATACACAAGATTAACCAGTACCACAGACTTCTTATTGGCTAGAAATTGTTCGACAAAGGGAATATTGTATTCGCCCGTTTTTTCATCTAATAAATGAATCCCCGCTACATGGTTTTCATCCTTGCCAATTGCCAACAGTCCGGCTAAGCTGCCAACATGGGCAGAGCTGAGGAAATAGTCCATCTCTAGTTCTCTAATGGTTGAAGCTAATAAATCAATTATTAAATCATGGCTTCCGGCAAATACAATTGTCCGCTCAATTTGCTCTAAGGGACGATATAATTCCACCTCAACTTCTTCACCCAATTCGTAGCCTTGGCTATTTATCGGAATCCGCAATAATCCATCCGCTCTAACCATCGACATTGTCACTCCGGCAGAACGTGTTAAGGGATTAATAATGTATTGATCATTAACTCTACCGATGTTGATGCGNATAAAGTCCTCGGCTCCCATTTTGGAGACGATCCTTCTGCCGAGCTTAGCCTTAATTTTTTGCCGTTTTGGCTCGATTAGCTTATGAAATTGATGGANTAACGGCTTTACAAACCAATCCATAGCTAAATAAGCAGAAACGGGATAACCGGGAACTCCAATAATCGGCTTACCAGAATTACTTTTGCCCAAAACGACCGGCTTGCCGGGTCTCGTTGCTACACCGTGTAAAACTACCTCACCAAGGGATTCGATAACCCCCGAAGTAAAATCCTCTCTACCCAATGAAGAACCGGCATTCATCAGAACAATATCCGCTTCCTCCAAAGCCTCTTCAACCGCCTGCTTAATTAATTGAAAATCATCAATAGTTATTCCCTTATAAAGTGGTTCCCCGCCCCACTCTTTTATGTAGCTGCTAAAGACCGTTCCATTAAATTCAATTATATCTCCCGGCTGTAATTCAACAGTTGGTTTAACCAATTCCGAACCGGTGGGAATAATCGCCACCTTCGGTCTAGCTAATACCGGTATTTCTAGAATTCCCCCAGCCAGTAAAGCACCTTGGTCTACAGGCCTAATGCAGTGATTAGTTGGTAAAATCATTTCCCCAGCAATAATGTCCTCGCCGATTTGGCGGATATGTTTCCACGGACCTGCCGGCTCAATTATCTCCAAAGTTTCCTCATCAATCTGATGCAAATATTCCACCATAATTACCGCATCAAATTGCTCTGGTATGGGATCTCCGGTATCGACTACTTCATAATCCTCATGAAGCTTTAAGCGTAAGGGAGAGGTTTCATGAGCAGAATAGGTTTTTTCTGCCTTAACAGCTATTCCATCCATCGCAGAGGCGTGGAAATTCGGCATCGAAACTTTCGCATAAATTGCCTCAGCGGTGACTCGTCCTAAGCTATCGACAACAGAAATTGTTTCTATTTTCGGTTCAAAATGAAACAATGACAGACATTTTTCTTGAGCAACATTAAGAGGTGTATTGTCAAAATATACTTTTCGCATAATTCGTCTCCTTTTATCTACAAATATAGAGTAACATTAACCTTTTCACCAGCAGCTATACCGTCCTTAAACTCCGGTATTTCGACCATTCCGTCACTATTAATCAAATTAGTAATTAAACCCGACTTGCCAAAAACCGGAGCAGCCCATAATTCATTATCTTTTATTTGTAAAATAACTCGAACATAATCTACCCTGCCAACCTCAGAAGGAACATTCCTAGAAATTTTGGCGTTTAGTTGTTTTATAAAGCCTTTTTCCACTACCCCGTGCAGTTGGTTCATAATTAGTTTACCAAAAATATCAAAAAGCACATAGGCAGAAACAGGATGCCCCGGCAGACCAATAACCGGCTTTCCNTTACAATTGGCTAATATCGTCGGCTTACCCGGTTTAACAGCTACTCCATGGACAAGAACTCCNGGTTGCCCTAAGTGATTCATTACCCTACTGGTAAAATCCTTTGTCCCCATCGAACTTCCACCTGACAAAATCAAAAAATCAACCTGGGCAAACAACTCACTCGATTTAAGCAAATATTGCTGGTAGTCATCATTAATTACCCCACCATACAGAACCTCGCCACCGATTGCCTCAATAGCAGCGCTTATTGAAACGCCATTAATATCCCTGATTTGTCCCGGCAGAAGCTGCTCTGTTTCCGGAGGNACTATTTCGTCGCCCGTTGATAATATTCCTACCCTTAACTTCTTATAAACAAGCACCGTAGTTACCCCAATGGCAGCTAGTCCACCTAAATCCTGTGGTCTTAAACGATGTCCCTTTTTTAGTATAACCTGATCAGCCTGAACATCCTCTGCTTTAAATATCACATTTTCCCTAGGTGCTACTTGAGTAAAGACATTTAATAAGCTCCCATTCTCCTCTACATCTTCCACCATCACTACAGCGTCAGCGCCCTTTGGAAGCATTCCCCCGGTTGGTACATAAATTGCCTCACCCGGTCCAATTTCTCGATTAGCTTCCTTTCCCATTTCTACTGCTCCGGTTATCTTTAAAAACGCCGGTAAGGATTCTGAGGATCCATAGGTATTATTAGCAATAACTGCGTAACCATCTACAGTGGAACGGTTAAAACCCGGCACGTCCTCGTGAGATATGATATCCTCAGCTAAAACCAGTCCCACAGCCTTCATAATCGGCACTTCAAGATGTTGATTAATCGGTCGAAACTCTTTTACGATAATATCCATTACCTCTTTCACTTGATGAACCTGTAATAATTCCATAAGCACACTCCAGTCCTAAAAAATTTTCAATTTTGCTGATTTATGTTATATAATAATATAGAAACTGCTGAAATGAGACTAATTCTAATTATACATTATTTCATTAAACTTATGATAGGGAAAAAATACGGAGGTGTCATAATGAAAATCAAGCTATTTGCTACTTATAGGGATATTGCAAAATCTAAAGAGCTGGATCTTCCTGTACAGGAAGCCGGCACGATAAGGAGATTGCTAAACCTCTTAATTGAACAGATTCCTGAATTTCAAGACGAGCTTTTCACTGAAACAGAACAACTTAAGCCTTACATTCATATTTTTGTTAACGGACGCAACATTATTCATTTGCAAGGGCTCGAAACAACTTTTTCCACCAATGACGAGATCGCCTTAATCCCACCTGTAGGAGGNGGTTGATAATAAAATGNCTACAAAACTAGAATTCCGAGGAATATCTCAGGAAATGATTATTCACTATATTTCAGCAATTGCTGAAAAGAATCAAGCGGACATTATTATTAATGATGATCAATCTGTGCGTGTCGATGGAGATAACTGGCAAGCATTAATCTCCAAAGAAGAAATGTTTTACTACTCTCCCTCATTATATTTCCCCAGATTATTTATTTCATTTTACGGTGATGAAATAAGGGTTGAACAAGCACTCAAAAAATTAAGATCGCGAACCCTCCGAATGGGGGGATAAAATAACAAGAAATCCAGCTGAAGATCTGCTGGATTTCTGTTATTTATATATTTTTTGGCTCTTATTAAATAATCTCCAATTCCTTAAGCTTCGCTTCGGGCACAACACCATCAACCCATCCACGAACTTGGTAATACTCCTCTAACATTTCAGGAAGTCTAGAAACGGCTCCTTCACTATGCTTTTGAGCTGCCTCAGTTAAGAAACGTTTAGGCAGAGTATCGTATTTACCATCAATACCGTTTAAATTATTGTAGTAGCGCTCTAGATTTACTACCCGCTCACCAATCGTAAAGACATCTTCAGCAGTCATTCCTTTGCCAAGCATCGTTGCAAGCTGCTCAGCATATTCATCTGCTCCTTCAGCAAAGGAAGAGAACTTACAAACATCCATACAATCACCAAAAGCATGTAGATCTTGGAATATTTTTGTAAGATTACCTTTACCTTTATGCTCAAGACGATCAGTAGGTTCTGGAATACCTAAAATTTCACTAGCAATTGTATAACCGTTAACATGACAAGCACCACGGTTACTTGTGGCATATACTAGTCCGATACCTTGTACTCCACGTGGGTCATAGGCTGGAATTGATTGATCTTTAACTGACATTGCCAGATCAGGATTACCCAGCTTCCTAGCAGCCTTACCAGCACCTTCTGCTAAAGTATCTCCAAGTCCTTGACGGAAGGCCATTTTTTCGACAAGCTCAATCATCTTGTCTACATCGCCCCATTTAATCTCCTCATCAATCAGACCAGTTTCAAAAGCCTCCATAGCCATTGCTAAAGTGTTTCCTGTTTCAATAGTATCCATTCCATAATCATTACACTGATTTAGGATATAAGCAGAAGCTTCTCTGTTTGCATTTCCGCACATTGCCCCAATAGCCCAAGCTGTCTCATATTCCATAGACTCTACTCTAACCTTATATTTACCCTCTTTAACCTCAAGTTCTTTTTTACAAGCCACTGGGCAGGCATGACAGGTTGGTTCAGAAACTAAAAGGTGCTCATTATAAGCTTCACCGCTAATCTCTTCTGCTTGCTCAAAATGACTAAACTTTCCATTATATGCCGGGAAAGCACTTACAGTATTTAAAATANTCGTTAGTACGTTTGTTCCGTAAACTGAAAGTCCACCCTTGCCAGGTGCTGTTACAGGATTCTCCATAACTAACTTTAAGGCCTTTTGTCTAGCAGTCTTATGCTCATCCGGCTGTGCAGGCTGTACGGCGTTTTTCTGAGAACCACGAATTACTAAAGCCTTTACATTTTTACTGCCCAAAACCGCTCCTGTGCCGCCACGACCATTAGCACGATCGCTTTCATTGATAACTGAAGCAAATTTTACAAGGTTTTCTCCTGCTTGACCAATAGCCATTACGCTAAGATCTTTTTCACCATAACGTTCCTTCATAGTTGCAACTACTTCATGAACACCTTTACCCCATAAATCACTGGCATCGCGAATATCTAATTTACCATCCTCAAGGAAAAGATAAACCGGTTTAGTGGCCTTTCCTTTAACAACTACCCCATCAAAGCCAGACCAACGAATTCTAGGACCACTCCAACCCCCTTGATGGGAATTAGTAATTGTTCCAGTAAGTGGCGATTTTGTTACAATTGCCACCCGATTTCCTAAAGGCATCTGTGTTCCTGTAGCTGGTCCAGTCATAATAGCAACAATATTGTCTGGTGAAAAAGCCTCAACAGTAGGACCGTTATCGAAGACATATTTTGTCCCTAATCCTCGAGCGCCAAGATATAATCTGGAATCCTCCCCGTTAACCTCCTTGTACTCAACTTGTTGATTAGTTAAATCGACCCATGCTACGTTGTTTAAATATCCTGCTTTTGTCAAAACAACAAACCTCCTCTTTCTAAAGTGATTTTGGCTTTTTTTTTAGTATTAGTTTTATGTTAAAAAATTAACAAACGTTTATTAAAAAAAATTTAAAAATAGTATGAATGTCCACTTAGAAAAATAATAGCACATTTCTGAAAAAAAAGAATGAGAAAGTTTGAACAAATTTAAAATTCTAGTTATTATAGATATTATAGATAATATATTTCTCTGTAAAATTTTTAAACCTAAAACTAATATTTTTTATCGTCGGATATTTTGATAAAATGTAGATTAGAGAATCCAAGATTAAATACGAATAGAAGGGCGGCTAAGATGGATATAAATGAGATTCGTTATTCAAGGCAACATCTTTTTCCTTATATCGGAAAAAACGGTCAGCAAAAATTACTTAACAGCAGAGTTGCTATTGTGGGAATGGGAGCTTTAGGGACAGCCCTAGCTAATCATCTGGTACGTTCGGGTGTAGGCTATGTGCGGATTATTGACCGTGATTTCGTGGAATACAGCAATCTGCAGCGACAAATGCTTTATGATGAAGCTGATGCAAATCAAGCTCTTCCTAAAGCAATTGCTGCGAAAAATAAACTGCAGCTGATTAACTCTTCCATTACAGTTGATGCCCATGTTGCAGATTTAACGTGGAAAAACGCTGAGGATTTACTTACTGACATGGATGTAATTCTTGATGGTACAGATAATTTTGAGATCCGTTATTTAATAAATGATGTTGCAGTAAAAAACCAGATACCTTGGATATATGGAGGAGCAGTTAGCTCTAGGGGAATGACAGCAACGATCAACACTCCCAAAACCCCTTGCTTTACCTGCTTGTTTCCAACTGCTCCTGCCCCAGGCACAACTGAGACCTGTGATACAGCCGGAGTTATCGGTCCAATCATTCATGTAGTAGCGGCTTACCAAGCANCTGAAGCACTTAAGCTTTTATTAAATGATCAGGAGCATTTGAGCAGCTCTTTACGCAATTTTGAGTTATGGCATAATGATTATTCGGAGATTAATCTAGCCAAAGCTAGAAGACCGGAATGTCCCACTTGCGGGCAGCATGACTTCACGCACCTTGACCCGAANGATAAATCCGAACGAGTGATTTCTCTATGTGGAAGAAATTCTGTTCAGATCTCTTCAGCTGGTGACGCTTTTTTTAATCTTAATTCCTTAGCTAAAAAATTAGCTNNTATTGGTAGTGTCATGGAAACTCCCTATTTGCTGAAATTCACCGTAGAGGACTATGAAATGACGATATTCCATGATGGAAGGGTACTAATCCACGGAACAGGTGATAAGGTGGTAGCAAAGAATTTATATGCGAAGTATATCGGTTAACCAACAAGTGAGACCATCCAATCCTCCAAAAAACTGACTAAATCCTGAGGAAGCCCAGAAAGATCCAAGGAATTTACGCTTGACTTTTTGATAAATTTCCCGGAATAGATTATCGCCATTTGATTGCAGAGATATTTAATCTCCTGATAATCGTGACTGATAAAGACTGTCGAGGTTTTAGTCTCAGCTAAAACCTCTTTAAAATCCTTTAACAGCCTTTTTCTACTTGGTAAATCCAACGCCGAAAAGGGTTCGTCTAGAAAAAGAACTTTGGGGTCATAGACCATCGCCCTAGCTAAGGCGACACGCTGTGCTTCCCCTCCGGAGAGGGTATGGGCATATCTCTTCGCTAAATGCTCGACCCCGAACCTTTGCAGCCAATATTCTACTCTTTCTTTGATCAATTTNGCAGGCAGATTTCGCANCTTTAAGCCGGTTGCGACATTATTATATACCGTAGTGTCGAACATCAAGGGCTGTTGAAAAACAACAGCGATCTCTCTCCTGATTGCAAGCTCGACCTTCTTGGAATTAAGTAGGTCTCCCTTAAAATAAATGGAACCAGAGCTTGGTCTTTCGAGAAAGGACATTACCTTCAACAGCGTACTTTTCCCCGCTCCATTAGGTCCAACAACTCCGGTAATCTCCCCTTCGTTAATCTGCAAATCAGCAACATCAAGGATTACTTTGGCTTGTTTCTCTAGTTTTATTTTTTCTAAACGAATAATTGCCTGATTCATAAAAAGGTCTTACCTCCGATGCTGAGCAATAGTTAGTCCTAGAGTTACCAGATAAGCAAGTGTGAGCAGAATTACTGATATGCCGATTGCAACCTCTGTATTTCCTTTAGAAACCTCCATAACCGTTGCAGTGGTTAATACTCGCGAATAGCCCTTAATATTTCCGCCGACCATCATTGAAGCACCAACCTCAGAAATTACTCCGCCAAATCCAGCAATAACCGCCGCCAGCAAAGAATATTTTGCTTCTCTCACTGCCAGTACCAGTGTCTGCCAACGTGAAGCTCCTAGGGCCTTGATCTGCAGTCGCATTTTTTCACCTATTTGCATAATTGCCGCGCTCGTTAAGCCGATAATTATTGGTGAGGCAATGACTGCTTGAGCAATTACGATCGCCGTGGGTGTATAAAGCAGGTTCAAAAAACCCAATGGACCATTTCGGGAAAGCACTAAAAATACCCAAAGTCCGACAACAACAGGGGGAAAGCCCATCGCTGTATTTATAATACTGATAAAAAATCTCCGTCCAGGAAACTTCCACCAAGCAATCAGTACTCCAAGCGGAATGCCGATTAGTATACTGATAAACGTCGCTGAACCAGAAACCTTTAATGTTAACCAAGTAATTTGATAGATTTCTGGATCCCCTGAAAGAATCATCCTAAATGCCTCTGCCACACCACTTAAAATCTTTTCCATACTTTAACTCCTGATTGACGTTATTATCTGCGCCGATTATTTTAAGGCATCAGGGAAAAATAGCGCTTGACCGTACTCCTTTACACCAAATTCCTTAATAACTTCTTGAGTCTCCTTTGAAACCATAAACTCTACAAAGGACTTGGCACCATCCGCATTTACCTTTGGAAACTTTTCCGGATTTACCTGCATTACATGATAAATATTAAAAAAGTCTTCGTCACCCTCAAGCAAAATATCTAAAGATAGATCATCCTTCAACGCTAAATACGTCGCTCTATCAGTAATTGTATAACCATTTTTTTCTGATGCAACCCGCAAAGTATCTCCCATACCTTGACCTGTTTCCTGATACCAACTACCGCTTGGTTCAATGGCTGCAGTCTTCCAAAGCTGCAATTCCTTTTTGTTAGTTCCGGAATCATCTCCACGAGAAATAAATAAGGCTTCACTCGTAGCAATTTTTGCTAAAGCTTCAGAGGATTTACTCAATCCTTTTATTCCTGCAGGATCAGCTGTAGGGCCAACTAGAACAAAATCGTTATGCATTACTAGCTGGTAATTGATCGCAGTACCTTCGTCAACTAATACCTGCTCGGAAGCCGGTGCATGAACCAAAAGAACATCTGCTTCTCCCTCTTGTCCCATTGAAAGTGCTTTGCCTGTGCCTACCGCGATTGTTTTTACTAAATAACCGGTTTTTTCTTCAAAAATTGGTATCAAAACATCTAGTAGCCCGCTATCCTGAGTACTGGTTGTAGTCGCTAAAATAAGATCTGGATTTGCAGGCGGCTCAACTGTTGACTGCTCGTCATTAGTTGAACAACCGGAAACCGCGGCAACTAAGAGAATTAACCCCAACAAAATCACTATCGTTTTCTTTTGAATATCTTTAAACATTAAAAAACCTCCTCTACTTCTCCCATTGTATTTACATCATATCCACCTAAACTACTAATTTTCTCTCTTAATTCCGGTGAATTAAATGCTTTTTGCAAAGCAGTCCAGCGTCCATCGACTAAAAAATCCGGACGAACTACCAAATCATAACTTTCCTTAGTAAGCTGAACAAAATCCATCCCCACAGAAGAGGCCGCACTTTCTGTGCCTAAAGCAAAATCAACCTCTCCTCTCGCCACAGCGGAAGCAGTTCCGTAATGGGTTCTTTCTACCTTGTCATAGCCAATAATTTGTTCGCTGGATATACCTAACCGCTTTAACTGGTAATCGAGCAAAATCCGGGTTCCGGCACCTTTTTGTCGGTTAATCATCCTGATATTCTCTCGTGATAAATCATCCCAGCCCATAATTTTCTGTGGATTTCCCACCGCGACAATCCAACCAAGATTACGCTTCACAAATTGAATAAGGTAGATTTTTTCACCCGCAAAAAATCTTTTTATATATGGTAAATTATACAAGCCTGTTTCCTCGTCAAACAAATGACAGCCGGCCATATCTGCTTTCCCTTGATATAGGCTTAACAACCCTTCCATACTTCCTACATAGGCAGGAACCAGCTGAATTGCTCTGTTAGCTTGATTCAAATGCTCAACAACATAATCCAAAGAGATATCGTGGCTGCCCATAAAAATAATGCTCTCAGGTTCTGCGGCAGTTTTTTTCACTTGATTCACCGTTTCAAATACCTGATGCTCAATTTTTATCCGGCTTTTATTGATTAGCGCTTCAATATCTGCCCTTTCTATTCTGACACTTCTTCCTACCTTGGTTGCTAGAAGCTCTCCCCGCTTAACCATTTCGTACACGGTATATTTTGAGAGTTTTAAGATTTGCGCAACCTCTTCCGGGGTCAACAGTTCTCTTTCCAATAAGATCTCCCCCTAACTGTCAGTGTTATATAACAAAACTATACAATATTAAGACAAACTCGTCAATTAGTTTTAGTTAAGTTTAGTTCGTTTTAGTTAGTTTTAGTTTGTTCTATTTAATTTTAGCTGGGAAGAGTTAGCTTTTGATAACTATTTCACTTCTATGAAATAGACTCGAAAAAGCTAAATGTACCGTCCCCGTTGCTTTATAGTCAACGAAGCAAAAAGTACCGTCCCCATCGCTTTAGCCCCCGTTGCTTTGCAGGCGGAACTAGCAAACAAAATAGCCTTCGCAACTCCGGAAGGCTATCTTGATAATAAAACAACGATGATGCTTATCTGAATGAGACTTATCCTTTAATAAAACGTTTTAAATCGTAAAGATTCTCAGTAGGTTTTTGAAGTTCATCAGTTAATATTGTGGGATCAATGCCAAGAATTTTTGTACATTCTTCCTTTGATAATAATCCCTTGATATAGGCATCTATTATCATTGTTTTTTCCATATTTTACCCCCAATAATATTTAATATATTAGTAGTATTGGAAAAAACTTTAGCTAATATACACTTTCTAAAAAATTATTCATTTTTTTTGCGGTAAAAAAAGTTATCCACAGCTTCTAAATTGTATTTACTAGGATTAAAAATTTGTTCAGTGCTGCCGACGAATAAAATTCCCCCCGGCTTTAAAGCATTGCTAAATTTAGTATACAACAGCTGTTTAGCCTCATCAGTAAAATAAATTATTACGTTCCGGCAAATAATTAAATCAAAATTGACGGCGAACGAATCAATCAATAAGTCTTGTTTTTTAAAGGTTATAGACTTTTTTATCTCGTCGGCAAGGTAAAACAACCCCTTTTCCTGCCTAAAATATTTACCAACAAGCTCTTGAGAAATTTCCTTCATCGATCTTTCCGGATAAATTCCCTCCTGCGCCCTTTTAATTGCATTGACATCAATATCTGTAGCTTCTATCTCATAATTTAGCTGACCAAAATAGTGCTTTAAGATAATCGCTAGAGTATATGGTTCCTCTCCAGTAGAACAGGCCGCACTCCAGCATTTAATTTTTTTATCAATCGGCAATGCCGGAATGATTTTCTTCTTTAGAACCTCCCAGCGGGAGCTATTGCGAAAAAATTCCGAGACGTTGATTGTAATCCGGTCTAAAAACTCATTATACAAGTTACTATCTTTTTCTATTCCGGTAAAAAACTCGCCAAAATCACTAAAACCACGCTTTTCATACAGGGAGGTTAGACGCCTTTTCATTTGCGCTTCTTTATATAATGATAAATCAATTCCCGTTTTTCTTTTAATTTTTTTAATAAACTCCTCATAGTCCGTTAATAATCCAGACATAACTTTCTCCTCCCCGAGCGAAGATTAATATTTAATCAACTTTCAAAAAAAGTACCTATACAGGTACTTTTTTGCTAACTATTGAACCTCGACTAAATACACAACGTCAGAACCACCCACAAAAGTGACGACACGCTTTGACGCTGATTCCGATTACTTTTGCGGGGTCCGGTGTTGCAACGTCGACATTTGCACATCCTGTGCTTCAACAGTTATATCCAACGATTAAGATCTTTGGAGTATGTAAGCAATTCTTCCTCTTTAAAGAATAAGTTAATCTCTCGTTCAGCGCTTTCTAGAGAGTCGGAGCCGTGGATTATGTTCATTCCAAGCGAGATACCAAAATCTCCTCTAACCGTAGCAGCAGCAGCATCAAGTGGATTAGTTTTACCCATCATGTTCCTTGCGGTTTGCACCACATTATTTCCTTCCCAAACCATCGCAAAGACAGGAGCAGAAGTAATNAAATCNACCAGCTCACCGAAGAANGGTTTTTCTTTGTGCTCTTCGTAATGGCGTCCCGCCAGCTCAGGGTCAATCTGCATCAACTTCGCACCAACCAACTGAAATCCCTTTCTCTCAAATCTCCCAACAATTTCCCCGATCAGATTGCGTTGTACTCCATCGGGCTTTACCATTAAAAAAGTTCTTTCCATAAATGTCCCTCCATCAAGCTTTTTTTAATTTATCTAACTAGAAGCTTCTCTCGACAACAAATTCACCAATATCCGACAAGGTCTTTCGTTCCTTAATTGATGGCAGCATCGACAAGGCCGCTTTGGCCTTCGCAAGGTATTTTTGGGCTAGCCGGTTAGCATATTCTATCCCTTCAGAAGTCCGGATAAACTGAATTGCTTCGTCAATATTATTATTGCTGTTATTGTTTTGCAATATTTGCTGAAGTTGATTTTTCTCCTTTGCAAAGTGTAAAGCATATAGAGCAGGCAAGGTAATGTTGCCTTGCCGCAAGTCGCTGCCTGCCGGTTTTCCCAGCTGTTCTGTAGTTCCGGTAAAGTCCAGAATGTCATCGACAATTTGGAAGGCCATACCGACGTTATAGCCATATTGATATAACCGTTGGACAGTTTTTTTATCAGCATTGGCCGCTAATGCCCCCAGCTTGCAAGAAACAGCGATTAATAAAGCAGTCTTGCGCTTTATTCTTCTTAAATATTGCTTAAGAGATTGATTCCAATTGTTAAAATCCTGAATCTGGTCAATTTCCCCTTCGCACATCTCCATGATAGCTTTAGAGATCGTTTGATGTATTTTTGCATTCTCAAATTCAGTGATTAATATTAGCGCTTGCGCCAAGATATAATCACCGGTATACATCGCAACCTTGTTGTCCCATTTTGCTTTAACAGTTAGCTTGCCCCTTCTTTGATCGGCATCATCAATGACATCGTCATGCACTAAAGTAGCCATATGAATTAACTCTAGAGCAGTAGCTACTTTTTTAAGGTTCTCAAATTGATATTCACCAAAATGACCAGAAAGCAAAACGAATATTGGGCGGATTCGCTTCCCACCTGCTTTAAGCAATTGATTTGAAGACTCATGCAAAATTATTTGCTCAGTTGCAATAGTAGAGGAGATAAAATCCTCGATTTCTTTAATGTCCTTTTTCATTTTATAGTAAATATCTACGAGCTTCATGTAATTCACCTAATTTATCTTATAAAGTTTTTAAACCCAAAAAGTAGAGTGCCTACCTAACCGTGCATTGTAAGAGCGTGTTATCAAAATCAATAATCTCAATTACCGGAGGATGCTTCAGCACCTTAATGTCCTTAGCCAGCTGATAATAAGCTTTTAAACCCTGAATTTGCTCCGTGTTAAGCTCATGAGACAGACCCCTAAAATAGTCCTCCCAGAACTGCAAAGTCCCTCCAAATTTTGTATACGCTTTATTAATAATCTCTCGATGATTATTTTTCATGCTCCGTTCCTTGCTGGCTAAAAATTTCTGATAAACAAGATATAATAAATCACGAGCCTCAAAAAATACCTCCCTGCGGACTGCCCACACAGCAAAGGTCATCCAATGATTAGTCCGCTTTAGCCACTCTTCACCAAGATCGAAGATCCGGATCTGCTTGTTCTCAGCGTACTGTCTTGCAGCTAAAATAGCCTCATCACCGATTAACAGAGCTGAATCGGCACAATCCAGCATCGTGTCGATTTTTGGTGACATCATTAAATATTCGGGCTTACCAGCAAAAAATCCTTCTAAAATAATTTTTAGTAGATTAACTGAGGTAGCTGAGGTATTCGAAAGTGCTACCTTCTTATTTGCTGTTTCCTGCAAATCGGTTTTTGTAAAAAGCAGGATCGAGCCGACCTTACCATAGGCGCTCACAGAAAGATTAGGCAATAAAAAATATTTGTCGGCATTTTCCGCATAAGAAAACGAAGAAATCGGTCCGATATCAATCAGCCCTTCGGCCATTTGCCGGTTTAATTGACTAGGAACCTGCGGAATAATTTCAATCTCTTTGTCGAAATTATCCTTGCCGAAAAAATGGGTAATAGGCCAAGTATTTGTATAAGTTATGCTTCCTATTCTAAGCTTGCTCAATCTAATCACTCCCCCAGCGCTTAAACATGGTATGTTCTATACCTAAATTATCCAAAACCTTGCCAACCAAATGATCAATCAATTGTGACAGATTGGTCGGTTTATGATAAAATCCCGGCATAGCAGGCAGAATTTTAGCCCCGGCTTGTGATAATTTAAGCATATTTTCTATGTGGATTACATTTAAGGGTGTTTCTCGGGGGACGACTAAGAGCTTTTTTCCCTCTTTAAGTACAACATCTGCCGCCCTCTCTAAGAGGTTTCCTGAGCTACCTTGAGCAACTCCCGATAAAGTTCCCATCGAGCAAGGAATTATGACCATTCCATCTGTCTGAAACGATCCGCTGGCAATTGGTGCATGAAAGTCCCGCAAGTGATGATAATTAAGTCCTTCCCCCCAAATAGCAAAATTAGTATTCAGCAGCTCTTCCTGCTTTTGAGTATCCCAATCCAGCTCCTGCTTAAGAACCTGCCAACCAGCATCTGTTATCACCAAGTGCACCTGATTTTTTAACTTGAGCAGCTCCTGCACTAAGCGGACACCATATATTACGCCGCTTGCTCCAGTGATTCCGACGGTAAAAATCTTCGTATCTTTCATTTAGATCACCAAGTCCAGAAAAACAAAAACAAATACTATGACACTTAAAATCCCGTTCATCGTAAAGAACGCTGTATTAAGCCTAGACATATCTTTTGGGGAAATTATCGAATGTTCATAATGCAGAATAAAATTCGCAATAACAACCCCCGCTAGATACCACCAACCTAAATTAGTTATAAAGACCAGATAGATTAGTCCAAGAATAGTTAAACCATGTATTATTCTAGCTGTTAACAGCGAATTTTTCAAACCAAATTTTGCCGGAATCGAAAATAACCCATTCTTTTTATCAAATTCCAAGTCTTGCGTCGCATAAACAATATCAAAACCGGCCGTCCACAAGGCTACAGTTAAAAAGAGAATTAAAGCAGGATAGCTTATTTCGTTTGTAACAGCTACCCAAGCTCCTAATGGAGCTAAACCAATGGCCGCTCCCAATATGAAGTGACAAGCCCACGTAAACCGCTTCGTGTAGGAATAGAGAACTAAAATAACTACCGCAGCAGGCAACAGTTTAATTGCTAACGAGCTTAGTTGAGCAGCAGCAATAAAAAGCAATAAAAAAGAGCCGAATATAAACATGACGACCTCTTTTAAATCCAGCTGACCAGCCGGTAAAGCTCTTTGGCTGGTTCTCGGATTCAATTTATCTATGGATCTGTCTATGAGCCTATTTAAAGCCATAGCAGCGCTTCTCGCACCAACCATGGCCAAGGTTATCCAAAAAAATTGAGCGAAAGCCGGAAAATGGTTAAATTTTTCAGTGCTACCTAGGATCATCCCCAGATAAGCAAAAGGTAAGGCAAAGATCGTGTGCTCAAATTTTATCATTTCCAGTATTACCTTTAATTTATTCGATGCCATATTCATTCCACTTCCGATCTACCAGCGCTGTAATCTCATCCGACATATCCACATCATCAGGCCAATCCCTTGTATGACCTTCTGAAGCCCATTTTCTCGTTGCGTCAATACCCATTTTAGAGCCGATAAAAGGACTTGGTGAGGAATGATCTAAATCATCCAGCGGACCTTCGACGATAGAAACATCCCGCTTAGGATCGATATTATTAAATACCCGCCAAGCAACCTGAGAAACATCTTGAACATCCACTTCTTCATCAACCACAATAATTAATTTGGTCAACATCATCAATCCTAAACCCCAGATCGCATTCATAACTTTTTTTGCATGATAAGGATATCTCTTTTTTATGGATACGATCACGCAATTATGAAAAACTCCCTCTGGCGGCATATTCATATCCTTTACTTCTGGAAGCATTACCTTAAGCAATTGCAAGAAAATCCGCTCTGTTGCCTTGCCTAAGTAGACATCCTCCTGTGGAGGCTTGCCAACTAATGTGCTAATATAGACTGGATTTTGACGATGAGTGATTGCTGTTAAATGAAATACTGGATATAAATCCGCAAGTGAATAATAACCTGTATGATCACCAAACGGTCCTTCCATTCTTAATTCATCAATATCTACATAACCTTCTAAAACAATTTCTGAATTAGCAGGCACTTCCAGATCCACAGTCTTACATTTAACCAGCTCAACCGGTGCTTTTCGCAAAAAACCGGCAAACATCATTTCGTCAATCTCCGGTGGCAAAGGAGCCGTAGCTGAATAGATCACTGCCGGATCAGCACCGATTGCCACTGCCACTTCCAGCCGTTTAGCTTTCTTGGTTTTTTCCAGCTTATGCTGGTGCAAAGCTCCGTCTTTATGCTTATGCCAATGCATTCCCGTAGTCTGACCATCATAAACATGCATTCGATACATTCCACAATTTCTGGTATTGGTCTCCGGATCTTTAGTAAAAACTAAAGGCATCGTGATAAACCTGCCGCCATCTAATGGCCAGGTTTTTAATATTGGCAGCATATCCAAGGAAGGGTTNTCNGTGATGACAACCTCTTGACAAGTGCCATTCTTCACAAGCTTCGGTAAAAAAGAGCCGATCTCNGCCAGCTTAGGCAAGGCCTTTAATTTACTTAGTAGTCCAGATGGTGAAGGCGTTTCTAAAAATTCCATTACTCTCTTGCCGATGTCATCTAAATCATTGACTTCTAGAGCCAGTCTAATTCGCTCGTAAGAACCCATTGCATTAGTTAACACAGGAATATCATAGCCCTGAACATTTTCAAATAACAGAGCGTATCCGCCATCAGGCATTTTGGAAACCCGATCGGTTATTTCCGCTATTTCNAGATCAGGATCAACTTCGGTTGTAACTCTCCTAAGTAATCCTTTTGNATCCAAAACTTCGATGAAATGTCGTAAATCCCTATATGCCATTCTTAATTACTCCTTTTATGTCCTATGTGAAGTGCACAAATCCCGCCGGTTAATGGATAAACCTCAATGTCACTTAGCCCAACCCGAGAAAAAATCTCTGCTAACTCCTTTTGGTCTGGGAAATTTGTCAGAGATTCCGGCAGCCAAGCGTATTGCTCATATCTATTGGCGAATAGCTTTCCTAGGAAAGGCAAAATTTTATAGAAGTACAGATAATACAACTTTCTAAACGGTGGCCAATTTGGCTTCGATAATTCCAAGGAAACAACCTTTCCACCCGGTTTAACAACCCGCTTCATTTCCTGAAGAACCCTCTCGATATCCGGAACATTTCTTAGGGCAAAGCCGATTGTCGCATAATTAAAACTGTTATCCGGAAAAGGCAGTTCCATAGCATTTCCGTGTTGCAAGCTAATCTGCTTGTCCAGATTAAGTTCATTAATCTTCCTAGTACCAACAGCCAGCATTTTTTCACTAAAATCAATACCAATAATCTGTCCGCTTTGCGAGCTTTTTGCCAAAGCAATTGTCCAATCGGCAGTACCACATGCTACATCTAAAGCAGTCTCCCCAGGNTTTACTGCCACTTTTTTCATCGTAAAATTCCGCCATGCTTTATGCCTTCTAAAGCTTAATAAAGAATTCATCAAATCATATCTATGTGCAATATTTTCAAAAACGCCGTGAACATATTCCTCTTTCTTTTTTNCCTTTACAAAAGCTGGTTTCTCCACGGAAGTCCCCCCGATTTATTTCTATATTTTTTCTACAGCCNTTAGTAGTTGGCTTCTATTGGAAAACTGATTCAACAAATAGTAAAGCTCACCTTGGATCAGCCGATCCTCCACGCTCTTGATATTCAACAATAAATTATTATAAATNCCCTGAACTAAATCCTCCATCTTTCGTCGCAAATCATATTTATGGAAAAGCTGCCTTCTCTTGAGATAGACTTCAACCTGAGCCTGCTCTTTAATGTCACTTTGTTCCTCAGCACTGCCATAATAATTAAGAAGAAAATATGCTAAGTGATTATTCCTGACCTGACTGGCCTGAAGCTCATCAGATATGGCAAATAATAAAATCGTGTCCTCAATAATATTCTGCCACGTTTCCTTTTGCTGAACAGAATCAATTTTGTCCAAAAATTGCGTGTAAAGNTTGCTCTCCCTAATCTTTAACAAATCAATAATCTGCTCAANGGATTGAAAACCTTCACCATTGTTTTTAGTNTATAATTTCATTTTGACGATATTAATATTACGTAGTCCGGTAGCGAACTTCNTGATCTCCTCGACAGATTTTTCTTTAGATAAGAGGTAATAATATTTACTGCTAAAATAATCCCCTGCCAAAATTGTCAGCTGACGATTCCGAATTCCCTTTTCAGAAAATTCCTTATGGTTAGTTACGCTTTCATGTAAATCCAGCCCCAGCTGAATTAGCCCGGCTGCAACACAATAAAGCTTNCTCAAAACNCTTGGAACAGCAGCATGAGAAAGAAAAATGTTCAATAATTGCAGTTTTACTTCCGAAATGTCAGGTTTTAATACGTGTTTTTCAATAAATAGATTGGACGTCTTCTCCTGAATTTCTGAAGTTATTTCCTCCAATTCTTTTTGAAAGGAGCTATGAGTTATCGTCATCTATACTTCCCCCACATTTTAAGTGAATATCTATACGAAGACAAGTATACCATAATTATTTGCATGGTAACAGGAATTTAAGTTCATCCAGCTTTTAAAAATTTTTGTTCACTCCTGCTTAATCAGGTTACCATAATTTAAACCGAATATTTCTTCCAAAAAGTCCTTATGCTGCATATTATCAGCTATCTCCAAAGTTGGATTATTAANGATATTCTTGCGGTTTGCCGAAACTGCNACAAAAATTTTACTCATATCATCAATAAAAACTCTGATCAGCATTTCTTTGACATTATCAGTCTGCACAAAACCCTTCTGAATTATCTGATACAATTCTTGATAAATTATCTCAGTATCCACCTGACTATCCTTACTTAGTAATAAATCAATTGACAATGCATCATGCTGCCAAGTTACTCTTTTTATTTTCATTTTCGTGGAAAAAGAAGCTANAAAATCCACAATATTGTTCTCGCTGATCATATATTGCTTTTGCTGTTTAAAAACAGGTAAATCTCGGTCTAATTTAAAAAGTTCTAAATAAGGAATAACAGAAATCAATAAGGCAATAATAACTGACAGAGAAATTGCCGCTAACATTCCCTTAGATAAAAATCTGAATCTCAACATAAAACAACACCTCCAATACATTTTACAAAAAAAACAAGCTGGCTATTCCAGCTTGCAGAAAAAATTATTCTTCAGTGTTTATTTTTCCATGAGCAGTAGCTATTTCCGCTTTTCCCCGAATCTTAATTGCCGAGGTATGCTCAGTAAACTGGGCAATCATTACCTCGCCTTTATCAAGCTTCTCTAAATGGTGAAANTTCGTGTCATGGCCACGTGTAAGCCCGATCACATTTACTCCATTCTCCTTCGCCTTAATAACTACATAACCATTTTCTTGCATCCGTAAAACCTCCTTTATATTTTT
>JGI25318J35512_1000537_pt1 | contig 19182 bp, 19 predicted proteins | sample AutmiccommunBRH9_FD_35512 | JGI IMG/M metagenome (IMG submission 35512)
TTTTCATGCCACCACCTTCTACGACATCTTGCGCCATAAAGGGGTGCCGTTGGGCAAGCGTGACTTCATGGGCGTGCCGCGCACACTGGCCTGAGGGCGGGGAATCCCGGAACCGGCTGTATGCCAGACCTTTGTACGGGCAAGGGGGAAAGATCATGCGATTTTTCATTTTCGCAGCATCGCTTTTTGCGGTCAGCCTTTCTGCGCCTGCGCTGGCCGAATTGCCTGGGCCGGTGAAGGACATAATAAATGCCGCGATCGAAAGTGGCGATCCAAAGACCGTGCGCACCGTTATCCACCTTGCGCGGCAGACAAACCCCGGCGATGCGGCAGAGCTTGATGCGCTGCTTGCCGCATATGACGCTGAACAGGCCCGCCTTGCAGCCGAACAGGCGAAACATAAGCAGGAATCGATCCGAAGCGCAGGATTCTTCGAAAATTGGGACGGCAAGGGGGAGCTTGGCGCTTTCCGTAGCGCGGGCAATTCATCCAATACAGGAGGTACAGCGGCGATCTCGCTCAACCGTGAAGGGATAAATTGGGCGCATAAGCTGCGCGGGCGCGCGGACTATCAGCGCAGCAATGGCGTGACCTCGCGCGAACAATATTCATTTGCATATGAGCCCAACTACAACATCTCCGACAGTCTGTTTGTTTTCGGGCTCGCGCAATACGAGCGCGACCGGTTCCAGGGCTTTTCCGCCCGCTACGTAGTGTCAGGCGGCATTGGCTACCGAATTATAGACGAAGCCGACTTGCAGCTATCGGCGAAAGTTGGCCCGGCCTATCGCATCATCGACTTCGTGAATGGCGAGAGCGTAAGCAGGATCGCCGGCTTGGTCGGCGTGGATTTCGACTGGAACATCACTGACCGGCTAAAATTGACCCACGATACAAATGCAGTGGCGGAAACCGGCGGTTCGGCAACGGTCATCGTTGATTCCAGCAACACCAGCGTGAATCTNGTCACCGGCCTCAACGCCAAGATCAGCGACAAAGTTACGACACGNTTTTCCTACGCTATCGAGTATGACAGCAATCCGCCCGAAGGCGCGGTGAAGACCGATACTCTCAGCAGGTTTACGCTGATCTACGATTTTTGACCCTTCGTGGCGAACCAGATCGTGTGGTGCGGCCCCTTGTTGTTGGGGCGCGCGCGGACAGTTTGCACATCGACCAGGAACCCCGCATCCTTGAGCCGACCGGTGAATTTATGGTCGGGCGCAGCTGACCATATCGACAGAACCCCGCCCGGCTTCAGCGCGTCGCGCATGCGGGCGATGCCGGTCCGGGTGTAAAGCCGCTCGTTACCGTCGCGCACGATCCCGTCCGGGCCATTGTCGACGTCGAGCAGGATCGCGTCAAACTTGTCGCAAGTGCCGTCATTGGCGTCATCGACTATCGCGGCCACATCGCATAGCACGACCTCGCCGTGAGGATCGGCAAGGGTGTTGCCGGTGAGATGGGCGAGCGGGCCGTGCGCCCAGTCGATTATCTCCGGCACAACCTCTGCCACTACGATCCGCCCCTTGGGGGGCAGCTTTGCCAGCGCGGCACGATAGGTAAAGCCCATGCCATATCCACCAATCAATATGCGCGGTGCGGGTGCGGTGAGGCGTTCCAGCGTCAATAGGGCCAACTGCTCTTCACTGAACTGCATGCGGGTACCCATCAACTCGTCACGCCCGAGCATGATGATGAAGTCACGCCCGTGGCTGACCAGGGTGAGTGTGTCACCGCCGGGAATCTGCGCTGTTGCAATCGTTTCGCGGGGAAGCATGGGTTTCTCCAAAGCAAAAGGGCCGCGGGCGAACCCGCGACCCCTGCTGTCATCATGCCGAAGGGTCTAGTCCTTCAGGAAGTCAGGGATGTGTGCGGGGCCGTCGCTACCGCGATCGCTGCCACGGTCGCGGCGTCCCCCACGGTCACCACCACGATCGCGGTTGCCACGCGGTCCGCGCCGGTCACCCCGATCTCCACGATCGCCGCGCGGTTCACGCGGTTCGCGCGGTGGGCGGGTGTCTTCCAGCTCTTCGCCGGTTTCCTGGTCAACCACACGCATCGACAGGCGGACCTTGCCGCGGTTGTCGATCTCGAGCACCTTGACCTTTACCGCCTGGCCTTCGGAAACGACATCGGTCGGCTTTTCCACGCGTTCGTTTTTCATTTCGGAAACGTGGACGAGGCCGTCCTTGCCGCCCATGAAGTTCACGAAAGCGCCGAAATCGACGATGTTGACAACCTTGCCGTCGTAGATCTTGCCGACTTCGGCTTCTTCCACGATTCCGGCAATCCACTTGCGGGCGGCCTCGATCTGGCTGAGGTCTGAAGAGGAGATCTTGATCAGGCCTTCATCGTCGATGTCCACCTTGGCGCCGGTTTCGGCCACGATCTCTCGGATTACCTTGCCGCCAGTGCCGATAATGTCGCGGATCTTCGATTTGTCGATCTGCATCGTCTCGATACGCGGGGCATGGGCTGACAGTTCGCTACGGGCCGAACCCAGCGCCTTGGCCATTTCACCCAGGATGTGCGCACGGCCGGCCTTCGCCTGTTCGAGCGCCTTGGTCATGATTTCCTGCGTGATGCCGGCAACCTTGATGTCCATCTGCAAGGAGGTGATGCCAGCTTCGGTGCCAGCCACCTTGAAGTCCATGTCGCCCAGGTGATCTTCGTCACCCAGAATATCGGACAGCACGGTGAACTCGTCACCTTCCAGGATCAGGCCCATCGCGATGCCCGAAACCGGGCGCGTAATCGGAACGCCTGCGTCCATCATGCTGAGACAGCCGCCACACACCGTCGCCATCGAGGACGAGCCATTGCTTTCGGTAATGTCTGACAGAACGCGGATAGTGTAGGGGAAGTCCTCCTTGGAAGGGAGCACCCCGCGCAGCGCCCGCCAGGCAAGCTTTCCGTGCCCAACATCGCGGCGGCTCGGCATGCCGAAACGCCCCACTTCGCCCACCGAATAGGGGGGGAAATTGTAGTGCAGCATAAAGTTCTGATAGGTCAGGCCTTCCAGCCCGTCGATCATCTGCTCGGCATCCTTGGTGCCCAGCGTGGTGGTGCAGATTGCCTGCGTTTCCCCGCGGGTGAACAGCGACGAACCATGCGCGCGCGGCAGGAAGCCGACGATCGCCTCGATCGGGCGAACTTCATCAACCTTGCGTCCGTCGATCCGCTGGCCATCCTTGAGTATGGCGCTACGAACGATCTCCGATTCGAGCTTCTTGACCACCTTACCAGCAGCCATCTGCGTTTGCCCATCGGCATCGGCGAAGGCTTCCTTTGCCTTGGCGCGGGCCGCATTGATCGCTTCGCTGCGGGCAGACTTGTCGGTCAGCTTGTAAGCGGCGGCGATATCTTTGCCGACCAACTTCTTGAGCTGATCCTTGATCGCGGAATTGTCGCTGGTTGCGATTTCCCACGGGTCTTTGGCCGCTTGTTTGGCGAGATCGATAATCGCGCCGACCACCTTGCGGCATTCGGCATGTGCGAACATGACGGCGCCCAGCATGATTTCCTCCGAAAGCTCCTTGGCTTCGGATTCGACCATCATCACGGCCTTGTCAGTGGCGGCAACAACCAGGTCGAGCGCGCTGTCGGCGGCCGCAGCCTGCGCCGGGTTGAGCGTGTACTCGCCGTCTTCATAGCCAACACGGCAAGCGCCGATCGGACCCATGAAAGGTACACCCGAAATGGTCAGTGCGGCCGAGGCAGCGATCATCGCCAGCACATCGGGCTCGGTCTCGCCGTCATAGCTGAGAACCTGACAAATAACGTTGATTTCGTTATAGAAACCTTCGGGGAACAGCGGCCGCAGTGGGCGGTCGGTGAGGCGCGAGATCAGCGTTTCCTTTTCGGTCGCGCCGCGTTCACGCTTGAAGAAGCCGCCGGGGATACGGCCCGCAGCAGAGAATTTTTCCTGATAGTGGACGGTGAGCGGGAAGAAATCCTGCCCTTCCTTGACGCTCTTNGCGGCAGTTACCGCGCAAAGCACTACNGTTTCGCCGTAAGTGGCGAGGACCGCGCCGTCAGCCTGACGGGCAATGCGGCCGGTTTCCAGAGTGAGGGTTTTGCCGCCCCATTCCAGTGATACGGTTTTCGTGTCGAACATTGATTTTCCTTAACGAACCCGCGCGCCATATTGCGTCACGGGGCCTACAATTTCCGGGCAAGCCGTCCCGGTCCGGTGCGGGGCCTGTCGCGGCCCTTGGCCGACTTCGCCTTATTGCGAAGCCTGACCCATTCTCGTCATCCCGGCGAAGGCCGGGATCCATTTTCCACCAGGCGCTGCGGCCCGATGGATCCTGAAACAAGTTCAGGGTGGCGCAAACGCAAACGGCCCGCCGAAGCGGGCCGNGNTCATTGCGTCACTTACGCAGACCCAGTTTCTGGATCAGGGCGTTATAGCGCTCGACNTCTTTCTTCTTGAGATAGGCAAGAAGGGTGCGGCGCTTGTTGACCATCATCAGNAGCCCGCGACGCGAGTGATTGTCCTTGTGATGGCCCTTGAAATGTTCGGTGAGGTTGCGGATGCGCTCTGTGAGGATCGCGACCTGCACTTCCGGACTGCCCGTATCCTTGTTGTCNCGGGCGTTGTCCTTGATAATTTCCTGCTTTTTTTCGGCAGTTACCGACATATGTGTACTCTCTTACTCTGCGACATCTGGAAGATTGAAACCCCTCACGACTTTCGCCGTGCCACCGATGATTTCCATCAACGCCACCGGGGTTTGTCCCAGCTTTGCGAAATAGAGCCCGTCGGTTTGGGGCAGCCCGGAAATAACCCGGCCCTGGCGGGCCGCCTGCGCACTTTCCGGATCGAGTTGAAGAGCCGGGATGTCGTCCAGCCCCGCTTCGAGCGGCAGGAGTAGGTCTTGAAGAGGCGCGCCCTTACCGATTTCCTCGAGTTTGTCCAGTGAAATCGCCTGATTCTCGTGGAACGGGCCAGCCTTAATTCGCCTTAAATAGGTGACGTGGCCGACCGTGCCAAGGGCATGCGCAATATCGCGCGCCAGGCTGCGGATATAGGTGCCCTTCGAAACATGCGCGACCAGCGTCACGCTGTCGGCCCGCTCGAGCGGCGGACCAGGGTCGAAGGGATCGGGGCGGCCAGTAGTCGTCTGAAAAGTTGAACGCAGCTGCTGATCAATGCGTTCGCCCGCGAAAACCAGCGAGTGGATCTTCACCGCCCGCATTTTCATATTCACTTTTTCACCAGCCCGCGCCAGATCATATGCCCGGCGCCCATCGACCTTGAGTGCGGAGTAGGCAGGCGGCGCCTGTTCGATATCGCCGGTGAAATGTTCCAGCACCGCCGCAATTGCCGCCATTGGCGGGCGGCGGTCGGAAGTTGCGACAACCGCGCCCTCGGTATCGAGCGTATCGGTTTCTTCGCCGAATGCGATGGTGAATTCATAGATCTTGCTCGCATCGAGCATCCGCCCGGCAAGCTTGGTCGCCTCGCCCAGCGCGATCGGCAGCACACCTTCGGCCAGCGGATCGAGCGTGCCGCCATGACCAACCTTGGTCCTGGAATAACCGCCCTGGCGCAGCACCCGCTTGACCGCACTGACCGCCTGGGTCGAGCCGAGCCCGCGCGGCTTGTCGAGGATCAGCCAGCCATGCGGGATCACTGGTCAGCAACCGCGCTTGCCAGCCCAAGGTATTTGTCTAGCGTCCAGTTGATCGGCGGTCCGATCGTGTTTTCGAGCACGCCCAATTGCGGGGCAAACCAGGTCATCGCAATCAATCCGAAGAACAGCAGCATCCCGTAAGGCCGCAATTGTCGATAACTGCGGGCGAGGGCGGGCGGTAGCAGCCCCTCGACAATGTGCGAACCGTCAAAGGGCGGGATAGGCAACAGGTTGAACACGCCCAGGAAGACGTTGATCAGGATGAAGAAAAACAGGCCCGTCGACAGGTAATGGTTTACGCCATCCGGCCCCGTCAGCATCGGCATACTGCCATCGCCAGCCAGCAATTGCGCCCCATCGGGCATGCTGAGCCCCAGTGCGATTGCGCCCAGCGCCGCCAGCACGAAATTTGTCGCCGGGCCGGCAGCGGCCACTGCCATCATGCCGTAACGCGGATTGTCGAGCCGGTCCTGCCGTACCGGTACGGGTTTTGCCCAGCCGAACACCGGCGCACCCGCCAAGGCCAGCATGCCGGGCACCAGCAAAGTTCCCACCGGGTCAACATGGCGGATCGGATTGAGGCTCAGCCGCCGTTGGTCGTGCGCGGTGGTATCCCCCAGCAACAAGGCAGAATAGCCATGCGCCACTTCGTGAAATACGATGGCAATGATCAGGCAGGGGATCAGGATTGCCGCCAGCAGAATGGTGTCAGTCATTGAGGGTAGGTAGTGCCGTCGCGCGGCTTATGCCAGCGCCTGGCTGAAATGCTTGCGGCATAAAGCCACATAGCGGTCATTGCCGCCAATCTCGGTCTGCTGGCCCTGCTTCACTGCCTTGCCATCGGCATCGACCCGCAGGTTCATCGTCGCCTTGCGCCCGCAATGGCAGATCGCCTTCAGCTCGACAAAGGAATCGGCGATTCCCAGCAACGCTGCCGAACCGGGAAACAGCTTTCCCTGGAAATCCGTGCGCAGGCCATAGCACACCACGGGAGTGCCGGTGTCATCGGCCAGCCGCGCGCATTGCCACACCTGTTCCTCGGTCAAGAATTGCGCTTCGTCGATCAACACGCAGTCAACCCGGCCTTGCGAATGCTCTTGCAGCACGAATTCGAGAATATCGGTTTCGGCGGTGAAACGATGCGCATCGCTGGAAAGGCCGATCCGGCTGCTGATCGCGCCAAAGCCCGGCCTGTCGTCAATCGCGGCGGTCCACAGCGAAACCCGCATGCCCCGTTCGCCATAGTTGAACGCTGCCTGGAGCAAGGTTGAGCTCTTCCCCGCGTTCATGCTGGCGTAGTAGAAATAGAGCTTGGCCATGTCAGGCTGATAGGCGAGCGGCGGGAACCGCACCAGCCATGGCAGCGTTCAATTCACAGGGAAACAAGGATGGCGGAAACGCTGGGTGTCACGGTGCGATGCACAGCCTGGCGCATGGCGATTGCAAGCAGCCCTTCACAAGAGGTATAATGCTCTGATGACGGTAGCCCGCAACTTGCTGACCTTGTTGGCAGCAATCCTGATTGGTGCAGCGACACCGGGGGGCGAATTTTACACTGTTGATACGGCTGCCAGCAAGCTTTCGGCCAAGGTCGGCTTCTTGGGCATTGGCAGCAAGCACGCCGGTTTTCCTTCGGTTTCGGGCACGGTCCGGCTCGATCGCGCAAGGCCGCAGGATATCGCTCTCGATGTGTCGATCGATGCGCGTGCGCTGACCGCTGGCGATGAATTGACTTTGAAGCGCCTCAAGGGCGAGAAATTCTTCTGGGTCGAGAAATATCCGACCGTTCGCTTTATCGGCCGGGAGATGGCGCTTGATACGCCCGTGTCCGGCAAGGTGACAGGTGATCTGACTGCGCGCGGCGTTACACGGCAGGTCACCTTGGCTGTAAGCTTTGACCGGCCGCCGGGTGAACTGAAGCCGGGGGATCCGGTTACACTGACGGGCGAAACCCGCATCAATCGCTATGCGTTCGGCATGACCTCCTATCGCCTGATCGTGGGCAAATGGGTCAATATCCAGCTCAGGGCTCGAATGGTGCCGCAACCGGCCGCCTAGAGCGCCAATGCGCGATATCAGTGGGTGAGGGCGCGGCGCATGCGGTAACGCCCGCCATCGAATTGCTCGAACAGCTGCGCGATGTGCGGGTGATCTATTGGCTCTCCTGACGGGTCGGCGAGCAGATTCTGCTGGCTGACATAGGCGACGTAGGAACTATCATCGTTCTCGGCCAGCAGGTGATAAAAGGGCTGGTTTCGGCCAGGGCGGATTTCCTTCGGGATCGCCTCGTACCATTCCTCGCTATTGGCGAAGACCGGATCGATATCGAAGATCACGCCGCGGAAATCGAACATCCTGTGGCGCACGATATCGCCGATCCCGAAGCGGGCCTTGACGTGGCGCGGCGCCTCGATTGTGCGGCCCGCCTGGCTGGAAAAGAACACAGCACGTTCCATGGTGGGGCAGGATATGGGCTTTCGCAGTTGCGAAACAAGATGTGTGCTGTGCGAAGTCCCCAGTTTCGGCGCGATTTGGGGCTTGGCAAGGCGCAGGGCTTGGGCTAACCGCGGCGCTCGCTTCGACCGGGGCCACTGGCCCGACAAGCGCACCCTGAATGCGGAGAGGTGGCAGAGAGGTCGAATGCGCCGCACTCGAAATGCGGTATAGGGGAAACCCTATCGTGGGTTCGAATCCCACCCTCTCCGCCACTTTGGAACAAAGCTGGGCACTGTGCCCGGCGATGTTCCCGAACCGCCTGAAGCAAGCGTCCGCAGCAGGTCTGACTTCGATCCCATGATGCGGACCTCGCCGTCGCTGACTTCGACCCGCTGCGCCAACGCACGGAGATGGTCGCGGCGATAACCCCCACCGGGCAAACGGATTCGCTGACGAGCGGTCTGCGCGAACTTCGCAAGCATCGGCGCGGTGATCGCCTTTTGACCTGCGCTTTCCAGCATTGCTGATGCGCGGTCGGCATCGGCGCGCGACTGGTCGCGAATGGCCTTGAGACTGGCGATCCGCTCTTTGAGGTCTGGATCATCGAGGTCAGCAACACCGCTTTCGATGGCATCGTAGAGCCGCTTGAGCCGTAGCTCGGTTTCCGTGGCGCGCTTGTTCAACTCAGCGATGTGCTCGCGTCGGCGCTCTGTGCGCTCCTGCCGCCTGTCGAGAACGGCCGCCAGCACCTGCTCCAGCCTTGCTGGGTCAAGCAAACGCCCCTCCAGATGCTTTGCTACCAGCGTGTCGAGCTTCTCCATCGGCACGGTCATGCCGCTGCATGCGGTCGGCCCCTGCCTAGCCTTGGTCGAGCAGGTGTAGTAGCGATAGCGACCACCCTTGCCGGTGCGGATGGTCATGGCTCCGCCGCACTTGGCACAATGGATCAGACCGGTCAGCAGCGTGGGACCGCCGACAACCTGCGGCGGTGTCACCTTGGGGTTGCGCGCCTTCATGCGCGCCTGCACGGCGTCGAACGTCGCCTGATCGATGATTGGCGGCACCGCCACCGGGATAACTTCGTCTGCGGGCTTAAGCGCCTTCGACTTGCTCCGCTTGTTGAACTCGTGCCTTCCGATGTAGGTCTGGCGGGTCAGCATGCGGTGAACGGTGCCGATTCCCCAGCGCCCGCCGTCACGCGTGAAGATGCGGCGTTCGTTGAGGTATTTGGTGATGGCCTTGACGCCCATGGGGCCGGAAGTGCCGTCTCCCGCGAGCGCCAGCCGAAACGCCAGCCGTACCGTCTCGGCGTGCAGCGGGTCGATCTCCAGCTTCTTCTTGATCTTGGCCCCGCGCTGCTCGGCGGCGACAACGCGGTAGCCGATCGGCGGCAGTGAGCCGTTCCAGAACCCCTGCCGCGCATTCTCCTTCAAGGCGCGAAGAACGTGTTTGGCGTTTTCCTTGGACTGGTACTCGTCGAACAGCGCCATGATCTGGCGCATCATGACGTGCATCGGATCGTCGCCCATCTCCTGGGTGATCGATACGAGGCGGATGCCGTTCTTCGCCAGCTTGCGGACATAGAACTCAAGCTCGAAGTGGTCGCGGAAGAACCGGCTGAACGAATGGACCACCACGACCTCGAACGGGGCGGGTTTTGCTGTGCCTGCCTCGATCAGCTTCTGGAACTCAGGGCGGCGATCGTTTGTGGCGGACGCGCCTGCGTCCACGAATGTCTCCACCAGCTGGTAGCCGCGCGCAGCGCAATAGGCTTCCCCTTGCTTGCGCTGATCGGGGATCGATACGTCGTGCTCGGCCTGCCGCGCGGTGGAAACGCGCAGATACAGGGCGGCGCGCAGCGGAACGGAGCTGGAGGCAGCGTCGGTCATGCTGCGCTCCCCAAGGCGCGCTGCACCGCGTCAGGGTCACGGTCGATGACGAGAAGATAGGCGCGCGTCGGGCCCTCAGGCACGCGCTGCTTTTGCTCCCAATGCCGGAGCGTCTTGACCGAGAAGCCGAAGCGCCCAGCGAACTCCGGCTGCGTCATGCCAAGCTTGGCGCGGATTGCTTTCACATCAATCTCCTGCGGAATGTACACGCCAAAGGAGCTATCCTTCAGCATGCCCTCAACGTCAGTGACCTCTCCAGCCATCGTGTGCTCCTTGTCGGCCATGATGCGCCACGCCGCTGCCGTTACGTAGGGCGTGTTTTTGAAGGTCGCACGGCAACGACTTCGTGTAATCCAGCATGCTCCGTTGAGGTACTCAATGCAAGAGTTCCTCAAGCGAAAGACGGAATTCTGAGCGGTCAGACCGGGCCGAGAAGCTCATCGAAGACATCGCCAAACCATGCCTCGAACACCGCTACCTCTGCATCGGTGACTGAAATCTGTGCTGGCCAATCGTCGCTGACGCTCCACCGCTCTAAATCGTGCTTGGGCGGACGACCCCGGAACGGCCATGGCTCGCCGAGCAGTTGTTCGAGCTGCTTGGACGCGGTGGGTTCATGATGACGCGGCTTGCGGGGCATCGCACCAGAATCGGCGATGCCAGGCGACAGCGGAACCACGCATGTCTTCGCTGGACTTCGCTTCGTATCAGCGCGCGCAAATAGGGGCTATGGTCGGGCCAAGGCGGACAACGGCGATAGAAGCGTAGCGCTCGCTCCGCTTTCCTGTCCGTTCTTTGGTTCGGTGCGGATGCGTTCTTCCGTCCCGGCGCACGATTCGATCCCGGCGGATGGGCGGCGGCGGTCAAGACCGGCGCTCACAGCGCCGCCCGCAGGGCTTGGTCTTGAGGGGCGGCGCGCATTTGCCGATGCTGGTCGCTTGCGGGAGGCCTGCTGGGGCGACGTGTCGTGTTTCTGCTACCATCCCCAGTTCTTGGTATTGACGTCACTCGAAACCGCGCAGCGGCCCACATACGGAACCGCTGATGCGTCCTGTTTGGCGTCATCGGTGCGGATGATGATCGCCGGAGAGGTGCAAGTTGCTCAACAGCTTGCTAGACTGGTCGGACGATGCGTACCGACCTTGATCATCTGCCCCCGCAAAAGCAGCGCGAGCTGGAGCGCGTGGTGCAGCTGATCTTCGAGGAGTTCGACGACGCCTTCGCGCTGGCCAAACACGAGTGGAAGAAGGCCGGACGCATCCTCAAGGTGATCCTCTACGGGAGCTATGCCCGCGGCACCTGGGTCGATGAGCCGCATACCGCCAAGGGCTATCAGTCGGACTTCGATCTGTTGATCATCGTCAGCGACAAGCGGCTGGCAGACAGGGTGAAGTACTGGGCCAAGCTCGATGAGCGGCTGATGCGTGAGTACGGAGTGACCGGCACACTGCGCACGCCGGTCAACTTTATCGTCCACACTCTGCAGGAGGTGAACGACGGGCTCGCCCATGGGCGGTATTTCTTCATGGACGTGAAGGCCGAAGGGATCGCGGTCTACCAGTCCGATGACACCGAGCTGCACACGCCCAAGCCGAAGACGCCGACGCAGGCTCTGAAGATGGCGCAGGAGTACTTTGTGGAATGGATGACGGCGGCCCAAGGTCGAGCGAAGCTTGCAAGGTATGCCGTCGATGAGGGCATGAACAAGCACGCAGCATTTGAATACCATCAGGCTACCGAAGGCCTCTATCACTGCGTGCTACTAGTGATGACCTTCTACACCCCTCATGTTCATAATCTCGCGTTTCTGCGCACACAGGCTGAGCGGATCGATCCGCGCCTCACTTATGTCTGGCCGCGCGAACTGAAGAAGGATCGCGCGCGGTTCGAGAAGCTCAAGGACGCTTACGTCAAGGCGCGCTACTCGAAGCACTACCGCGTGACGAAGGATGAGCTTGAGTGGCTCGGCTCTCAGGTCGAGGAACTTGGCCGCGTCGTGCACGAGGTGTGCTCGGAGCGCATTGAGAAGCTCAAAGCCGAAGCGAAGGCGAGGCCTGACAAGGTTCATTGACCGCGAAGAAGACGCAAGTCCGCTTTCATGGTTTCATAGTAACAAGCCGTGATCCTGGGATCGACCCTATGTTGGGGGGGGTAGGAGATCGCTGCCAATGCGATTTACAGCGGGCCCTAACCCAAACGAGCTGACGAGTGCCGCCGCTCCCCAAAATGACTACCTTTCGAGCTTGGCCTCAAGGGCTTCGTCAAAGAGACGAAATGTTTCCTGAACCTGATCAAGGTCCCCCGGCAGAGGAAATTGATCAGGATGTTCGTAACGCAACCAGTGAGAAAGATATGGCTGCTGCATAATTTCGGCTAGGTTGCGAACGGCGGCCATGTCATGCTCGAAACCTCCTCTCTCTACGCGATCTACCGCATCGAGGAGATTGTGGCCCAACCGCTTGAGGTCATTCGGAGAAATTTCTGCTTCAACCGAACAGACTGCCGCTTTGAGCATGAGTTCAAGTCCGAGGCCCAATAGATAATGAGTGGACAAGGAGAAGATGCCGTTGAAGGCGAAGTGTTCCGGATCTTCTAGACCATGCTCTTCAGCGTATCGAATTGCTGCCTGATACAACTGAAAGGCAGAAAGTGCGTGGGACCTGCCTACCTGATAGAGTTGTTGTGCAAGTTCTTTGCTCATTTTATCAGCTTACATCGTTTTTGGAGCTCATCAAAACCCCCACCAGCGGTAAAATGACGCAATCTGCGGCGACCCTGAAAGCGGACCGGCAGCTAAAGCGCCGCATGCGCCAAAATCTGTCCTTATGAAAACGACCCCGAAGCGGTCATAATGCTCGTAATCAGAACTTGCGCAAACGCTAGGGTCAATGAGAGACAGGAACGCGAAAGAGCCGGCACGAAGTCCACCGACCTTGGCACGGGACTTGTCCGAGGGCACTTCGATGTTTCGCATGTCACGGAGAGCAGTATGCGGGTCAAGGATAGCGCAATCGATACAGACCGGGAGCCATTTTCGCCACGTATAGAGAATATCATGGGTCTTGCGATGCTCGGTGGGGCTCTTGTCCTTTTCCCTTCCCCAGGAGTTTGGAATGAGGAGGTATATATTGTCGCGAGGTCGACGGCTTTCCCGCTGGCACTTACATGCGGCTTTTGGGCACTAAGATGTCGGAAAATTCAATGGGTAATTTTCGCTTTCCTTGGAATTTTGAGCTTCAATCCAATTTCACCAATTTTGGGAAATGAAAGCTGGGATGCCTTCGGAGGTTTTTTCTCTATCGGATTTGGAATTCTTGCGCTTCATCTGATAAATTCAGAAACGTCAAAATTTTCTTCTTCCCTCTTTGGTTCGGTTGGTGCAGTTTTGATATGCCTAACTGTATATGTAAATTATAATATGCCACGCGGGGCAAAATACTACACTGGTGAAATTGTTTGCATGAATGATGGACGGGGACCTTGTGGGGAGGAAATGCGGGAAGATTTGTCAGAGCTTGACATCCCACTTTGGGCTAAATTCTTGCGCCAAAACTTGATGTGGACATTATTATTCTTTACTTTCTCGACATCCTTGCTCCATTCGAACGGGAAACGGAATAGCCTACCCGACGACAAACAATCACACGGGTAGAAGGTCCCAACCTATGAGGGTCAGACGGTCAGGTTTCCACCCAATCTCTGGCCAAATGCGGGGTCGATGCACGACCCAAAAGCGGGATGGCAACTTCACCCACCGGCTCCCCGCACCCCCCATCAGAACCCCAGTCCCCGGTTGCGGCTCCGCGCAAGCGTCCAGTCGACGCCGCCGCCAGACATCGCGATGCCGTCAATTTTTTGGCCAAACCGTTTTCCCAGTGCATCGTTCCAAGGCACGAGCTGGAACCCGAGACCGTTGTCGATCATGGCGTACCGCCCGCTGGCAAGTTGAGCCTGACCGACAAGCTTGCCAGAGACCCGGTCACCGGTTTCGGTCGGCTGCCAGGTGAGCCCACGCTCGGCGGCGAACTTCCTGCCCGCGCGATCGACCTCGGCCTTCTCCAGCTGCGCGATCAAGTCGCTGGGGGCACGGAATGTCCCGCCGCCAAGATCCCGAACATAGCCCATGTCGGTAAGTGCCTGTTTGCGTGCTTCCCATGCGTTGCGGACATCGCCGCTGAACCCTGTCCGTGGCATGGTCTCGCGTCCGCCTTCGAGCATGGTCCGGTCGAGCCAGGTTGCGCCTTCATGACGCACCTGCCGGTCGAGGGACAGGTGGGACAGTTCATCTATGCGCGGGCCTTCCCCGAACCGCTGGCGGTCATAGGCAAGGCCGCGTTTGGGCAGGTCAGCTGGTACGCTCCAGCGATCGGCATCGATGCGCTCGACGATCCCGGCCCGGCGCAGGGCTTCAAGCCTGCGGACGTACGACTGAACGTGCCGCTCGTGGTCGATGCGGGGCATGGTCTCGCGCACGGATTTTAGATGAGCAGATGGCTGATAAATTCCATTCGCGTTGGTCTGCTGGCGGATGTTCTCATCTGCGGTGCGCGGCATGCTGGGCGGCGGATTGATCGCCACGATGCTGCCACGGCTGATATCCTCCGCCTTGGATGCCGGGACCTCAAGGTAATGAATACGCCCGTCCATCCCGTCGATGGTAAGCCCCATGCGCTCGCCCAGCTCGTCGCTGCCCAGTGCCTTGGCAACGACGCGCCCGACGATCCGTTCGGGCGGCGCGGTCTGGTGGATGGTGTAGCCTGCAAGGGCTCGCTGATCGGCCAGTCCCTCGCGGTCCAGCGCCTGATGCATCGTTTTGATGATGTCGCCGCGCGTGCCCATCTCGCGCAGCGTTTGCTCAGCTCGGGGTGAGATGGTCCACACACCCGGCGTGTGCTCGGTCGCAAGGCCCATCCGCTCCAGCCTGCGGGCACGGTCGATAAGCAGTGCCCGGTTCTGGCGCATGGTGAGGGCCATGTCCTTGTTGGGGCGAAGATCGGCAAACTCGCTGCCTGCGTCCTGTTCGGCAATCAGCATCCGGTCGAGCCGGGTGAACCGTTCGGCGTCCACCTCGCGTTCAAGCTGGCGGCTGACCTCCTGCTCGGTCTGGCGGCCCAGCTCCAGCGTGACGATCTCGCTTGCCCGTTCGCGGATGCCGTGGGCGATATAGTCTCCCGCAATGTCGAGCCGCTTGCCATCATCGGTGATGCCGCGCACCAGAATATGGGTGTGGGGGTGACCGGTGTTGTGGTGATCGACCGCGATCCAGTCGAGCTTCGTGCCAAGGTCAGCTTCCATCTGCGCCATCAGGTCTCGCGTCGTTTGACGAAGGTCCGATAACTCGACACCGTCCTCCGCCGACACGATGAAGCGGAACTGGTGGCGATCCTCGCGGCCCCGGTCGAGAAAGGCTGAACCATCCGCCACATCATGGTCGGCAGAATAGACCTGACCTTTCTCGCCGTCGCGGGTGACGCCGTCGCGCTCCAGATAGCGCAGATGCGCGTCCACTGCCTTGGCACTCGCAAATTGCCGACCACGCGTGCCACCACGCTGCGGGTTGAGCTTCACGATCCGTGCCTTCACCGCCACGCGGCGCGCGCGGGTGCGAACCCCGCTCGCATCTCGGCTCCACCCGTTACGGCCCTTAATTCCGGCAGCAACCTTTGCGCCCCGGCCTCGGGCATTGCACCTGCCGCTTGCCTTCCTCGTCCCGGACAACTGGTTAGGGTTGCCGCCCGCCCGGCGGATCGCCAGACTGACCTGCGCCGTGAAGCTCTTGGGCCGATGGCGCACGGGGCGCGGGCGGGCCACCCGTGCCACGCCTGCACCACGGTCCCGGACCCTGCCGGGACGGAGACGAAAGCTGTCGTCATCACTTGTCATGACACGACGATTGGGAGTCGGAATCAGCCGCGCAAGACCGTAAGTCGGGGCGTAGCAGCGTAGCGTGCAACGGCTTGCCAGCGGCGGCAAACGGCGGATTGCCAGAAGCCGCCCGATGCGAGCGCCACCCCTTCTTGCGTTGATAAGAAACAGAAAATCGGCATGAGCGCCATCCGGGCAGCTCGCCAAAGGGGCCGCAAAGTGCCCAAAAACAATGTGCAGACAGACACTTAGGGGCAGCGCCCCGCCAGCGAGGAATCTCGCTTTATCTTGCCGTCATCTTTTCTCTTCTGATCAGGTACTTGCGGACATTTCAACCTGTCGCAAAACCTGTCGACGCCGCGTTCATTGGGACTGCGATCTCACAGTATTGCGTCTGCATTTGATGGTCCAGGACATTGCCTGCAAGGTGCAGCCGATCGGCAACGCTGCTGTCGCAGAATGCGCTGAATGTTTGCGCCAAGATTGCACCAATCCTGCCGCAATGCCACGCGCCAACTGATGAGCGATGACCTCTCCCAGCGCATTCTCGCCGCACTTGTCGGCGCGCCTGACTGGCTGCGTCGTGACCTGTCGAGCAAGGACGACGCGAACCGTCAGCGTGCAGAGGAAGCGCTCTCAGCCATGATAGCCAGCGCGCTCAGCGAGCACGCTTACAGCTGAATTTACTGCGCGATGTCAGCTTTCGCGTGGCTGAGCTTGCGCGCTTTTCGCCCGAAAGTGGGTGGAAACCGGTCACACCAAAAAATTGCGCTTGCAGAAGAATGCCTATTTCCTGAAAGCAATCGCGATGTTCGACCGCGCTGCCCGTGTTTTGGTTCGCTTGCTTGCGGCTGTGTTGCTGAGTGCGATCAGCATGCACGCCGCCGCGCCAGCGAAGTCGCCTGAGCAAAGTCGGGGCTCTGCATTCAGCGCTGCCACAGTCGACGTTGCTGTTCTGGGCAGCCTGCGTCAAGTCGAGAAGGCAGTGCACCCGCAACCGATGCCCGCCGGCCCACCATTTGATTGCATCGGTGACATCACCCTTCTTGCGATCACAGACAAGCCAGACCTTTTCAGACCGTTTCCATGGTCACACGCGCCCCCTCCGGAACCGATCCGGACCCGTCCGGCCCAGCCACGTGCACCCCCGTCACATTGCGTCTGATATCGTCGCTTTCCATTCGAAAGCGCAGAGCCCAATTTGACGAGGAATTTCCTCATGGAAGACAACAATAGACGTGCGGCGCTTGAACAGCGCCGAGACCGTATCGTTACCTTACTCGCAAAGTATCCAGGTCTCGACGATGATGAGCTTGCCGATCTGCTGCACTGGTTCAAAAAAGAAGCATCAGCGCTCGATGTCGGGCTCATCTCGAGCGATCCGAACCTGAGGGCCCCATATGAAGGCCTCAAGAAAGATCATCTCGACAGATTGAACGGCGCTGATCTGTTTTGGATGGTGATGCTCATCGGAGGAGTCTTCGTGGCTCTTGCACTGCTGATCTGGTCATCTCAGTGAGTAAGTTCCGGGGTACGCTGCTGCGTGTCCCGGAACAGTTCACAGGCAAGTGTCGATGCTCCATTCCTATCGATCCGGCTTTCCATCGATGCAAATCGTCTCACCGGGCTCGATCCGAGTGTTCGGCGTGATCCCTTCAAGGTAGATCAGTGTTTCGGCTTCCTGTTGCGTCATCCCCATGGCGGTCGTGTGAGCCATCAGCTCGGAGACCGAGAAGGACGTCTGTGTCGAAGTGCCTGTGATGGTGAAACCGGAGCAGGCTTCACCACCCGCGTCGCAGCCCGAGAAAAGAACAAGAGTCGCCAAAACAGGGATAAACTTATGTATCATCCCGATGATGTAGCACACGGATCGACCGCATTCGACCCACGGCGCTTCTTTGCAATCTGCCGTAAGCATGGCTGACAACCTGAAAAAAGCTGATAATCGCCACTTATGGGGAACTTAAACACGGAATCCGCGCTGCTGCTAGTCGGCATTTTGCTGCTCACGACTGTGCTTGCCGGAAGCCTGTCGAGCCGCTTCGGGCTGCCTGCGCTAATCGGCTTTCTCGGGCTCGGGATGCTGGCCGGGATCGATGGACCAGGGGGCATTGCGTTCAGCAATTTCTCTTTTGCCCAGTCGGTCGGCACGGTGTCATTGATCTTCATCCTGTTCTCCGGCGGGATGGACACTGCGTGGTCGGACGTTCGGCGGGTTGCCGCCCCGGCGCTGATGCTTGCCACAATCGGCGTATTTGTGAGTGCTGGGATCGTAGCGGGCGCGGCGATACTGCTGATCGACGCCTCGCTTTTCGAAGCTGCGCTTCTCGGCGCCATCATCGCCTCGACCGATGCGGCTGCGGTGTTTGCTATCCTGCGATCGACCGGCCTCGACCTTCACGGCGACGTTCCTGCGCTGATCGAGGTTGAATCGGGGTCGAATGATCCGATGGCGATTTTCCTGGTCGGCGCGGTGCTCCTTTTCATCGCTACGCCTGACGCCAGCCCGCTGGCTCTGGTGCCTGAGTTCGTGGTGCAAATGGTGATGGGCGCGGTGGTCGGCCTCGCAATTGGATTCGGGATGCCATGGCTTCTGAAGCGCGGTGGATACCGGCAAGGCGGACTGGCCTTCGTAATCTCGATCGCGACCGCATTGATTGCATTCGGCGCCGCTCATGTGCTGGCAGGCAATGGCTTTTTGGCAGCCTATATCGCCGGTCTGGTCGCGGGCAATCGCAACTACGCCGCCAAGCGCACCATCTCGACCTTTCAGGACGGCATGGCGTGGCTGGCACAGGTGGCGATGTTCCTGACACTTGGCTTGCTAGTGACGCCATCGGAGCTTGGCCCGGCGATCGGCCCCGGCTTTGTGATTACGGCGATCCTCATGTTCGTCGCCCGTCCGATCAGCGTTTTTCTGTGCCTCGCCCCTTTCCGGCAGTTCGGGTGGCGTTCCAAGCTGTTCGTATCCTGGGCGGGCCTGCGCGGTGCGGTGCCGATCGTGCTGGCGACTTTCCCGATCGTTGCCGGGGTGGAAGGCGCCTTCGCCATCTTCAATATCGTGTTCTTCGTGGTGCTGCTGTCGAGCGTGATACAGGGGCCGACTATAAACTGGGCGGCGCGCAAGCTGCGGATCGGCGAGCATGACGAGCGGGTGGCGGTGCGTGAAGCCGAAAGGTCAGTTGTCGCAAGGGTCTGATCTGCCAAGCGCGAGCTTGACGCCTGCGCCATGCTCGCATCTATTCAGCCAATGCCGCATCATACCCCGCTGATTGCCACGATTGTTGCCGCTCTGGTGGTTGCCTTCGTCATGGGCGCGCTGGCGCACCGACTCCGCGTGTCACCTGTGG
>JGI25318J35512_1000575_pt1 | contig 17931 bp, 16 predicted proteins | sample AutmiccommunBRH9_FD_35512 | JGI IMG/M metagenome (IMG submission 35512)
GGACGCACAGCTATGCAATGAATTGCCGGGCGAACCGCATGACGTGGCGCTTGACGCCGTTGTCACTCCAACACGGATTTACGGCCCTTTCTGATGCGCGANAAACCTACCTGGCGAATACCAATCGGCATTCTCGGCCTGCTGGCGGGNCTGACCGTCTATAGCATTGTCATTGCCCGCTATGCNCCNGGCCTNATCGGGGCATGGCCGATCTGGCTCCAGACATTGGCCTATGTCATTCTGGGCGTTGTCTGGCTGCTTCCACTCAAACGCTTCCTTATCTGGATGGAGACAGGGCGCTGGGGTTGAGCTAGCCTAGCGTCCAAAGGGGAGGTTGCCTTTATGAAGCGACTGATTGGTTGGGTGGCGCTGGCTCTTGTTCTTGCGGCCGGAGCGGTCTGGATGTTCGGCCAGCGCTGGATCGGTGAACGCGTATTCAATGCCGCTGTCGAGCGGCAAGCTGGCGTTGATCGCTCTGCCGAACTTCCTGATGGATTGCATGTCTATCTCTGCGGCAGCGGATCGCCCATGCCCGACGCCGACCGTGCCGGGCCGTGCCTCGCCGTGCTTGCCGGGCGGCAGGGGTTCATTTTCGACGCAGGATCGGGGGCGATCCGCAAGCTTGGCGCAATGGGTTTCCCGATGGGCCGGCTCGAGGCAACCTTCCTGACCCATCTTCATTCCGATCATCTCGACGGGCTTGGGGAACTGATGTTGCAAGCGTGGATGGCGGGGGGCCGCGATACACCGCTGCCGATCTATGGCCCCAACGGGACTGACCGCGTTGTTTCAGGGTTCATGCAAGCCTATGAAATTGATCGTGGTTATCGCATCGCGCACCACGGGCCGGGCGTTGCACGCCCCGGCGGTTTCGGCGGCGAAGCCCGCATCATCAGGAGCGGGTTGGTTTTCGAAGATGACGGGTTGGCTATCCGCGCCATGAAAGTCGATCACGCGCCGGTCGACAATGCCCTGGCCTTTCGGATCAATTACAAGGGGCGAGTCATCGTTATCAGCGGAGACACCGGCTTTTCTCAAGGGCTCGCGCGTTTTTCAGAAGGCGCCGACGTAATCTTCCATGAAGCGCTAAACCCAGANATGATCGGCAAGCTGGGGCAGACNCTGGCCGCGCGGGGGAATGCAGATGCNGCAAAGATCATGGCCGACATTCCAGACTATCATGCCACCCCGCAAGAAGCGGCGCGCGTGGCGCAGATGGCAGGGGCGAAGATGCTGGTGCTCTATCACCTCGTCCCCGCTCCGCCTACGCGGCTGATTGAGCCGGCGTTCCTGGGGGACGCAGCCGATTTGTTTGACGGCCCGCTGCATCTGGCAAGGGACGGAATGCTGGTTAGCCTGCCGGCAAAAAGCCAGGCGATCGACCTGGACCAACTGCTTTAGAAAAAAATCCCAAGTGGCGCGAGTGACGGGACTTGAACCCGCGACCTTCGGCGTGACAGGCCGACACTCTAACCAACTGAGCTACACCCGCGCATTACGGCGGCAGCGCCTCTTGGGAGACGCGCCAATAAGGCCGGGCACAGATGCTGTCAACGGCCCTCGGCGNGAAAAAANGAACTTTATTCGCTTAGCAGCAGAACCGGCGTTTCGATGAGCTTTTTGATCTCCTGGATGAANCTNGCCGCGTCNTAACCGTCGACCACGCGGTGGTCGCAGCTGATCGAGATATTCATCAATTTGCGTTTCTCGATCCGCTCGCCGCCCATGCCATCCGGCACGAACATCGGGCGCTCGATGATCCGGTTCGGACCCAGAATTGCCACCTCCGGCCGGTTTATCACCGGCGTGTGCGCCACTCCCCCAAGCGGGCCGAGTGAAGTCAGCGTCAGCGTTGAACCCGAAAGCTCCTCGGACTTGGCTGAACCATTGCGCGCGGCCTGAGCCAACCGCCCGATTTCGTTCGCAAGCTGCCACAGATTGCGACTTTGCGCATCGCGGATCACCGGCACCATAAGCCCGTTGTCAGTCTGCGTCGCCATGCCCAGGTGCACTGCGCCGTGGCGGGTCACCACACCAGCTTCGTCGTCATAGCGGGCATTGATCATCGGGAAACGCGGAATCACCCGGCAAATCGCGCTAACCAACAGCGGCAACATGGTAAGCTTCGGCTTGCTGCCGCGATTGGCGTTGAGATCAGCGCGCATGCGCTCAAGCTCGGTGACATCGCATTCCTCGACATAGGAGAAATGCGGAATGTGACGCTTCGAGGCAGCCATGTTCTGGGCAATGCGTTTCCGCAGACCAATCACCTTGATCGATTCGTCCGGCCCTGCGCGGCCGGCAGGAGCAAAGCCGCCGCCAGCATTGTAGGCCAGGAACTGGTCGAGATCACCGTGCCGGATCCGGCCATCCTCGGCGGGTTTCACTTCAGCAAGATCGATCCCCAACTCGCGCGCGCGCTGGCGCACTGCGGGGGAGGCAAGGACCTTTACCTCTCCCTCACCCTTAGGGGAGGGGGCCGGGGGGTGGGTGTCCGAGGGTGCGGCGGTGTGCGAGGTCTCGAGCTTCGCCCCCTCATCCCCAACCCCTTCGCCCACGGGAAGGGGTTTTTCCGGCTCACCAACCTCTGCGACTTCGTCAGCCTCTTCTTCGACTTCGCCTTCAACCTCGACAACCAGCAGCATAGAGCCGACCGCAATCGTATCTCCCGCTTCGCCTGAAACCTGGATGACCTTGCCATCAACCGGGCTTTCGATGTCAATCGTGGCCTTGTCAGTCATCACGTCAACCAGGTGCTGGTCTTCGCGGATAGTGTCGCCAACCTTTACATGCCATTCCACGATCTCGGCCTCAGCAACGCCCTCGCCAACATCAGGCATATTGAACGTGAATTTCGCCATCGGGATCAGTCCTTCAGAATCTTGTCGATCGCATCGCCAATGCGCACGGGACCGGGAAAATAGGCCCATTCGAGGCTGTGCGGATAGGGTGTGTCGAAACCGGTCACGCGCTCTACCGGTGCTTCGAGGTGGTAAAAGCAGCGTTCGGTAACGAGCGCGGAGAGCTCAGCCCCGAAGCCTGAAGTTCGGGTGGCTTCGTGCACGATCATGCAGCGGCCGGTCTTTTCAACAGATGCCTCGATTGCTTCGATATCGAGCGGCACCAGCGTCCGCAAATCGAGGATTTCCGCATCGACGCCTTTCTCGCGGCATACTGCTTCGGCGACATGTACCATTGTGCCGTAAGCGAGAATGGTCAGCGTATCGCCTTCGGTAACCTTGCGCGCCTTGCCCAGCGGGATCTTGTAATATCCTTCAGGAACAATGCTTTGTGGGTGCTTCTTCCACGGCTCGACAGGCTTGTCGTAATAGCCCGAGAACGGCCCATTATAGATCCGCTTGGGTTCGAAGAAAATCACCGGATCATTGTCTTCGATCGCCGAGATAAGCAGGCCCTTGGCATCGTATGGCGTTGACGGGATCACCGTTTTCAGCCCTGAAACATGGGTAAAGATTGCCTCCGGGCTCTGACTGTGGGTCTGCCCGCCGAAGATGCCCCCGCCAAAGGGTGANCGCACGGTAAGCGGCGCGATGTAATCGCAAGCGGAGCGATAGCGCAGTCGCGCTGCCTCGGAAATCAGCTGATCNAGGCCGGGATAGATATAGTCTGCAAACTGGATTTCCGGAACCGGGCGCAGGCCATAAGCCCCCATCCCCACGGCAACGCCNATGATCCCGCATTCACTGATCGGCGTATCGAACACGCGGGTTTTNCCATGTTTTTCCTGCAGGCCCGCGGTGCAGCGGAAAACGCCGCCGAAATAGCCCACGTCCTCGCCCAGCACGATCACATCGGGATCGCGCTCAAGCATGATATCGAGCGCATCATTGATGGCGTCGATCATGTTCATGCGGCGTTCGGTCACGCCGTCCTGAATAGCTGCTTCGCTCACCTGGCCGCTCATGATTTGGGCCTTCCTTCGGGCCATTTGATCTCGCGTTCGCGGATCGCCTGCGCGGCCTGCTCTTCAAGATGCCAGGGCAGTTCTTCGTAAACATCCTCGAACATGGTGTGGAACGGATGATGCATACCATGGCCAAGAATACCGTTCTTCTCGGCTTCCTTGGTCGCTGCCTTGACCCGCTCGGCACATTCGAGATCCATCTTTTCCTGTCGTTCAAGATCCCATTCGCCGATCGCGATCAAATGCCGCTTCAGGCGCATGACTGGATCACCCAGCGGCCACTCCTCGCGTTCCTGGGCGCTGCGGTACCCGCTTGGGTCGTCCGATGTCGAATGCCCCTCTGCGCGATAGGTGAAATATTCGATCAGCGTCGGCCCGGCATTCGCACGGGCGCGTGTGGCGGCCCATTGCTGCGCGGCATAGCAGGCCAGTGCATCGTTGCCGTCGACCCTGAGGCCCGCCAGGCCATAACCCAGCGCGCGCGCGGCAAAGGTGGTGCGTTCAGCCCCGGCGAAGCCGGAGAAGCTGGAGATTGCCCATTGGTTATTGATCACGTTCAGGATCACCGGTGCGTTATAGACCGCGGCAAAGGTGCAGGCGGAATGGAAATCGCCCTCCGCAGTAGACCCTTCCCCTACCCAGGTCGCCGCAATCCGGCTGTCGCCCTTGATTGCGCTGGCCATCGCCCAGCCCACCGCCTGCGGGGTCTGCGTGGCAAGGTTGCCGGAGATCGAGAAGAAGCTGTGCTCGCGGCTGGAATACATGATCGGCAGCTGGCGACCCTTCAGCTTGTCGCCCTTGTTCGAATAGATCTGGTTGATCATTTCGACGATGGGATAGCCGCGCGCGATCAATATGCCCTGCTGGCGGTAACTCGGAAACACCATGTCATCTGACGCCAGCGCCATGGCAGCGGCAACGCTGGTTGCCTCTTCGCCAGTGCATTTCATGTAAAAGCTGGTCTTGCCCTGGCGTTGACCGCGAAACATGCGGTCATCAAAAGCCCGCACCAGAGCCATGTTGTACAGCATGGTCCGAAGAGTATCGGGATCGAGCTTGGGATCCCACGGCCCGTGCGCCTGGTGATCTTCGCCCAGCACGCGCACCAATCCATAGGCGAGTTCGCGCATATCCTTGGGATCGGCAGTCTCATCAGGGCGCGGCTGCGCACCTGGTGCGGGAATATCCAGATCACTGTAATCCACCTCGTCGCCGGGCCGATACTTCGGCTCGGGAACGTGCAACTCAAGCGCCGGCTTGTTGCTGCCGGACGGGCGTGAAGTGTCAGGCCTGTCGGCCATATCCTGGCTCTCCCCCTGCCTGATGCAGGTCTGTAGCAATCTTTTAAGTGCGCGTTATTTTATTTCACACCGCGCAGTTGGTCAAGCAGATGCATGTCTAAGGGATCAGACCGCAACAGGTGCCTTGATGGGAGCTAGCGGCGCGTAATCATGCACAACGAAATCCTCGATCCGGTAATCGAAAATTGTTTCCGGCCTGCGCTTGATCTCAAGCACCGGATGCCCGGTTGGTTCCCGGCTGAGCTGCTCGGTGATCAGATCTTCGTGGTTGAGGTAGAGGTGCACATCCCCGCCCATCCACACCAGTTCGCCCGGCTCCAGATCGGTCTGCTGCGCCATCATTCGCATCAGCAACGCCGCAGACCACAGGTTGAACGGCAGGCCCAGCGCCACATCGCAGCTGCGCTGATAGAGCAGGCAGTTGAGGCGGTTTCCGGCCACATGGAACTGGTAAGTCTTGTGACACGGCGGCAGCGCCATCCGGTCAAGCTCGGCCACGTTCCAGCCTTCGATGATATGGCGGCGGCTACCGGGATTGTTCTTTAGGCTTGCCACCACTTCGGCGACCTGATTTATCCCCTCGCCCCTTTCGTAAAGCCCGTCGGCACGATAGCGCCAGGTTGGCCAATCGACCCACTGCTTGCCGTAGACCGGGCCGAGATCGCCCCACTTTGCCGCGAATTCCTCGTCCTCGGCGATCCGCGCCACGAAATCGTCGAGCGGAATGCCGTCTCCGGTTTCCTTAATGTAGCGCGCATGCGGCCATTCGTTCCAGATCTTCACGCCCTGGAGCACCAGAGGGCGGATATTGGTCTCGCCGGTGAGGAACCACAGCATCTCGCGCGTGGCGGTTTTCCAATAGACCCGCTTGGTGGTGAGCAGCGGCATCGCGCCGCCGCCAAGGTCGAATCGCAGCATCACCCCGGCGATAGAACGCGTCCCTACCCCGGTGCGGTCAACGCGCTCGCTGCCGTGCTCCCATATCTGGCGCATGAGGTCGAGATATTGCCATTCGGGATGGCGCAAGGGGATGTCGGCAGAGGGAATCGCAGCGCTGGCCATGCCACCATCCCTAAACCTGCATTTGCCCGCTTGCCACCCCGTGCGCGCACTCCTATAGGGCGCGCCTTGCCTCGTCCCACAGCTTTTTGCAGCTTTGTGGGCACGACACGGTCGGGGAGTAGCTCAGCCTGGTAGAGCACTGTCTTCGGGAGGCAGGGGCCGGAGGTTCGAATCCTCTCTCCCCGACCAATTAATTCAAGCACTTATGCGGCTTCCAGTGATTTCTGCCCCGACGCAAATCGGACCGCACTGCGATCTTTTTAGTGTGCAATGACACACTCAACCATCGGTAATTATTAGTTTTTATATGACCCTTGTCTTCGCATGCTTGACTGAGACAATAGTCGCACCTTTGACCAAGGTTTCAATTTGACCCTCAGCCTGAGGCCAATCGGCGCTTGAGATGGGCCGCAGAACTCACCAGCCATCGTCGGGAAATTCGTGTCTAAGCATTTCGAGAAATGAGACACACTGAACACCGAATGCACCGCAGGCAGTCGGTATCTTTCTGTTTGGTCTACGGTCCAGCGTTTCGTCCGCCACAACAATCCAAGGCCCTGGGTTTGGAGATCCACAGGCAGCCAGTGCCACCACGTATTGATCCGCCTTTTCTTTCGAGGAACGTGCTGCTGCCATGGCAGGGAATTGATGTGTCACCTCGCCGACCTTTTTCAGAAAATCGATGTCAGAATTTCGATCTTCTATGATGTCCTCCTTATTGACGGCGAACCATCCTTGGACGACGCCAATCTTCTTCAGCTCTTTGGCAACCTCAGGCGGCGCCTTCAGCTGGCCATTCTCCAGCAACTTGCCAAGCGCGTCCAGAATCCTATTCCGAGCTGGATGCTCATCAATTCGCAGCCAGCTCGATGTATCGATGACATAGATCCTTCTAGCTTCTGCCATGTGCCATTTGGCGGGCATGCAGCTCTTCGTTCACAGCTTCGATATACTTAGGTTTGACTTCCGTCATCTCGAAGAGGTCGAGCTTGTTGAGCAGTCCTCGTTCCGCGGCCTCAATGACAAGACCCAAGTAACCCACACCAAATTTGTTGGCCAACTTCTCATGATGTTGTGCGATTCCTTGCCCCTTACGCTTGGGTCGTTCGAGCCAAGTTTGACGCAGTCTTTCGAAAAGGCCGGGCTCTGCGATTCCAATTCTTTCGAGATGGATGGCTACAGAACTCATCGAAGTGTGAAACGTCTGTGCAAGTTTCCGCACATTTGCTTCGGTAATGTTTCCTTCTTGAACATGAAGGCGTTGGCATTCGAGCTCGAACCGGTCACGAGGCATCAAAAAGAAAGCGGCAAACTTATTACAAAGTGCCTCCACACGATTGCTTCGATTATGATCGCTCAATGCAGACTGACGGAGCAGTAAATGATAATACTCGTGGAACAGCCCAAAGGTGCGTGCCCGATAATCCATGTCAACGTCGGACTCATCACTATTCAAGAAAATGAATGGGATCTCACGGTCATCGTAGACGGCGAAACCTCGACAATTATCCTCGTCCCCAAGGTTCTCGACGCGAACGAAAACACCCTGGCCTTCGACGACAGAACGCCAGCGAAGAAATGCTGCGCGATCATTCACAAGCAAGATTTGTTCATCAACACTGATGCCGATGCGGCGTCGTTCCTCCGCGGCTACGACTTCAGGATCCATCCGCAGTGTTACATGAGGCAACCTACCAGACTTCGCGAACAAATCGTCTGCGTTGTCGCGAACATCAACCAACGCATCAATCTGCTCCCAGACCTCGTCGAGCACCCGCTGTAATTTCAAGGAGTGATCTGGCGGCACCCCTTCGAATGTTCGGAAGTCCTGAACTTCCGGCCGTGTATTTGGAGGCAAGGGTTCAGGCATTAGGAGTGCGGAGAAGGAAATCTTATACTTCGATGCGATCGTCCTCAGCTGACCTACCGTTGGCTTTTCGTCGCCACCTTCCAAGGCAAGCAATGCCTCTTCATCCATATTCAATAAAGCGGCAGCATCGGCCGGCGACAGATGTCGCTCATCCCTCGCCCATTTGAGGACCCGCCCATTGATAGGAACATCTACCACGATTGTTTTGGATGGTGCCGCAACGCATGAAGCCAACTCGGCTTAAACCGAACCATCTGCGTCACTGCCACTCGCCCTCCCCTATTCATGATGACAGAACTAACTCCACGGCGAACCTATATTGGAAAAGTGAACAAAGTGCCGCTTCTAGTCAACATGCATGCGCAATAACATGCATGCAGCGAGTTGCAATCAATAGTATTTTACAGAAATATCCCGGCGCAATCCCGGCGCAAAATGGACAAAAAACGTGCTTTTAGATGTCGTTTTTCGCGTTTCAGCCGCGGAAAAAACCGCAGGAAACTGAGGTTGTGCTATTACCAACATTCTTCGGGAGGCAGGGGCCGGAGGTTCGAATCCTCTCTCCCCGACCAGTTTTCTTGCCTGGAATTTTCTCTACTGCTTTCGTGATAGTTGCCCGCGCCGTTCGTATCGGGCACGCTTAGGGTCATGAACCTGTTCGACCTAAGCGGGAAGACCGCAGTCATTACCGGCGGCAATAGCGGCATCGGGCTTGCCTTTGCNCGNGGGCTNATNAAATCCGGGGCCGATGTCGCGATCTGGGCGCGCAATGAAGCCAAGAACGCTGCTGCCGTCGATGAGCTCAATGCGCTTGGCANCGGGACGGCGGTCGCCTTTCCATGCGATGTGGCGGAAGAGGAAACGATCGCCTCTGCCATGGCTTCGACACTGGACCGCCTCGGCAAGGTGGACATCTGCTTCGCCAATGCCGGGATCGGCCAGGGTATGGCCTTGCCCGAAATGACCGCCGAGGCGTGGGACCGGGTTATGGCGGTCAATGCGCGCGGGCCGGCTCTTACCTATCGCTATGTGAGCGAACACATGGTCGAACGAGGCGAAGGCGGGAAACTGATCGCTACCTCGTCAGGCCAATCGATCATGGGCGTCAATCGCAGCTCTAACTACGCCGCGTCGAAGGCTGCAGTGAACGGGCTCACCCGCGCCGCAGCATTCGAACTGGCGCGCTACAAGATCACCGCCAATGCCTTGCTGTTCGGATTTTACGAGACCGATCTGACTGCCCAGGCCGATCCTCGCTTCGCTGAATGGATGACCAAGCGCATTCCCTTGCGGCGATTTGGCGATCACGAGGGGCTGGAGGGGCTCGCCGTGTTCTTCGCCTCATCGCACAGCGATTACATCACCGGGCAGTGCTTGCCGGTCGATGGGGGGCTGTCTATCAGTTGAGCCGGGCTTCGGCCCCGGCGTCCCGGCACTTTGGCGGCTAACCCCCGCGCAGCAGTTGCACACCCCAGTCACGTTCGAACAGGTAGAGGAGCAACCGCGCCGCCTGCCCGCGCTCGCTCGCCAGGCCGCCGTCGCGCTCGATCAGCAGCCGCGCATCCGCATGGGCGGCGGGAAGCAGGCGCGTTATCTGCTCAAGGTTGGCGATGCGAAAAGGCGTGTCGCCCGATTGCCGCGTGCCCAGCAATTCGCCCCCGCCGCGTAGCTCGAGATCCTCCTCCGCAATGCGGAAGCCATCCTGCGTTTCACGCATCAGTGCCAGCCGCCTTCGCGCCGTTTCCGACAGTTTATCGCTGCGCAGCAGAAGGCACACCGCCTGTTCCGATCCGCGCCCCACGCGCCCGCGCAGCTGGTGGAGTTGCGCGAGCCCGAAATGCTCGGCCTGCTCGACCACCACCAGCGTGGCATTGGGCACGTCCACGCCGACTTCGATCACCGTAGTCGCCACCATCAGCCTGGCCTCGCCCGCAACGAAGCGCTCCATCGCGGCATCCTTGGCCTCGGGAGCGAGTTGTCCGTGGACCAGTACAACATCCTCGCCAAAGCGCTCCTTCAGCGCGGCGTAGCGCGCCTCGGCAGCTGCCAGGTCGGCGCTTTCGCTTTCATGCACCATCGGGCAGACCCAGAAGGCCTGTTGCCCGGTGGCCAGGTGACGCGCGATCCCGTCAACGATCTCGCCTATTCGCTCCATCGACATGACACGGGTGATGATCGGCTTTCGCCCGGGCGGCATCTCATCCAGCCGGCTGACGTCCATCTCGCCATATTGCGCAAGGGTGAGCGTGCGGGGAATTGGAGTGGCGGTCATCGCCAGTGTGTGCGGCGAGGTCTTGCCCTTGCTGGCGAGTTGCAAGCGTTGCGCGACGCCAAAGCGGTGCTGCTCGTCGATCACGACCAGCCCAAGGTCCTTGTAGTTCACGCTTTCCTGGAAAATCGCATGCGTGCCCACAACGATATCGATCGAACCATCGAGCAGCCCCATCAATATGCTTTCGCGCGCCTTGCCCTTGTCCCTCCCCGTGAGCAACGCAATCTCCACACCGGTCGGGGCGGCCATCTGGCGCAGCGTTTCGTAGTGCTGCCGCGCAAGGATTTCGGTAGGCGCCAGCAGCGCCGCCTGCTTGCCAGCCTCGTTGGCGATCAGCATGGCATAGAGCGCCACCACGGTCTTGCCCGCCCCCACATCGCCCTGCAGCAGCCGCAGCATCGGCGCTTCCTGCGCGAGGTCGCCCTCGATCTCGCCAATCGAGCGAACCTGCGCCCCGGTGAGCGGGAACGGAAGTTGCAGCTTTTCGCGCAGGCGCCCATCGCCTGCCAGCGGTTGCCCTTTCCGGCGGCGATTGTCTGCGCGAACCAGCATCAGCGCCAGCGAGTTCGCCAGCAGCTCGTCATAGGCGAGCCGGTCGCGCGCGGGCATGTTTTCCGCCTTGTGCGCCAGACGCAGCGCATCGCGCCAAGCCAGCCACCCCGCCTTTTCAAACTGTGTGGGTTCGATCCATTCGGGCAATTCGGGCAAACGCGCGAGCGCCTGTCGCACCAAGCCTGCAACACGCGGCTGGGTCAGCCCTTCAGACAGTGAATAAACCGGTTCACACAGCCGCGCGAGGGTTGCCCCCCCCTCCTTCTCGACATGGTCGGGGTGAACAATCTGCAGCATGTCGCCATAGCGGTCGAGCCGCCCCGCCACCCAGCGCTTCTCGCCTACCGGCAGCTGCTTTTTCGCACCGAACGAGGCCCGCCCGAAATAGGTCAACGCGCAGATATTGCCAACGCTATCCTGCGCCAGCACCCGGTATGGCCCACGGTTGTTGCGCGCGGCGCGATGTTCGGTAGGCGTGAGCGCGATCACGATCTGCTCGCCCTCGCCCGCATCGTCGAGCGATTCCACCGCGCGGCGAGACACGAAACGCTCCGGCAGATGATAAGCGAGGTCCCGCACTCTGGTGAGCCCGAGCTTGTCGAGCGGTTTCTTCACCTTGGGGCCTACGCCTTCAAGCGCATCTATCTCGACGAACAACGGGTTTAGGACTTCAGGACGCATGACGTTTCCCTAGCCGCTTTGGCACGTTGTGCGAAGCACCCCGCAGCGCTTGCCAGTGGAGCTTTTTTGCGCTCTAACCGGGGCACAGGCGACGTTTTTGGGGGGAAAGGTCGCATCCTCTCTGCACTGATCCGGCGTAGCCTCACGGGTCGCGGACTATCAACAGAGGGGACTAGATATGATCCGCAAACTTTCCATCGCCATTGCCGCCGCATCAATGGCCTTCAGCGCAGTACCGGCATTTGCCCAGGACGAGGCAGAAGAGGCACGCACCACCTACAGAATCGAATTCATCAAGCTCAAGCCCGGCTCTGACAACCGCTGGAGCGAACTGGGCGAGAAGTATTTCGGCCCGGCGACCGATGAAGCAGGTCTCAAGCGTCCAACCGTGCACTGGCTGATGGGCGGCACCTGGGACATCATGATGGTATTCGAAATGCCGCGCGGCATGGCCTCGCTAGATTCCCACGCCTCGCCCGAACAGGCGGCGTTCCGCAAGGCACTGATCAAGGTTGCCGGAAGCGAGGAAGAAGCCAAGAAGATATGGGAAGAGGACGAANCGCTCATTGCCAATTCGGTGACGACCTTCAGCCACACCCACCCGTGATGCNATACTGCACTTGATCGCAGGCAGATGATCAGACACAGGGGCGCCATTCCCTAATTGAGTGGCGCTCCTGTTCCATGTCCGATGCNCTGACTTTCGAAGCCCGCCTGGCACGTGCCAAATTCCGCGCCTGGCATCGCGGCACGCGCGAAGCCGATTTCATGGTCGGCGGGTATTTCGACCGATACCATACNGAATGGAACGAAGCGGAATTGCGCTGGTTCGAAGCGTTGCTCGACGAAGACGATGTNGATGTAATGGCCTGGGCTCTNCAAACCGCACCGGTGCCTGAGCGATTTGCCGGCNTGCTCATGGAACTTATGCAGCGGCTTGATTATGTCGATATCCCGCGCTGATCGGTTGATATCCCATGCCTGACCTTTCACGCGTCCTTTCGGCTACGAAGCCGCTGACACTCGGTTCGGTCGCGCGCGGCGCGCAGCCATTGGTAATGAGCGACCTGGCACGGGCTGCCAAGACGCGCGCGGTGTTCATCGCGCCCGACGAGGCCGCGATGCGCGCGGTGGCCGACGCCGCGCAATTCTTCGCCCCCGAGCTTGAAGTGATCGAGTTTCCAGCCTGGGACTGCCTTCCTTATGACAGGGCTAGCCCAGCCCTTTCGGTAAGCGCCAAACGGCTCGCGGCGCTGCACCGCTTGCAAGCTGGCGGGGCAGGTTCGCAACTGCTCGTTACCACCGCGAATGCGGCGCTCCAGCGTGTGCTTACTCCGTTTCGTATTCGCGAGAGCGTTCGCGAATTCAGGCCGGGCACAACGATCGGGCATGCCAGCCTTTCCGCGCTTCTCCAGCGGCAAGGCTATTCGCGCACCGACACGGTGGTGGACCACGGCGAATATGCGCTGCGCGGATCGATCGTCGACATCTTCCCCTCCAGTCTCGAACAGGGCCTGCGGCTCGATTTCTTCGGTGACGAGATCGAAAGCTTGCGCCTCTTTGATCCCGGCACACAGATGACGGTGGGCACGCTCGACGAACATTTGCTGCTTCCGGCGAGCGAAGCGCTGCTTGACGAGGGTAGCATCAAGCGTTTTCGCGGCCGTTATCGCGAACTGTTCGGCGCGGCTTCAACACAGGATCCGCTATATGAAGCTGTCAGCGAAGGGCGGCGCCTTGCCGGGATGGAACACTGGCTACCGCTGTTCGAAGATCGACTGGCCACCTTGTTCGACTATCTTTCGCCCGACGATGTGTTGGTAATCGACAATGGCGCGATGGGCGCTGCGGACGAGCGATTCAGGGATGTCACAGACTATCACCATGCACGTCAGAAGGTAGCTGGCCAGGCCGCTGGCAGCTATCGCCCGCTTGCCGAGGACGCGCTCTATCTCGGCAAGGATGAGTTTGGCGCCAAATTGGTCGATCATGGCGTTCATCGCAGCGTGATCTTTGCCGAACCCGAAAGCGATGGCGTGATCGACTTCGGCTTTTCGTCGGCGCGCGACTTTGCACCCGACCGAGCGCGCGGTGACAATGTTTATGAGCTGGCCGCGAAGCATCTTTCGGCGCTTGGCAAATCGGGTAAGCGCCCGCTGCTCGCGGCCTATTCGACCGGCAGCCGCGCACGCATCGCCTCAATACTGGGTGAAGCAGGTTGCAGCGTAAAGCTGGCTGACAGCTGGCAGGAAGCGCTGGGATTCTCGGCCAAGGGTCAAGCCGTTGCCATGGTGCTTCCGCTGGAAAGCGGCTTCGCCAATAGCGAGCTGGAATTGCTCACCGAACAGGACGTTCTGGGCGATCGGCTGGTCCGCCGCCGGAAACGCCGCAAGGATTCGGACGCCTTTCTGGCGGAATTACAATCGCTCAATCGCGGCGATCTGGTAGTCCATGTCGAACATGGGATCGGCAAATATCTGGGGCTTGAGCCCATTGCCGTTGGCAAGAGCCAGCACGATTGCGTGATGCTCGAGTATCGCGGCGGCGACAAGCTCTACATCCCGGTCGAGAATATAGACGTCCTGTCGCGCTATGGATCATCCGAAGACGCGGTGATGCTTGACCGGCTCGGAGGCGAAGGCTGGCAGAAACGCCGTGCGCGGCTGAAAGAGCGCATCCGCGAGATCGCCAGCGAACTGATGCAGATCGCTGCNCTGCGCGCATTGAGAAAGGCGCCGGTACTCGAACCCGAACCGTCNGCCTACAACCAGTTTGTCGAGAAGTTCCCGTGGGAAGAAACCGACGACCAGGATGCGGCTATTTCCGATGTGCTGCACGATCTGGAAAGCGGNAAGCCGATGGACCGGCTGGTGTGNGGCGATGTCGGTTTCGGCAAGACCGAGGTNGCGCTGCGGGCCGCCTTTGTCGCTGCGATGAGCGGCCAGCAGGTGGCTGTGGTCGCTCCAACCACCCTTCTGGCGCGCCAGCATTACACCAGTTTCGCCGAGCGTTTTGCCGGCTTCCCGCTCAAGGTGGGGCGGCTCTCGCGTCTGGTGGCGGCCAAGGAAATGGCCGATACGCGTGTGGGGCTGGAGAAAGGCGATGTCGATATCGTGATCGGCACCCATGCAATCCTGTCGAAAAGCACCAAGTTTCGCAATCTGGGACTGGTGATTGTCGACGAAGAACAGCGTTTCGGCGTCACACACAAGGAGCGGCTCAAGGCGCTTCGCACCGACGTGCATGTGCTGACGCTTACCGCCACGCCTATTCCGCGCACGCTGCAAATGGCGATGACCGGGCTGCGCGAGCTTTCGACCATCCAGACCCCTCCGGTCGATCGATTGGCCGTGCGCACCTATGTGATGGAATGGGACGACATGGTGATGCGCGAGGCGCTGCTGCGCGAGCACCATCGCGGCGGGCAGAGCTTCATCGTTGTCCCGCGCATTTCCGATATGGCCGAGGTCGAGGAGTGGCTGCGCGAGCACGCCCCCGAAGTGAAGGTCATCTCCGCTCACGGGCAGATGAGCGCCAGCGAAGTGGAAGAGCGCATGAGCGCTTTTTACGATCGCAAGTATGATGTGCTGCTCTCGACCACCATCGTCGAATCCGGCCTCGATATACCCAGCGCCAATACCATCATCATCCACCGCGCCGACCGGTTCGGCCTTGCCCAGCTCTATCAACTGCGCGGGCGCGTGGGGCGCGCAAAACTGCGTGCCTATGCCTATCTCACCTATGAGAAGGGTGTCCAGCTTTCAGAAGTGGCTGAAAAGCGCCTGAAAGTATTGGGCGATCTTGATTCGCTTGGCGCTGGATTCCAGCTTGCCAGCCACGATCTCGATATCCGGGGTGCCGGAAATCTGCTGGGAGATGAGCAATCGGGCCATATCCGCGAAGTCGGCTTCGAACTTTACCAATCAATGCTCGAGGACGCGATTCTGGCTGCCAAGGCAGGTGAAATGGGCCTGTCGGCAGAACGCGACACTTTGAGCCCGCAGATTACCGTCGACGCACCGATCATGATCCCCGAAGATTATGTGCCCGATTTGGCGGTGCGCATGGCGCTATACAGGCGTCTCAACGATGCCAGAGACAAGGCAGAGATCGAAGCACTGGCGGCAGAGATGATCGATCGCTTCGGCCCGCTGCCTGATGCGACAGCCAACCTAGTTCGACTGATAGAGATCAAGCACCAGGCAATCCAGGCCAACATCGCCAAGATTGACGTTGGCGCACGCGGCACGCTGGTCAGCTTCCACAAGGATGATTTCCCTGATCCCGCAGGCCTGCTTGCCTATGTCGAACGCTTGCAGGGTACGGCCAAGTTGCGACCTGACATGAAGCTGGTAATCAACCGCGCATGGAGCGATCCACAAAGCCGCCTCAACGGGCTGATCCAGCTTACCAAGGGATTGTCGAGCATCGCCAGAAAGGCGGCCAAAGCGGCCTAAGCCTCAAGCACTGTCATCAGCGCAGCGCGGGTCAGCGGCTTTGCGCCTAGATAGCCCTGCCAATAGGTACAGCCCTCCTCGATCACCGCATCACGCTGTGCTGCGTCTTCGATCCCTTCGGCCACGACATCGAGTTCAAGTACCCGTGCCAGTGTTACGATCGCGCGCAGCACAGCCCGATCACGCTCACATGTTGCAACGCCCTGCACCATCGAACGATCGAGCTTCAGTGCATCGAGCGGCAGGCGCTTGAGATAGTCGAAATTGCAAAATCCTGCACCAAAATCGTCCAAAGCGATGCGTAGCCCATGGTCCCGCAACGCTACCAGCTGGCGCGCAGCGAGATCGAGATCGTCCAGCAGCAACTCTTCGGTGATTTCCAACGTCACTTGATGCGGATCCAGGCCGATCGATGATAGCTCGGCTATCACCCGGGCCACAAAGCCCTCCCCCAACAATTGCCTGGAGGTCACGTTGAGCGACAGGCCAAGCCCAATTGGCCATTGCCCCGCATGCCGGATCGCCAGCGAAAACACTTGCCAAGAAAGTTCCTGTGCAAGCCCGGCCGCGGCAGCAAGCTCAAACAGTTCATGTGCACTGATCTTACCATATGAGGGGTGTATCCACCGCGCGAGGGCTTCTGCGCCGATCAAGCGACCGTTCGCGCAGGAAAATTGCGGCTGAAACCGGATCTCGATCTGGCCAAGCCGCAACGCCAGCTCAAGCTCATCGGCTAAAGTTCCAGATGACTGCGCGAACAGGAAAGTTTTCGGCTCTGAGTGCCTGGTTCGGTCGAGTATCGCCATGTCCGGTCAGTTACACCCCGCAGCGAAAGAGCGCCCGCAAAGAATCGCATCCGTTGAAAAATGGCACAACCCGCCATAGAGAAGGCAACCGGCAAGCGGGCGAAAGGGACAACCACTTGGCCAAGATTCAGGAATTACAGCGCATTGCCTTGATCGCTTCGGATACGGAGCGGGCACAGGAAGCCTATGCCGAGCTCTTGCCTACGCGCGAATGGGCTCCCCTCAAGGAGGCCGAGGCAGTGGTTGTTCTGGGCGGCGATGGTTTCATGCTGCAGACCTTGCACGCCATGCTCGACCGGGGGCGGGTGATCCCCGCCTACGGCGTCAACCTTGGCACAATTGGTTTTCTCATGAATCGCTATCGCACTGGCATGGATGTGATGAAGCGCCTGGCCCGCGCCCGTGCCATTGCGATCGCTCCCCTGTGCATGGATGCCGTAACGCAGGACAATGGCACGCATCGCTTTTTTGCCATAAACGAAGTTTCACTGCTGCGCGAAACCCGCCAGACTGCCAAGATCGAAGTGGCCGTGGATGGCAAAGTGCGCATTCCCGAGCTTGTCTGCGACGGCGTGCTGGTTTCGACGCCGGCCGGCTCGACAGCATACAACCTCTCGGCCAACGGCCCGATACTCCCGCTGGATTCGCAATTGCTGGCGCTCACGCCGATCAGCCCGTTTCGCCCGCGGCGCTGGCGCGGGGCNATCCTNCCCGATCGCAGCATGATAAAGATGACGGTACGCGAACCCCGCAAGCGCCCGGTTTCGGTCGTNGCCGATCANAAGGAAGTGCGCGATGTCGCCGAAGTCTCGCTCGCCATTGCGCGCGAATGCGAATTGACNCTGCTGTTTGACCCCGGCCATGCACTTGATGAGCGGATCGTGGCAGAACAATTCGTTGTCTNACCTTGCCCCGCTCGGGGTGCATATTGGCGCCCATCGGCAAAAGTCAAAACAGCCTCTTGCCAAACGAATCCGGCACCCATATAGGCGCACCCCTGCCGAT